>Ga0208362_1000682_pt1 | contig 11161 bp, 2 predicted proteins | sample LakMenEpi13Oct10_FD_150693 | JGI IMG/M metagenome (GOLD analysis project Ga0208362, IMG submission 150693) | Freshwater microbial communities from Lake Mendota, WI - 13OCT2010 deep hole epilimnion (SPAdes) | ecosystem: Environmental > Aquatic > Freshwater > Lake > Epilimnion/Euphotic zone ... | reverse complement strand
TGCTCCCCCTTGCAAGGGGGCTGGGGGGTAAACACCAGCAATAAAGTTGAGAGTACCAGTATTAATGAAGCTTGCGCCATTCAAAGAAATTCCATTTGGGTTCGCAAATATTAGATTAGCTTTAACGCCAAATATTTCAAAACTGCCATTGAGTATGCTTTTATTGAGACCAGTTACTTCATTGAGAATAGTAGAGGCAGAACCTGAAGTTAGATTTGGGTTTGCAAGAAGAGAGAGATTTAATAGTTGAGTATTACCACCAGTAGTTGAATTATTAAAGATAATTGATTCATTAGAAGCGACATTAAATTCAGAATATTTATTATGAGAAAGACCGTTTGAATTGGGATTTGCAATGTTTATTACATATCCGTTAATTGCAGGATTGAGAATAGAAGGTTGAAACCCGATAGGAGCATTAGGATCAACGACAGGAGCGGAGAAAGTTGGAAGGAATAAATTGGTTAATAGAAGAGCAAAGAGGAAAAGGGAAAAAGATCTTTTAGACATTATGGAAACCTTGTTTAATCCCCTGAATCTTGATAATCCATGTTCGGTTTTATTATTCATGATTCTATGAAATTGATTCTAATAACTTGGTATTGTTAGGAATTTGATTCATGAAGAAAGTCTTCAATTCGCTAGGCAATTCTTCAGCTATTGGTGACGAATTCTCATCTTTGCGTTTTGCCCACAATATTGTATTACTACCATAAGCTAATTTCCGTCGAGCATTTTCATTCACACTGAAATACTCAAAATATAATTTAAATCCTTTTTCATATAATTCTTCTAAATACATGCAAACTTCTATTATTTCGAAGGGCATAGCCTCTTGAAGATGATTTACATTCGATTCAAGACAGACGTATTCTCCCTTCCTTCCCTGGGACGTAAATACCTCTGGTTTGAGAGAATAAATAAATTTTTCAATTGATTTTGCTTGCCAGTCATAATAATTTGAATAGTAAATATTGCCAACAGAGTTCCCATTTATAATACCAGTACTATATTTACCTTTTCTGATGATTGAATTCTGCTTATTGGTTAAGGAGATCTTTGCAATTGATGAGCCCAAGCTGCCTGACGGTTTTTTTTGTGTATCAATAGCTGAGCAAGAACTTTTATTTTCTGTTGGCATACTATTGAGAAAGTTAGAAAGATATTGAGGCATAGGCACTTTCTTGACAATGCCATGTGATTCAATTCTTACCCAAGTACTGGATAAATTACAATCAGCTATTTTAGATAAACTCTTATCAGAATTGACTTTGAACCATTCAAATTGAAGATCAATAAAGGAGTCTTTAATGTTAGATTTTGGAGTTGCCCAGACTGTTCCTAAAATACTGTCAAGTGACTCAGCTTCACCGTATATTCTAATGGAAGATTCATTGGTTACCATTCCATATTCACCGCTATTTAAATCCTCAATTAGTTGTTTGCTTATGGGGTTGAGTGATAGTTCTCTAATCTTTCCCATCCAGTCTGCAAAGTTTGTAAAATAAGTTTTACCCCATAAGGCTTTACAATCTTTGAATGTTGTATAGAAATTATATTTGAACTTTTTTGATCTTTCATCTAGTGATAAGTTATCGTCAATAATATCTAGAGAATATGCAGTTGATTTGTTGTTGCTTAAAGTATCCGACAAATTATTTGCTTTAGTGATTCTTGCAACAACAATTTGATTATTAGGAGATAACTCAATAGAGGTAGTAATAATGCTGCATTCTAATCCGTTGACAACAATATCAAAAATCACATTATCATCTTGAATATGTTTGACTTCTATGTTACTTGGAATACTTCCGAAAGCTTTCAGTACGCATTCTCTCACACACCATAAACGAGTTGCAGAAGTATTTAATGAATTATCAACATGTTGAAATCTCGGAATAATTTGATAATTCTTCTCACCAATGAGTCTAATCCACTCTTCTTGAGATCTTTTCTCCACAAATTCAATATCACAACCTTGAGGATTGTCTCCAATTGTCATAATAAGAATAGAACCCGAATGAGAAATTGAGATTTGTTTATTGCTATTTTCTATTGAAGGTTTCCCATCTTCTGACCATATGATGTAATTCATTTCGCTTTCGAATTCACCGATGCTTGAATCGATATGCTTTGCAAAAACTTTCTGTTCAATTGAATGTCTGGCACGCTTGTTTAAAGTATTGAAAGGATGTGAATGTTTGTAAACCACAAAGTTGAATTTATCTTCAAATAAATCATTCAAGGATTCCAACTGATCATTGATTTTCTCTTCTAATAAGGAAACATCACCGATTGTATTAGGAGATGGATATCCTACAGTTGGTCTAAGTGCTTTAGTAATATATCCCGTAATCTTTTTTATAATTCTTTTCTTTTTATCCAACACCGTAACTTCAGAAAAAGCTTTATCCCCTTCTAATCTCAAAAGCCTGCATTCAACGTACTTAGCTTCACGATAATTCTGAGTATCAAATATTTCCCATTTTTCAATACTAAGTGGAAGGTATATATTATGAGTAAGAGTTAGCTGAGCTGATTGGAGAAGAGTGTCTCTGAGAAGAGAGCTTCCTAATATGAAAGGCTTGGCTTTTTCCTTAGAAAAACAAATATCAGAAGTATCTGTTTTGAAGAATTTAGTTGAGAATACAGCAAGCCCATTTTTCAATGTGTAAATTTTGTCTATATTCTGGAACATTTTTCCTTGAAATAAAAGCCAGCTGTATAAATCTGTTTCTGGATGCAATCTCAATGGCTCACTTGGTATATCAATCTCGTAGGTTTCTATTTCCAAATTAGGATTGAGAATAATATCAGCGGAAAAATGTTCAATTGTAAAGTTAGAATCTTCGGTTGAGATAGAGGCTTTAAGTCTCGTCAAATGAGATGTACCATTATAGCTAGGCATAATCTGAGCCCTGATTTGTATTTTAATCTCACCATTTTTTGGTACCACAATCGGACGTAATAAAGATACATTTTCAAATCTAATGGATTCTAGGCTCCGAAGTCCGCATAGCTGAGCTGCCGCCTGAGTCATAGCTTCTAAGCCGAATACAGTTGGAAATAAAAGCGAACCATTAAAATCATGATCTAAAATATATTTATCATGTTCTGTACTCAGTACTGCTCTGGCTACAATTTCAAAGCCTGGCTCAAGATGAACAATTTCCTCTAAATATCTATTTGCCCTGATTTCACTATTTGGTTTTTCTCTCCAAGTATCCAATCCTCCAAGTCCAGCTGCTACTACTATTTGTTGATCATTCGATTTGTTCTCAATCCATTTAATAAATTCGGCAACGCCTTCTTCGGTGCTAATTGCTCCAATTCCCATCCCAGCAAGTCTCTTGATGCTGCCCATCTTGGCTCCCATCCCCGTCTCGCCCCATACGCTATATGCCATGCTGAGTGTTTCAACATTATGAGTATGGCTAAGATTTCTTAGTATTAAATCTAAGGCTTCATTCGAAAATGCATACCAACTATTACCTGGCATCCCGGTAATTCCAATGATTGAGGTTAATGCCACAAATAGCTTGAGAGAATTAGTATTTTCTTCTGCCGTCTCTTCTTGCTTGGATCCTGAATTTGTTTCAAGAGCAGAACTATTATTTGTCAATGCGTGGGTTGTTGGAGCGGTTGAGAGGTCAGCATTCCCCCTTGCAAGGGGGCTAGGGGGTATTCTACTTGTTAATGCTTGAATTAAATTGATTGCACCAATTAATTTAGGTGAAATTTCTTTATATGCTTCTTCTCCATTTACAGATCCAGCGAGGCGAGGTTTATTTACTGCCGCGCCGTGAACTATACCAGTAACATTGCCTAATTCTGATTTGATTTGATCAATCAATATATAGACTTCTTGTATATTGGTAATATCACATGAATAATATTGAGCGGAAAGACTCTTTTGTGAGTATTGTGAAAGAATATTTCTTACTTCATCTGACAAAGGTGAACTGCCAACTAAAGCCATTTTGCAATTGTGTTTGCTTGCTAGAGCCAATGCACATTCTGCTGTAATACCTTTGCCGCCACCTGTTACTAAAATCACATCATTGGAGGTTAATTGCAAAGCATTTCTTTTCACTCTCAGTTCTTCTGCTGGTCCATAGATCATTCTTCTTCTGGCACCATCACTATCATAAGCCGCGGCAATGTATTTGTCATTTTCATCTTCTATTTCTGAGAATATTAATTTCGTAATTTCATCGATATTGAGTTTGTCGTGAAATTCAATAACACGGATTTTGTTCTCTAGTCTTTCAAAATGTATGCTGGCCGCAAAAGATACAGCACTGTAATTATTCAAGCTGTAGTTTTTCAATATATGATTTGAAATATTATTTCGCGAAAAATATCCGTCTCCGCTTTGTATGAATACCAAATCATTTTCAAATTTAGCGGTATTACTGGCAATTGTAGAAAGTAAGTTTACGGTTTCTTTTAATAATGAGAAATCGAGTTCTTCTATTTTTCCTTTATCTGGGGTGTTAGGTACTAAAATCAGTAATTTGTCAAATGACTTTAAATTCTTATTTGATATATCTCTAATATCTATCAATTCAATAGAGGGTAATTTGGTGCGTTGAGAATAAATATCTGGAGCAATTTGTTCTATTAAAGATTTACTAATATTTTGAGCTTTCTCTTCACTTGATTCACTGAAAACAATGCCAACATTTTTATCTAAGTATGTGAGAGAGAAATTATTGCTAATTGATTCTTCAATTAATTCTACAGAATAACTTTGTACTGCTAATTCTTCTTGAGCTACTGGTTGATTGATTTCAGTGATTGTTTGAGTTGTTGCATTTGCTTCGTTTCTTATGGGTGTATTCGTAGAAGTATTATCAGTGTGTTCAATTGAGTTAGTCGAAACTGTATCCTCTAACAGAGAAGAAATGTTTTCTGTGATGTCAGCAATACTTGCATTTGCAAAAGTTGATGTTTCAAACTTACCTTGAAGTCCATATTGTTTTGCCACTTGACCCAGCACAGAGCCCGCTTTAATGCTGTCCATGTTCAAATCATCTAATAATCTATACTCAGATTTAATTCCTTCAGACGGAAATCCGGTTGCTGAAGAAATGGTTTCAATCAAAGTGTTTTGAATGGAAATTGCAGTTTCTACTTTTAGTTTTTCAGTACTGGAAATAGTTTGAGCATTTGCTTGAGTCTGTGCCGCAGTATTTTCGTAAGCTGAGGATTGATTAGGCTCTTCCACTGTAGTATTTGTATTTAATAAGGCGTGATTTTCCGCTACTATTTCTACAATCTGTTCCAAAGAATTATTTGCATAACCCGCTGCATCCAATTTGCTTTGTAATTGATATTTTCTAAATAATTCACCTAGCATTGAACCAGCTTTAATACTGTCCATATTCAAATCGTCTAATAGTCTATATTCTGGCTTCAGCCCTTCAGTGGGAAATCCAGTCTTCTCTGCAACTAATGCATATAGAGTTGTTCGAATTTCATTTTTGCTAATCGTTTTGTTTGTTGAGTCTATACTTCTATCAAGATTTTCTAGGGATATAAGTTTTTGGGGAGTAGTATTAATTTCAGTTTTTATTATTGAACTCTCTTGCATTCTCAATTCATTTGCAATTGTCTTCGTTTCAAGCTTTACAACCTGAGATATGACATGTTTTGCATTTTCGTTATTCTGCGTTCCATTGTTTTTTGCTTCAGTACTCTTTGTTTGAATATCTGAGTCATTAATATTTTTGGAATATGTAATTTGTTTATCTGAGGATCTGAGATATTTCAAATCAGTCAAAATAATTTCTCTCAGAAAGTCTCCTCTTTCCTTTAAATAAGCCTGCATATCAAAGAAAGGCAAATGCAAAGTATTAGCAATTTCATCATTTATTCTTGTATTGAAATCGCCACTTATACCAATCTGAGAATTATTGTGGGAAGGGAGATTATATTCATTGTCAATGGGGCTTGTAGATAATATGTCCAGTTCAGCGGGGAAAGGACGCTCTACTGGATTGACTATAAATTCTTTATCACGAGCTGGTTTAAATTCTCTGATTAGGCGATTTTTGTATATTTCTTTTGCCTTTATATCCGCACCTAATACAAAGAGTGAAGCAAGCATTGTATTAAAAGATAAATCATCTTCACTATTAGCTTCAACCGGATAGCATTTAATATCGGATGCAATATTGTTGACTAAGCCAGATAATACTTTGCCAGGGCCAATTTCAATTAATACATCGCATTTTTCCTTTATACTATTAATTGCTGAAACAAAATTTACTTGCCCAATTGCTTGATCGGCAAAGTAGGTGTTCAAATCAGTATAATCATGAATTTCATTACCACTTACGCTGCTGATCAAAGCAAAATCTTTTTTCTTTTCCTTATGTTCTTTGAGTAGCTCAAAATGTTTTATAGTTTCTGCGGTTTCGTTTACGAGGTCCGAGTGGAATGCTCCTGATACTGGCAATTCCACCGCCATAATTTGCTCTTGCTTGGCTAGTTCAACAATATATTTGATACTCTCTCTTTCGCCGCTAATCACAGTTTGCTCGGGCCCATTGATATTGGCGACGGTTGAGTATCCAGGTGCTTTTTTGATCAATTCTTTTGCTTTTTCTGCAGAGCAAATCAAACTAGCCATAGAGCCAACTTGAGCTTTTCCCTCGGTGGAACCATTAGACATAGATTTGCCTCTAAAGGCTGCAAAGCGCAATAAAGTCTTCTCATCGTAAAAGCCAGCTGCGTAGAAAGACATCAATTCGCCTAAGCTGTGCCCTGTCCCACCTGCAAATTTTAAGCCAAGTTGTTCAAGATATAGTTGCCAAATCAGAGAGTTTAAGATTATGGCTGGCTGCGCTATATCAGTCTGTTTGAGATGATTTCTCCATTCATTTTCTTCGGCTTTATCTTTAACTCTATCGATCTGCTTAAAAACTGATTCAGCCACTCCATGAGTATTTTCCTTGGCAAAAATCCCTTTTGCATGCTCTACCAATTCGCTCGCCCAATCAAAGCGTTGAACAAGCTTGTTGCCCATGTTTAGCTTTTGAGATCCTTGTCCTGGATATAAAGCACCAATGCGCAAATCATCTTTTTTGTATCCAAAGAAAATACTATTAGCATCCAAAGACTTAATAGGCTCTCCTTTGTAAGGTGGCTGGGCGGTAATAGCACTTTTCAGGACATTAAGTTTTTTCTCCAGGTCAAATGGATTTATTGCAACAATTGATGCTCTGATCGGCTTTTGCAAATCAGCATTGTTGTTAATCGCATAAGCAAAGTCAGCAAGTTCTGCATAGCTCATACCTGCCGCATCAAGACTTACTCGTTCAATCTCGGCAATTAGCTCATCCTTGTCATTTGCAGATAAAAAGAAAATCTCAGACTCTTGATTGGAAACTAAAAGTTTTTTTTCTTCAATAGAAGGTTTAAGTTTGGAAAATGGAGCATGTCCAGATTGCAAAAGAACATGGCTGTTTATTCCGCCAAAGCCCATGGCAGAGACCCCTGCATAGAGAATATCTTCTGCTTTTCTGATTTCTCCATGAAGAATTGGATATAAAGACTTAGCGGTATCAGCGAAAATCGGATTTGGATCTTTAAGCCCGGCGGTTGGTGGCAATATTCTTCTATTAAGTGAAATAACAGTCTTGATGAAAGCACCAATTCCTGCGGCAGCTTTAGTGTGTCCAACTATTGATTTAAATGAAGTAACTCCACAATTACGAGCCGGTAAAGTTTTCTCTTTATTTAATGCCAGCGATATTCCTTCTAATTCAGTTTTATCTCCGACAGTGGTGCCAGTTCCATGACCTTCAATGAAATCGAGTTTGCTTGTATCAAAATCGACTTTGTCATATGCCCTTCTCAGAGCTCTAGATTGGCCAATTGCGCTTGGGGCAGTTATCCCACCTTTGCCATCTGAAGAAATTCCCCACCCATTTAATATGGCGTAAATTTGATCTCCATCTTTTTCAGCATCTTCCAGTCTTTTCATTATGACAGCGCCACAGCCTTCGCCAGGAAGGAATCCCGCTCCATTTTTGTCATAAACTCTCATTTCATCTTTGGTCAATGCACCGGTTTTTGCAAAGCCAATTAATTCAAAAGTATCAAGACTTATATCAACGCCGCCCGCAATCGCCATATCCATTTGTCCAGATTCTAAGGCATTTGCCGCTGTGCAGATTGCAAGTAGAGAAGAAGAACATGCTCCATCAACAATATATCCCCCACCGTGCAAATCAAGAAAGTTGCAAATTCGACCAGCAATTGTGTTTGCAAGTCCACCAGCAAGACTATCTTCCGTCATAGAAGAAAACACAGACTTGTAGTATTTCTCCATTGTGCTCTCTAAATCATCAAAATGATGAAGCAAGCCTTTTTGTTCTAGCGATTTTTTGAGAACTTTCCTTATATAAGGCCAGCGTTGACGCATATAGTTTGCACGGGTGAATTCACCTGTGAGGGTATTGCCGATAATTACGCCCATTTTCTCGGAAGGTAATTGCTCTTTGGTATAACCAGCATCAGCAACCGCCTGCAAAGATGTATCTAAGGCCAACCAGTGAACGATATCTGTGCTTTCATAAGATTTTTTTGGAATTCTTTTTCCTAACCAATCAAAGGAATATCCATCAATTACAGCGGCTTTTTTCTGATATGTCTTATCTGGAGCGCTTGGATCTGAATCGTAATATTCACTATTAGGAAGTCTAACATCCGGCATTTGTCTAAATTGCCTTTTTCGAGCGAGCACATTTTCCCACAATTCAACAGGTGATTTAGCACCAGGATAGAAGCATGAAAGACCGATAATTGCAATTTTGCAAGATTCTTTATTTTTCATTATGATTTTGTAGATCAGGCTATAGATAAAGTAACATTTTATTATTTTTTCATAACAAGTAAGTAATTACGATCTCTTGTAAATATCTACTTGAGAGAAATATGAGCATTAGTTATTAAGGGACTGTTAAGAACTCGTCCAAAAAAAAGCTTAATAAGGGGGCGAAATGAGTGAAGACAAAATAGTTGAATGTCATCAAAAAGTTAAGAAAATATGTTGCTTTGTAGCCATATTGATAGCTTATAGCAGTTATGCAAAATTGACTAGAAAGCGTTGCGTGCTGTAAGTACTGGACCCTTCTGCTCTCACATCTTGGCTGGACTTCAAGTTGATTTGGAGCCTAAACGGATAAGTCGAAAGAGATTAAAACAATTAAAATTCCATCAGGTAGAGAATGATTATGCGAGTTTCTACCTGATGGAATTTATTTTTAGCTGATTTTTTTGGCGAATTAAGTTAATCAATTATCCATAACTAATTCTCCATAGCTAATTCTCCATAGCTAATTCTCTTTATATTTGTTAGTGGCCTATCTTGGGTCTTTTTAGTTCTGCATTTTGATACATTCTGCATGTAATAAATTTTGAACTAAGGTTAATTGGCAAAATTGTATTAGAGCTTCTAGAAGATTCTTCTGGGGAAGTTGACTTGCATTAAGAAATTAAATTCGTTTTCAATGTGATTGTATTAAGGGAGCTTCTAAAAACTAAGCTTTTTCAACCCCCGGCTTTCGCCGACCCCTGAAAAGGGGCTCTCAAAGAGAAAGCTAAAAGCCCTCTCTCAGGGGGGTGGTGGTTTGAAGAGACTTAATAGAGCTGCCCTTAATTAACCCAGTCAATTTCTTTGCACTTCTCTTCGGTTTTGAGATCATGCTCTAAGCTCTCTTGAACCCATTCCTCCATAATCTCAGGAATCGAATATCCATCATTGAGTTTTTCTAATTTCTGCGATGATTCATTTCCTTCAGTCAACACTTTTTCAATAGACGCAAGTTGAGATTCTATTCCCAAGGATTCTGCATCATCACGCATATCATCTAATCTTCTTTGAACGGCCGCAAAATGTGAAGTTTCTTCTTCGTAAAGCCAATCTGAGAAATGTCCTCCTAGTCCTTGAATAGCTGCATTCATTTCATTATCATCTGCCATTTGCAAGAAAGTATCTTCATGACTAGATAATTTCAAATCAGGTCTATCCATGAAATATTTGACTCTGAGTTCTAACCAAGCCATTAAACCCAAAATTAAATTCCAATCCGTGCTGATATCAGCAATTCTCACTTCAAGCCTATTAACATCAGTTGGCCTGTTAATACCATTTGGTCTCACTGCCCCCCAAAAGTGACGAACATTAAACATTTGTTTTTCTTCAATCATTCGCTCTGTCCATGAAATAAAATGTGCATGCGAATCAAAGAAAGGAATATAATCTGGTACTTTCGGGAAAGTGGCCCAACGATGTGATTGATTGCCAGTAACTTTTCCATCATAAAAGGGAGAATTTGCAGCCAATGCTAAAAGCAAAGATGCCTCAGTCCGAATGAGATTGACTAAGCGGATTAACTCTTCTTTGTCTTCAATTCCAAGATTGTAGTGAATGCTAGTTGTGATGACGCTGAGTCCATGCCTGCTGCGAATATGTTGATGATATTCATCTTCTGGCTTGCTCATAATAAATTCTTTTTCAAAAGGCATTGCCAGAGAGCTGCTTGGGACAATTGTCCATTCTGTGTTTTGACTTCTGAGAAATTCTCTGAGCTGCATACGTCCGCTAATTAGATGACAAAGTAATTCATCATATGATTCCAAAGCTGGGGTTATATACTCAACATTGCGCTGATCAGGCTCAATCGTGAAACCCTTGAGGCTTTGACTTATAAGAGCAGAAAGTGGCAAGATTTGACCATTCGGCAAACCAGTGTATTGCTCAATTTCAAAACCTTTTTTTAGCAACATTTCTTTTCTTTGAATAAAAACTAATTTTCTAATTCTAACTTGCCTTAAAACCAAGCTGTCATTTTTCTCAAATGTCAGTCTTTGTTAACTTCCCTCATTCCGTCAAAGGAAGCCCACGAATCATTAAATAAAACATTGTAAGGTTTTTGTACATAGGTCTCATCCATTATGTGAATTTTGGTTCCATATATATTCTCTTTTTTCCTTAGTTTATTGCTTAATCTTTGTTCTGAATTGTAAACAGCTTGTTCAGAAGCGGTGGTATTAAGGGCACTTCTATAAAGTCGAGAAAGTTGACTGGAAGGGAAAAACCTAAGAAGGCACTGTTGGCATTTGGCTCTGAATGGTCTAGGATTTAAGA
>Ga0208362_1000678_pt1 | contig 11190 bp, 15 predicted proteins | sample LakMenEpi13Oct10_FD_150693 | JGI IMG/M metagenome (GOLD analysis project Ga0208362, IMG submission 150693) | Freshwater microbial communities from Lake Mendota, WI - 13OCT2010 deep hole epilimnion (SPAdes) | ecosystem: Environmental > Aquatic > Freshwater > Lake > Epilimnion/Euphotic zone ... | reverse complement strand
CGCTATCATACTGGACAGCGTGGTTAAAGTATTATTACCCACTTGAGTTCATGTACTCAGTGCTAAAGAATGAAAAGGACAAAGATGCGAGAACTGAATATCTTATTGAAGCGAAAAGAATGGGTATTAGCGTTAAACTACCTCACATTAATGATTCGGATATTGATTTTAAAATTGAGGGTAAGGGTATTCGGTTCGGACTCACGGCAATCAAATTTATCTCTGATAAGATTGCAGAACGATATATACAGGCACGACCTTTTAACTCTTATGCAGAACTTGAAGCGTTCACATTTACTAAGGGAAATGGTGTAAACAGTAGAGCACTACAGGCACTAAGGGCTATTGGCGCAGCCACATTCCCAGATAATCCTAGAAATGATAAAGAAATTAAAGAGAATCTCTATGAGTATTTAAACCTTCCAGAGTTTAACATTACTATTCCTTCTCATTACTACGCATTTATTCAGGATATTGTTGACTTTGAAGAAAAAGGATCATACATTTTTATGGGTATGGTAAAATCAATTAAGCGAGGAACAGGATGGTCACGAGTTGAAATTTTGGATAAGACTGGGTCAGTGGGTATATTTGACGATGAAAATACGACTATTGAGAGTGGTCGTTCTTACTTGGTTCTTTGTAATGATAATCGGATTGTATCTTTCATACCTTCTGAAGAAATAAAAGAGTCTTCTCATGCTCTTGTTAAATTTTTAGGATATAAGCAATTGCCATTTAAAGATGACGAAATGTTTGTGGTTTCATTTAAGCCAAGAATAACAAAGGCTGGAAAGAAAATGGCATCGCTTACACTGGCAGATACGAAGAGAGATCTTCATTCGATTACAGTATTTCCAACATCTTTTGCAAAGGCTTATATGCACATTGAAGAAGGAAAGTATTACAAGTTTGATTTTGGAAAGACTAAAGACGGAACCGTAACATTGGAGGATGTACATGTCAGTTAGCGTAGAAGAAGCATTAGCACAACTTGATCCTAAGTTGAGAAAGAGATTAGGAACTGGTGTTGGTGTTAACTATGAATACCAGCCTACGCCCAGTTTTGGATTGAACCGTGCTCTTGGTGGTGGTCTTCCTTACGGCAGACAGGTTCTTATTTGGGGATCAAAGTCTTCAGCAAAGTCTTCTATGTGCCTTCAAATGATTGCTCTTGCTCAGGCAGAGGGCAAGTTGTGTGCGTGGATTGACTCAGAGATGTCATACTCAGAAGACTGGGCCAGAACTTTAGGAGTAGATCCAGAAAAACTAATCTACTCACAAGCAAGAACTATTAGCGATATGGTAGATGTAGGCGTTGGACTTATGAACGCTGGTGTTGACCTAATCGTGGTAGACTCTATTACATCTATGCTTCCTGCTATCTATTTTGAAAAAGATACAGATGAAATGAAAGCATTAGAAAACACCAAACAGATTGGAGCAGAATCCCGTGACTTTAGTAACGCATGGAAAATGCTTAACTATGCAAACAATAAAGTTAAGCCAACTTTGCTTGTTCTTATTTCTCAGTCTCGTAATAATATCAATGCTATGTATACTAGCCAGCAGCCTTCTGGTGGTCAGGCTACTAAGTTTTATTCCTCATGTATTGTTAAACTCTTTTCTTCAGAGTCAGACAATCAAGCGATTAAGGGCAAGATCAAGGTAGGAGATAAGTTAATTGAAGAAAAAATTGGTAGAACTATTAAGTGGGAACTCCAGTTCTCTAAAACCTCTCCAGGGTTCCAGTCTGGTGAGTATGATTTTTACTTTAGAGGTGACAATATTGGTCTTGATACCATTGGTGACTTGGTTACTACGGCAGAACTAAACGGCATTGTAGAGCGTACAGGAGCCTGGTACATCCTTCCAGATGGAACAAAGGTTCAGGGCAAAGAGGCATTTGTTAATCGTGTAAGGGAGGATCTTGATTTGCAACAGTCAATCAAGGATAAATTGAATGGGTAACTTTACCGTCTATCCAGGAAAATTTGTTTGCCATACATGCAAAGCAGAGGTTAAAAGTTTAAGGTTGTATGCAGAAACAAAAACAGCGACTTGGATGTGCAAAGACAAGCACCTAAGCAGCGTTAAGTTTGGTAAGCAGAAATGGAAGGGTAATGACGGAGAAGAGTGAGTCTAAAAGAATAGGTGCCAAGCAGCACAAAAACTCTGGTCGTAATACCCAAAAGGGAGATGCTTCCTGGAAAAATTTTGTCGTAGATTTTAAAGAGGTTGGCAAGTCTTTTACCTTGAACAAAGAGGTTTGGGCTAAGGCTACCACAGATGCCATGAAGAATGGAAAGGACCCAGCCATAGTGGTCGTAATTGGCGAGGGTAATGCAAAGGTAAGACTTGCTATAATTGAGATGAGTATTCTAGAAGATATGGTGGAGGAATAATGGAGCAACAGCAAACAACAATAGACATGGTAAATGGTTTGGCAGAGATCGCAGACTATATGCAGGATGAGGAGTTAACGACTGCTCTTACATTTATTGCTAAGATTATTATTAAGCCAGACATACCACTTAACGTAGCAACAGTTGAGATAGTTCGATTGCAGGCAATTGCTGCAAAGATGTCATTAAAGGCTACGTGGATGGCCAATGTTGACAAATCTGATAGGGGAAAGAAGAACCTATACTATACTGCAGCGGAGTCAATTAACAATCTTGTATCTGCTCTGAAGTATATAATCCGATAATCTGCTATACTTATACTAAGAGAAACGAGATATAATGACAAAAAATTTACTACATACCGTTATGATAAAGCCAGAAGAAAAACCAGTACATTCGATGGATATTGCTGCCCTTGAAGCAAAGATCAAGGAAGGCTATACTATTAATCGTGTAGACAAGCACACCACAAAGAAAACTTTTGCGCCATCTACTATAGCCTACGGGCATGGAGAGTGTGCAAGGTATTGGTATCTTGCTTTTGATGGGCAGATGTTTGAGGATAATGCTGATGCATATGCTGCAGCCAATATGACCGCTGGAACTTTATCGCATGCAAGAATCCAAGCAGCGATGATGAATTCTGGGGTTGCAAAAATTTATCGTGATGAAGACAATGAAGAAACAACTGAGTTTAAGATTAGACATGACGATCCACCAATCTTTGGATACGGTGATGTTATGTTGGATTGGCAAGGAGAAGAACTCATTGGTGAAATTAAAACAATGATGAATGAGGGCTTCGAATATAGAAAAGCATCAGGTAAGGCAAAGAATGGCCACCTAATGCAGTTACTTATATATATGAAGATTCTAAAGAGACCAAAGGGAGTTATGATTTATGAAAATAAAAACAATCATGAACTTCTTTTGATCCCAGTAGATGTGAACGATCATTACCGTCGGTGGGTAGACCAGGCATTTGATTGGATGAGAACTGTTCGAAAGGCTTGGGAAAGTAAAACATTACCAAGCAAGAACTACAGATCCAACTCCAAGATATGCAAGTCATGCCCAATTAAAAAAGCATGTGAGTCTGCAGGACAAGGCGTAATAAAAATAGCGCCCCTGGAGATTCTAAGTGAAGAACTGTAAATGCTGTGATAATCAGTTTGAGAGCAATGTATCGTATCAAATATATTGTTCTCCAGTTTGTAGGGATATAGCAACAAAAGAAAAGATTGCAATAAGATATATGCAATCTAAAAGGCAAAAAAGAAAAGGGAAAACAAGGCTATGCAAGTCTTGTTCACTTCCTTTGTCAATATATAATGATGATCCAGTGTGCTCGTCATGTGCTGTAAATCCTGACGCAGTTGGCAAGGCAATGAAACAGATCAAAGGAAAAACAAATGGTAAAGAATAAGTGGGGAATAGAGTTAATGCCAAAAACAATTTGTGCTATTGATGCTAGCACCAACAGCCTTGCCTTTGCTTTATTTGATACCAATCAAAAGTCATTAGAGACTGTTGGAAAGATACATTTTGAAGGAAATAATGTGTATGAAAAAGTTATGGATGCTGGCAAAAAGGTAAAAGCATTTTTTGATATTTATGGTGGGTTTGAAGCAATCGTAATTGAGCATACTGTATTTATGAATAGCCCAAAAACTGCTGCAGATCTTGCATTAGTTCAAGGAGCAATACTTGGATCAGCAGGACAAACTGGAACTAAGGTTATAGGAAAAGTGTCACCTATTACATGGCAGAACTATATTGGAAATAAAAAAATATCTAAAGAGGAGCAACTTTTAATTAGGTCACAAACCCCTGGGAAATCTGAGTCTTACTACAAAGCCTATGAACGCTTACTCCGTAAAGAAAGAACTATCAATTTTATTAATATAAACTATGATAGATCTATTACTGATAATGATGTTGCAGACGCTTGCGGGATAGGCCACTGGTCAATTAATAACTGGGGCAAGGCAATAGGGGTTGACAAATAATACCATGGCTGCTAAACTATATACATCAGAAGTCTTTATGCGTAAGCGCTATCTTATGGATAAGAAGACTCCAGAAGAGATTGCAAAGGAGTGTGGAGTGAGCCTAGAAACTATTTATGTTTACCTTGCAAAATTTGGATTAAGGAAGTCAAGGAGATGAAAAAAATTAAAAATATATTGTTTGTAATGTCTTTAGTTGCAGCAGCAGGACTGACATATACTGTTGTAACTTTGAAAAATCTACCAGAAACGTTTGATTGGGATACAGAAGAGGACATAGACAATGAGTTCTGAAACACAGTTTGCTATTTCTCAAGTTTGTGACGAGATTAAAGAAATGTTAATTGCAAAAAATAAATCCTATGGAGACTCCGCACTTAACCCTGTTAGAATTTTTGCTACATCAGATAGCGTAGAGCAGTTGCATGTTCGCATTGATGATAAACTTTCTAGAATTACTAGGGGTGGGGCATATGTAGGAGACAACGATTTAGACGACCTAATTGGATATTTAGTATTGCTAAAGATAGCAAGGGAATTGAATGATGTCAACTGAAGATGATTTAGTAAAGCATCTTGATCAGGTTAATCAAGTAGTAGAAGAATACCTAAAGGGCAATGATCCAACAGTTATTTCTAAACAACTGTCTATACCAAGACAAAAAGTTGTAACTCTTATCAATGAGTGGAAAGTCATGGCATCTGCCAATGATGCTATCCGTGCCCGTGCAAAAGAGGCACTAGCAGCAGCAGACACACACTACAGCAAGTTGGTATCTCGTACCTATGAGGTTATTGATGAGGCATCTATGACTAACAATCTTAGCGCAAAGACTGCAGCCATTAAACTTGTAATGGATATTGAGTCTAAGCGTATTGATATGCTACAAAAGGCTGGCCTGCTTGAGAACAAGGAACTTGCAGAAGAGATGATTGAAATTGAAAGAAGGCAAGAGGTTCTTGTAGGCATTCTTAGAGATATAGCATCAGAACACCCAGAAGTAAGAGATATCATTATGCAACGACTATCTGCTATTGCAAAGCAAAATGAAGTAGTGACAATTGTATCTGAACCAATTAGTGAGCAGTAATGGCAGACTTTGATGATTTTTTAGAAGTTCTTAAAAGCAATCATTTTGAAGAAACTCCAGTAGACGCAAAAACATTTGTTGAGTCACCAGACTATCTTGGTCAACCACCTTTGTCTGATATTCAATATGACATTGTTGAGGCTATGAGTCAGATTTATCGTAAAGAAGATTTGATAGATATAATGGGTGAAGAAAAAGGAACTCGCTATTATGAGAAGTACACAAAGAACGAAATCATCCTGCAACTTGGCAAGGGATCTGGAAAAGACTTCACATCAACCGTAGCATGTTCATATATAGTATATAAACTATTATGCCTTAAAGACCCAGCAAAATATTTTGGTAAGCCCTCTGGAGATGCTATTGACCTAATCAATGTGGCTATTAACGCTCAACAAGCAAAGAATGTTTTCTTTAAAGGTTTTAAAACAAAGATTGAAAAGTCCCCATGGTTTGCTGGAAAATATAATGCTAAAGCAGACTCAGTTGAGTTTGACAAATCTATTACTGTTTACTCTGGTCACTCAGAGCGTGAGTCTCATGAGGGTTTGAACTTGCTACTTGCAGTTCTTGATGAGATTTCTGGTTTTGCATCTGAAGTTGGAACAGGTAACGAACAAGGTAAGACTGCAGATAATATTTATAAAGCATTCCGTGGTTCTGTAGACTCTCGTTTCCCAGACTTAGGAAAGGTTGTTTTGCTTTCATTCCCACGTTACCCAGGAGACTTTATTTCAGAAAGATATGATTCCGTTATTGCAGACAAAGAAGTCATAGAAAGAACTCATGAATTCATAATCAATCCTTTACTTCCAGACACAGATCCAGAAAATAGGTTTGAAATTTCGTGGGATGAAGATCATATCCTTTCATACAAATATCCAGGAGTATTTGCATTAAAAAGACCTACATGGGAAGTAAACCCTACTCGTAAGATAGATGACTTCATGATTGCTTTTATGACAGATCTTGGAGATGCAATGATGCGTTTTGCTTGTGTGCCAACCTTTGCATCTGATGCATTCTTTAAGCAGGCAGACAAGGTAAGAGCATGCATGTCATTGAGAAACCCAGTAGATACTTTTAAAAGGTTTGACGAATCATTTAAGCCAGACCCAACTAAAAAATATTATGTGCATGCTGACCTTGCACAAAAACACGACAAGTGTGCTGTTGCTATTGCCCATGTAGAAAAATGGGTAAACATTCAAGTAATCAATAACTATGAACAGGTAGCACCAATAGTCGTAGTAGATGCAGTAGCATGGTGGGAGCCAAAGGTTGAAGGTCCAGTTAATCTATCTGAGGTTAAGCAGTGGATCCAAAACCTTAGAAGAATAGGGTTTGATATTGGCATGGTTTCATTTGACCGTTGGCAATCATTTGATATTCAGAATGAACTAAAGCAGGTAGGAATGAAAACTGATACTGTTTCTGTTGCCAAAAAGCACTATGAAGATATGGCTATGCTTGTGTACGAGGAAAGACTTGCCATGCCTGCAATTGATTTATTGTTTGATGAACTAACCCAGTTAAAGATTATGAAAAATGACAGAGTTGACCACCCCCGCAAAAAGTCAAAGGACTTGGCTGATGCTGTGTGTGGAGCAATATTTGGAGCAATATCACATACTCCAAAAAATATAGACACTGAAGTAGAGGTTCACACCTTTAAAGACAGACCAAAGACTCCAGAGGAGCAATTTGACCTGGAAAGTCGCAATGTGATACAATATAAACCTAGCCAAATAGCAGATATCCAAGACTATTTGGATGGATTAAAAACACTATAACAAGAAAAGGAATACATTAAATGAACTCATTTAAGAAAATCGCTCTCGCCATGGTTGCAGCCATGACTTTGGGCACAATGGTAGCAACACCTGCAAGTGCTAACACCATGTCAGTTGTAGCATCCACATGGAATGCCGCAAAAACAGGTGGCGCAGGATATGACACTCCAGCAACTGCTGGAACAGCGCTAACGACTGCAATCGTACGTCCAGTACCTGCAGATAACACTGTTGATAATACAGATGTTGTTCAGATCGTAGCAACAGTAGCAGCAGGAACATCGGTTACTGCAACTTCAACAAATGCAACAATCGTATCTGCACTACACACAACTGCTGCACCAGTAGGAGCAACATCAGGATCTTCATCTTTGACAGTTGCAACTGGTACAGGAACAACAGCAACATTTTTTGTCTACACAAAGACAACAGCAATTGGTACAGTTGTAATCACAAATGGTCCAGTAACTTTGACATACTATGTTCAGGGTACTGCTGGTCTTATTAACAACCTAACAGTTTCTGCACCTACCACAGGTGCTGCTGGTACAAAGCAGGATATTACAGTAACTGCAACAGATACATTTGGAAACAAGGTATCAGGTAAGTCAATTACTGCAACAATCTTTGCTGCATCAGCAACACTAGACACAGCAACAGCAACAACTGGTGCTACACTTTCAGATTTTGGAGTTGCTACATTTAAGGCAACACTTCCAGCAACTGGAACACGCTCACTTATTACATTTGCTCCAACAACTGCAGGAGATGCAGTTGCAGGTGCAGTAGTAGGTTTAACTGCTCCAACACTTGCACCATTCGCAGAGATTGCAGTTCGTGATCTAGTATCAGAACTTGCTGCTGAGAAGGCTGCAAAGGATGCAGCACTTGCTGCTAAGGCTGTGGCAGATGCTGCAGTTCTAAAGGCTGCTGCGGATGCAGTTGCTGCTAAGGCTGCTGCTGACAAGGCACTTGCTGATGCGAAGACTGCTTCAGATGCTGCTCTTGCAGCAGAGAAGACTGCTTCTGCTAAGGCACTTGCTGATGCAAAGGTTGCTGCAGATGCAGCACTTGCTGCAGCAGTTAAGGTAGAGACAGATAAGGCTGCTGCTGCTAAGGTAGCATCAGATGCTGCTCTACTTGCTAAAGATGCTCAGATTGCTAAGTTGACTGCAGATAACGCTGCTGCACTTGCATCACTAAAGAAGGCATTTAACACACTTGCAAACCGCTGGAACAAGAAGAATCCAAAGGCTAAGGTTGCTTTAGTTAAGTAATTAGTCCAACACTAAAGGGGTTGCCAATTACGGTAGCCCCTTTTTTGTGCAATAAAATGATATAATAACCCTATCAGACATCTTGTCTGCAAGGGGGAAAGGTAAATTAAACGACTACTAAGAATAGTAACAGCCACAGTTTTAGCCTTTGGCTGGCTACTTATAGCCCCCCAGGAAGCCCACTCTGACGATCCACTCACAGTAGCAGCCCAAGAGATACAAGAACTTAATAACAGCGTAGATGACCTTGTCTACCAGGATGATTTTATAGACCTCATAGACATAGCAGAAAACAAGTTTGCCTATGCCAAAAATGCGATGGAACTTAGAGATGATTCCTATGATGCCTACGATAATGTAGTAGAGGCAGAAGCCACAGCCTTAGAAGCAAAGAACCTTGCCCAGTCAAATGTAGATGGCCAAACAGCAACTGTAGCCCTTGCCCTTGAGCATAAGGACGATGCCCTTGAAGAGAAGAATGATGCACAAGATGCCCTCAGCATAGCCAACATAAATGTTCAAACCACTCAATCAAATATGCAGAGTGCTGGAGGAGCAGGTCTTTCCTATACGGTTTATAACTTATTAAGAAATGGAAACGTAGCAATTCCAGGATCTGTAATATGCACTGGAACATGGAACTCAAGTTCTATGCAACTTCCAGTCTGTGGTAGATATGAAAATATTATAGTTAAATTTACTGGACAGATAACAGTCCCTTCATGGTTTACGCAAACCTACTTTGCGGGATATACAGATGATGGGTTTAGAATGTATGTTGATGGACAACTTGCTGTTGATAACTGGGTAGAGCAAGGCGTTACATGGAGCGATTATTCTCCAGTATATGATGTCAGCGAAGATAAGACATTAGGTGTAGAGATATGGTGGTACAACGGTGGTGGGCCAGGATCTTATCATCTTGGATGGGCAATTCCTGGAGGATGGACTGGAGCAGGTTGTGACTATGCTGGAAATCCAAGAGTATGGGGACAAAATTTTAGTTGTAATCTTAATACATTTTCTTCTGGATCAGGACCAACTCAAGCACAGATAAACGCTTACAACGATGCTGTTGCAGCAAGAGCAATAGCACAAACAAATTATAACAATAAGTTGGCAGCATACAATGACAAACTAAGCGTATACAACTCTGAGAATGCAACACTGTCATCAATGAATCAGGTTTTGCAAACCAAGACACAAGAACATCTTGATGCCGTTGCAAATACAGAAGATGCTTTAGACTTAAAGAATAGTAGAATAGAAATATATAATCAGTCAGTTGTTGACCTAAATAATTCTATTAGTGATGCATGGAAATATTATTATGAGCAATCAGAAAGAGAACTTAATGCTGCTATTGCTCAAGCAGCAGCCAACGCTGCAGCCAATCAGCCTACCCCAGAACCCACACCAGAACCTTCTCCAGAACCAACTGAAGAACCAACAGATGAGCCAACTGCAGAGCCAACAGATGAACCAAGCCCAGAGCCTTCACCAGAACCAACTGAAGAACCAACTGATGAACCAACACCTGACCCAACCCCAGAACCTTCTCCAGAGCCCACAGCAGACCCTACAGAAGAGCCTACACCTGAACCTACCCCAGAGGTTACCCCAGAACCAGAACCAACTGATGAGCCAGTTGTAGACCCAACTGAAGAGCCTACTCCAGAGCCTTCACCAGAACCTGGACCAGATCCAGAGCCAGAAGATAATCCTTGGACTGAGCCAGATACAGAAATTACTGATGAGGTTTTAGAAGCCCTTGTTCCTGAAAAAGGAACTGGAACTGAACAAGATTTATCTAATGTTATTGCAAACCTTACAAGCAAAGATAATAAGTTAGTTATTCTTTCCCCTGAACAAATTACAGCAGTAAGTCAAACACTCAAAGCATTGACACAAGAAGCAAAGCAAGAGGTTGCAGAAGACCTTGGTATCAAACCTTCAGAAGTTGCACAGATTGCTGAGCAGATGAAGTCTAACCCAGAACTTGCAGAAGCATTCGTTGAGTTCACAGACAGAGCAGAAACTGCAGGGGAGACACCAATGCCCTTTACATTAGCAGATGCAGTAACAGAAGTACAAACAGAAGCATTTTTAGCAGACCCACTTGGAGCAGTATTTGCAGTGGACCCAGTAGAACTCCTATCTAATTTCTCTGAATTAGGTAGCGATATGACAGACGATCAGAGAGAGAAAGCGCAAGAAGTAATTGTCCCAGTGATCATCGTATCACAAATTGCAGGGGCAGTCATAAGGAGGAACAAATGAAGATAATAAACAAAGCCTTTAATCTCATAGGTAAACTACTAAAGGGATTAATCAAATGGTTTAAAGACGCAGGAATGGAATTAATTGCACAGGCATTCACCCTCCTTGGCTTCTTTATCGCATGGCTAACTTTAACGGGATCAGCAAGAGATATTGTTGGTATTGCAGTACTTGCAACCACAGTAATTTGGCTAATAACAATCCCATTAAGAAAGGAGAAATAAGATGGCAACTAAAAAAATAGTAGAAGCACCTAAAAAAGAAAAACCACAGAAGGCTCTCTCAAATATATTAATGCGTATAGTAGCAGTCTTTGCTGCTTCAGGCCTATCAGT
>Ga0208362_1000673_pt1 | contig 11213 bp, 9 predicted proteins | sample LakMenEpi13Oct10_FD_150693 | JGI IMG/M metagenome (GOLD analysis project Ga0208362, IMG submission 150693) | Freshwater microbial communities from Lake Mendota, WI - 13OCT2010 deep hole epilimnion (SPAdes) | ecosystem: Environmental > Aquatic > Freshwater > Lake > Epilimnion/Euphotic zone ... | reverse complement strand
CAGCCCTGTTTTTACATTCTGAAATAGCACTTTTTGAAGGTAATCAACCTAGAGGAAGTGTGTTTAAGAAAATAGATAGTTAGATAGTTAGATAACTAGATCTTTAGATTATTGACTAATTAAGTTACTTTTCTAAAATCATAATTTCTACTCTCCTATTGGCTGCGGCTTGTTCTTCTGTGGCTTCAGGTATTGGAAATTTTGGTTTTGAAACTCCAAAACCTTTTACTTTTATACGACGTTCTAAAATGTAATTCGATTGTAAAATACGTTTAACTTGTCTGGCTCTATCTAAAGATAAATTTCTAATGTCTTTATCCACACAACAAATATGCCCTTGAATTTCAATGTATAATTTTGGATTCATTGTCATAATTCGAATCAATTCAAAAATTTCTCTTTGAGAAGAAGGCATAATACCAAAGGAATTTTTATAAAACTGAATTTCAGGCAAAACTATTAAAGTTCCTGGTCGAGACAATTGAATTTTTTCTTCTAAAGTTGCACCTTCTGGGAAATTCATATCCTTTTCCTCAATTGGAATTAACCCATTTATAGGAACATCTTTAGGAACTTCCACTTCTACCTTTGGTTGAATTAAAAGATCTTCTTTAGCCAAATCTTTTTCTTGTAAAAAAACTATAATGGCTTTTCTGTTTTCAGCTTTAGTATTAGATTTAGCTCCTTTTTCACCTAAAGAAACAGATTTAAAATCTTCCCTAATTTTAACCGATAGTTTTACTTTATTAAAAATATAATCTACACGTTTTTGTGATAAAGTATCGTTATAACCAGAAGAACCAACTTCATCAGTTGAACCCGTGATAGAAAGAATTTTAGAATTTTTATTTGCTGCAATCCATTTATTTAATTTTGCGAATTCCACTTGATTTAGTGCGGATTTGTTGTTTTCGAAATAAAACGAAATACTTTCTTGTCCAAAAAAGGTAAATGGTAAAAAGTATAAGGTAATAGCAAAAAAAATTTTCATTAATTAGTTTATTATAGATGTACAAATATAGACTAAAAACTATGCCATCTATTTATCTATGATTAAAATTTCTATACGACGATTGGCTTTTCGTTCTTCTTCATTTTTTTCTGGAATGGGAAAAATAGGTTGCTCTGCATCGAAGCTTTTATAACTTAATCTCGATTTATCAATTCCGTTTACCACTAAATATTCAATGGTTCCAATACATCGTTTTAAAGCAATTTCTTCTTTATCTTTTCCAGGTGTGCAACAAATATGACCGTGAATTTCAATCTTTAATTTCGGATTATCTTTCAATGCTTTAAGTAATTCTTCACGCGGCTTATACGATTCTGGATATAAAATATCCGTTCTGTCGTAAAAGAATAAATTTTTAAGTAGTAATTTATCGCCTATTTTATATTTCGAAATACGTGTCCCTAAACTTTCTTTTTGAACAACTTTTGGTGGCGCTATTTTTTCAATTTTAAAATGAATTTCTACTTTTCTGTTTAAATCTAAATCCTTTAATTGATTGAAGTTTTCTCCTTTAGATTTTACTTCAAATTCAGAATTAAAAGAAGACAATCGAATTAAACTTGAAACAAAATTAGCTCTTGCTAATGCTAATGAATCGTTATATTTATTAGAAGAACGCAAATCGCAAAAACCAATAACTTTCTGAATTTTTAAATCTTTTGTTTTCATAAATTCATTGAATTTAACCAATTCTTTTTGGCTAAGCTCACTCGAATTAGTATCAAAATAAAGTGTCATCTTTTTTTGTGAAAAAGACGTTAAGCAAAAAATAGAAAATAAACTTATAATTAATGATTTCATAAAATCGTTTTTTTTAATATAACTTAAAACTACCAAAATTATTGTAAAAAAAATGCTTGTTATTTCTAACAAGCATTTTCAAATCTAAACAAATATTATTTAATAAAAAATAATTCTCTGTATTTTGTTAATGGCCAAATTCCATTATCAACTAAAAGCTCTAATTTATCGCAGTGTTCACGAATTACTTCAAAATATGGTTTTACTTTATTACAATAAGCAGCTGCCATTTTTTCAGTATTGTCTAAATTATTTGCTTTTTTACGTTCTTCAATCATTTCGTCAATATTACGGTTGATGCCTTCAATATGTGCTGAAATTTCTTTGATTAACTCAATTTGCTCCTTTGCAATTTTTGTAAAATCTTTTTCAAAAATATCTTTTAAACCTTTTACGTTTTCAATTAACGTGTTTTGATATTTAATAGCTGTTGGAATAACGTGATTACGAGCAATATCACCTAAAACTCTTCCTTCAATTTGAATTTTCTTTGTGTATTCTTCTAATTCAATTTCGTAACGTGATTCTACTTCTATATGATTCATTACACCTAATTCGGCAAATAAGTCAAATGCTTTTTTAGAAACTTTAGCTTTTAAAGCCTCAGGCGTTGTTTTATGATTGCTTAATCCGCGTTTTTTAGCTTCTTTTTCCCAAGCATCACTATATCCGTCGCCTTCAAACAAAATGGCTTTTGTTCCTTTGATGTATTCTCTTAACGTATTGAAAATCGCTTCGTCTTTCTTTAAATCTTTCTTTTCAATCAATACATCAACTTCATTTTTGAAGTCAATTAATTGTTTCGCAACAATTGAATTTAAAGTCGTCATTGAAACCGCACAGTTAGCAGTTGAACCCACCGCTCTGAATTCGAATTTATTTCCTGTGAATGCAAATGGTGAGGTTCTATTTCTATCTGTATTATCTAATAAAACATCTGGCAATTTACCTACCACGTTTAATTTTAAATCCGTTTTTTCTTCTGGAGATAATTTTCCTTTCGTAACACCTTCTAATTCAGCTAATACTTTAGTTAATTGTTGTCCAATAAATACTGATATAATTGCTGGTGGTGCTTCGTTAGCTCCTAATCGGTGGTCGTTACTTGCTGATGCAATTGACGCTCTTAATAATTCTTCGTAATCATGAACCGCTTTAATTGTGTTGATAAAAAACGTTAAGAACATTAAATTACTCATAGGCGTTTTTCCTGGAGATAATAAATTAATTCCAGTATCTGTTGCTAATGACCAGTTGTTATGTTTACCTGAACCGTTTACACCTTTAAAAGGTTTTTCGTGGAATAAAACTTTGAAATCGTGTCTTTCAGCAACTTTTTCCATCACATCCATTAATAAGGAGTTATGGTCAACTGCTAAATTGGTTTCTTCAAAAATTGGAGCCAATTCAAATTGTCCTGGCGCTACTTCATTATGACGTGTTTTTACTGGAATACCCAATAACATACATTCGTATTCTAACTCTCTCATGTATTGTAAAACACGAGTTGGAATAGAACCAAAATAATGGTCATCTAATTGTTGTCCTTTTGAAGATGTGTGTCCTAATAAAGTTCTACCTGTTGCAATAATATCAGGTCTTGTAGCTGCTAAAGCAGAATCAATTAAGAAATATTCTTGTTCCCAGCCTAAAGTTGGCGTTATTTTTTTAACATTTTTATCGAAATATTTAGCTACCTCAGTAGCAGCAGTATCAATAGCACTTAACGCTCTTAATAAAGGTGTTTTGTTATCTAAAGCTTCACCTGTATATGATACGAAAACAGTAGGAATACATAAAGTACTTCCAAAAATAAACGCAGGAGATGTTGGATCCCAAGCAGTATATCCACGCGCTTCAAATGTATTTCTAATTCCACCATTTGGAAAAGAAGATGCGTCTGGCTCTTGTTGAACCAATTGAGAACCTCCAAATTTTTCAACTGGATCTGAACCATCCATTGATGTTTCGAAAAAAGCATCGTGCTTTTCAGCAGTTGTTCCTGTTAATGGTTGGAACCAGTGTGTATAATGCGTAACACCTTTTGATAAAGCCCACTCTTTCATTCCCATTGCTACATAATCCGCAATTTTACGATCGATTTTTGTTCCTAATTCAATAGCGCTTTTAACTGCTTTATAAGCATCTGGTGTTAAAAATTGACGCATTGATTTGTCGTTGAACACATTAGAAGCAAAAATTTCTGATTTTCTTGCTGTTTCTTCAAAAGAAACTGGTTTTCTACTTGTAGCTTTATCTAAAGCTTGGAAACGAAGTGTAGCCATAAAGTTAGGTTTTAAAATTAATTTCTAAATTTTACACTGCAAAAATATAAAATATTTACAATTAAAAAAACTTACCCCCTAAAATTTTAGGGGTGCTTTAAAAATATTTTAATTTTAAGTTATTTTTAAACAAAAAATAAGGGGTCGGACAAACATAAACCTAAAATCATATTTTTAATCTATTTGAAGCTAAAAATTTCTGAATTTTAATTTATATTTGCTAAAAATCAATAATTATGACAGTTTGGATTATTTTTCTAATCGCAATTTCTATATTTTTAGCACTCGATTTAGGTGTTTTTAATAAAAATCCTCATATAATTAGTAGCAAAGAAGCCTCTAAATGGACTATTTTGTGGGTAACATTATCGTTTATGTTTTCTGGTGTGGTCTATCTTTTATACAGTGGAGGTCACATTGAAAACCCAACTAATTTAAAACCAACAGACGCCTCATTAAAGTTCATTACAGGATATTTAATTGAGCTTTCCTTAAGTGCTGATAATATATTTGTAATAGCCATAATTTTTTCCTCTTTTAAAATTCCACAAAAATACCAACACAGAGTTTTATTTTGGGGAATCATAGGTGCTATTGTATTTAGAGGTTTAATGATTTTTTTAGGCGTGGCACTTATCAATCGATTTGAATGGATTATATATGTTTTCGGTGCTTTCTTAATTTTCACGGCTATGAAAATGCTTTTTAGCAAAGAAGAAGAAGAATTTGATCCAAAAGACTCTAAAATTTATAAGTTAATTGGTAAAATTTTCCCAGTACATACCGAAATTGAAGGACAAAAATTTTTCATTAGAAAAGAAAATATCAACTACGTTACACCTTTATTTATTGCACTTATTGTCATTGAAGTAATGGATGTGATTTTTGCTTTAGACAGTGTTCCGGCAATTTTAGCGATTACTTCTGACCCATTTTTGGTATTCAGTTCTAATATTTTTGCGATTTTAGGATTACGTTCTATGTATTTTTTCTTAGCGAATATGATTGAAAAATTTAGCTATATCGAATACAGTTTAATTGCAATTTTAACTTTCGTTGGTGTAAAAATGTTATTGATTCATCATTTTCCAGAATTTTTCCCAGAATGGTTATCATTAGCATTTATTGCATTTTCCATAACAGTTGGAGTTTTGGTTTCATTACAAAAAAATAAAGAATAAAATTCGTAATTCGAAATACAACAATTTTTAAAAACACTTGAAACTCAAAAATGAAAATATATACTAAAACAGGTGACACTGGCACCACTGCCCTTTTCGGCGGCACACGTGTACCAAAAGACCATATAAGAATTGAAAGCTATGGAACAGTTGACGAGTTAAATTCGCATATTGGATTAATTCGTGATCAAGACTTCAACGCACATTACAAAGATATTTTAATCGAAATTCAGGACAGATTATTTACTGTTGGTGCTATTTTAGCCACACCACCTGAAAAAGAAGTATTAAAAAACGGCGAAAAACGGTTACAAAACTTAGGTATAATTGAAAGCGATATCGAATTACTTGAAAAAGAAATTGATGCTATGGAAGAGGCATTGCCACCAATGACGCATTTTGTTTTGCCAGGCGGACATACCACCGTGTCATATTGTCATATAGCGCGTTGTGTATGCAGAAGAGCTGAGCGTTTAGCCGTGCATTTAGACCATAATGAACCCGTTGCAGAGATTGCAATTAAATATTTAAACCGACTTTCTGACTATTTATTTGTATTGGCACGAAAGTTGTCTTATGATTTAAAAGCTGAAGAAGTAAAGTGGATACCTAGAAAATAGTATTCCATATTCAGTAAAAAGTGTTCAGTCAATATAAAAAACTGATCCCTAAAAACTGAAAACTGACCACTGAAATTAAGTTCTTAAAATTTATTAAAAAATAATTCAAAAAAAACTTGTCTTTTTAACTAATAAATTTATTTTTGCATTAAACTATAAAATCTAAATAAGATGTATTGGACATTAGAATTGGCATCATATTTAAGTGATGCGCCTTGGCCTGCTACAAAAGACGAATTAATTGACTACGCCATCAGAGCTGGAGCACCATTAGAAGTGGTAGAAAACTTACAGTCTATAGAGGATGAAGGTGAAATTTATGAGTCAATGGAAGAAATTTGGCCAGATTATCCTACTGATGAAGATTATCTTTGGAACGAGGATGAATATTAAAAAATAAATAGCCTATTAAAAAGTCTCTTCGGTGAGGCTTTTTTTTTGGTTATCTTTACAAATGAATACAACCGTAAGGTAAAACATATATAAAATAAAGATTATGAGTATTGTAAATTCGATATTAAAAATATTTGTAGGTGATAAATCTGCTAATGATATCAAAGCCATTCAACCAATAGTGAATAAGATTAATTCTTATCAAGAAGCATTAAAATCAATTTCTCACGACGAATTAAGAGCAAAAACGGCTTTTTTTAAAGATAAAATTAATCAAGCTCGTGCTGAAAAAGATGCTAAAATTGAAGCTTTAAAAGCGGAAGCGGAAAACACAATAGATGTTGATGCTAGAGAAACTATTTATGCTGAAATTGATAAATTAGAAAATGAAGCTTACGATATTTCAGAAAAAACACTAAATGAAATCTTACCAGAAGCATTTGCTGTATTAAGAGAAACGGCTCGTAGATTTAAAGAAAATACATCAATTACGGTTACAGCTACTGCAAAAGACAGAGAACTTTCTGCAACAAAACCTTATATTACCATTGTTGGTGAAGAAGTAAATTGGGCAAATTCTTGGGATGCTGCAGGAAAACCAATCACTTGGGACATGATTCATTATGATGTACAATTAATGGGTGGTATCGTTTTACATCAAGGTAAAATTGCCGAAATGCAAACCGGAGAAGGTAAAACGTTAGTTGCAACTCTTGCACTTTACTTAAACGCACTTACAGGAAATGGAGTACATTTAGTTACAGTAAATGACTATTTAGCGAAACGTGATAGTACTTGGAAAGCGCCTATATTTGAATTTCACGGTTTAACTGTAGATTGTATAGACAATCACCAACCAAATACAGAAGCAAGAAGAAAAGCATATAATGCCGATATTACTTATGGTACGAATAACGAATTTGGTTTCGATTATTTACGTGATAATATGGCGAATTCACCAGAAGATTTAGTACAAAGAAAACACAACTACGCCATTGTAGATGAGGTCGATTCAGTATTAGTTGATGATGCAAGAACTCCTTTAATTATTTCTGGACCTGTTGAAGATGGAGACCGACACGAGTTTTTAGAATTAAAACCAAAAGTGGAAAATCTTTTCAATTTACAAAAGCGTATTGCAACAGATTGCTTAACTGAAGCAAAACGATTAATTAAAGAAGGAAATGTTAAAGATGGTGGTTTTCAATTATTAAGAACCTACCGTGCGTATCCTAAAAATAAAGCATTAATTAAGTTTTTATCTGAAGAAGGAATCAAACAAATTCTTCAAAAAACAGAAAATGCTCACATGCAAGATAATAATAGAGAAATGCCAAAAGTAGATGAGGCATTATACTTTGTCATTGAAGAAAAAAACAATCAAGTAGAATTAACAGATAATGGAATCAAATTTTTATCACAAGATACAGATGAAAATTTCTTTATTTTACCAGATATTTCTACTGGAATTTCAGCTATCGAAAAACAAAATTTAGATAAAGATGCTGAAGCAGAACTAAAAGAAGATTTATACAGAGAGTTTTCTGTGAAATCAGAAAGAATTCATACGCTTACGCAATTATTAAAAGCCTATGCTGTTTTTGAAAAAGATACAGAATATGTAATAATGGACAACAAAGTATTGATTGTTGACGAATCGACAGGTCGTATTATGGATGGTCGTCGTTATTCTGATGGGTTACACCAAGCTATTGAAGCTAAAGAAAACGTAAAAATCGAAGCAGCCACACAAACTTTTGCAACAGTTACTTTGCAAAATTACTTTCGTATGTACAGCAAACTGGCAGGTATGACTGGAACAGCAATTACCGAAGAAGGTGAATTTAATGAAATCTATAAATTAGATGTAGTTGAAATCCCAACAAACAAACCGATGTCTCGTATCGATAGAGAAGATTTAATTTATCGTTCGGTTCGTGAAAAATTCAATGCAGTTATTGAAGATGTAGTAGAACTTTCAAACGCTGGAAGACCCGTTTTAATTGGTACAACTTCTGTAGAAATTTCAGAATTATTAAGTAGAATGCTTAAAATGCGTGGTATCAATCATAATGTATTGAATGCAAAAATGCATAAAAGTGAGGCTGAAATTGTAGCTGAGGCAGGAAAACCAGGCGTGGTAACTATTGCAACAAATATGGCTGGTCGTGGAACCGATATTAAATTATCACCAGAAGTAAAAGCAGCTGGTGGATTAGCTATTATAGGGACAGAACGACATGATTCTCGTCGTGTAGACCGTCAATTACGTGGTAGAGCGGGTCGTCAAGGAGATGTAGGAAGTTCACAATTTTATGTTTCATTGGAAGATAACTTAATGCGTTTGTTCGGTTCAGAGAGAGTCGCAAAAGTTATGGATAGAATGGGATTAAAAGAAGGTGAAGTGATTCAGCATTCTATGATGACAAAATCTATCGAACGTGCACAGAAAAAAGTAGAAGAAAACAACTTTGGAACCCGTAAACGTTTATTAGAATATGATGATGTTATGAATTCACAACGTGAAGTGGTGTACAAACGTCGTCGTCACGCCTTACAAGGTGAGCGTTTAAAAGTAGATATTGTAAATATGATTTATGATACTTGCGAGGTAATTGTAGAAAACAACAAAATTGTAAATGATTTTAAAAACTTCGAATTTCAATTAATACGAACGTTTTCTATAACGGCTCCAGTAACAGAAGCTGAATTTACAAAATTAAATGTACAACAAATTGTAGCAAAAACATATAAAGCAGCGTATGCTTATTATGATGAAAAAGTAGTTCGTGATGCAAAAGAAGCGTATCCAATAATTAAAGATGTTTACGAAAACAATAACGGACAATTTGAAAGAATTGTAGTTCCTTTTTCAGATGGAATTAAAACCTTAAATGTAGTTACGAATTTAACAAAAGCCTACGAATCAGAAGGAAAATCGTTAATTACAGATTTCGAAAAGAACATCACTTTAGCTATTGTAGATGAATCATGGAAAAAACATTTACGTAAAATGGATGAAATGAAACAATCGGTTCAATTAGCGGTACACGAACAAAAAGATCCATTGTTAATTTATAAATTTGAGGCCTTTAAATTATTTAAAGCCATGATTGAACAAGTAAATAAAGATGTAATTTCATTTTTATTTAAAGGAGAATTGCCTTCTCAAAATGCGAATAACATTCAGGAAGCCAAACAAGTTACAAAAAAATCAAATTATACCGAATCAAAAGACACGGTAGATTCTGATGAATTAGCGCAAGCGAATAGAGATGCTGGAAATCAAGCACAACAACGCCCAGCAGTTACAGAAACTATCGTTCGTGATCAACCAAAAATCAACAGAAACGACAACGTAACAATTAAAAACGTTATGAGTGGAAAAAGTGAAACTATGAAATACAAAAAAGCAGAAGCACTTTTAGCTTCTGGAGAGTATGTTTTAGTTAACGAATAATATTTATTTATAGTTATAAAAAAATCCTTAATGTGAATTAAGGATTTTTTTTGTTTAACACATAAGTTATTACTTCAAAATAGCTTCAAAATTTGGCTTAAAATAATTCGGACCTTTCATTACTTTGCCGTCTTCTCTATAAATTGGTTTTCCGTCTTCTCCCAATTTACTCATGTTACTTCGCTGAATTTCATCAAAAACAGCTTCAATTTTATGTTGCAACCCGTGTTCTAAAATTGTACCACATAAAATATATAACATATCGCCAAGTGCATCTGCAATTTCAACAATATCATTATTTTGTACGGCTTCTAAATATTCTTCATTTTCTTCCTTCATTAATTCAAAACGAAGATTGTTTTTTTGTGTGCCTAAATCGGCTTTCATGTTTTCACTTACTCCTAAACCATAAGTGGTATGAAATAATTTTACAGCTTCTAATTGTTTTTGCATAGTATAAGTTTTAGCATTAATTGAAATTTGATAATTCGTAGCAAACTTTTTTTTATATTATATGATATAAAATTATATTTTAAAACTTGTAATCCTTAAATTTGAAAAAAAAATTATCAACATGTTTTCAAAAGGACAAACCGTATTTGCAATTTTGTTTGCAATTTCTTTTATTACAATTATTGTTTTTATGTATTTAAAGGATAAAAACATTCATAAACAGCAATATAAAGGAGTAAAATGGATTGTTTTAGGTTTTTTACTTTTTATTTTATTCTTATTTTTAATTAAAGGTTACATAAAAGAATAATTTATTATATTTGATTTTAATCCCCAAAAACAAATGAAAATTTTAAAATATTTATCGCTTTTATTTCTGCTATTCCTTTTGGCTTTTGTGGTTTTTGTTGCCACACAACCTGCTACATATGAAATTACAAAACAAAAAGAAATAAATACACCCAGCAATTTTGTTTTTGAATATGTAAACGATTTTTCAAATTGGAATGATTGGCAACAATTTAACACTGATGAAAACGTTGCATATGTTACTTCTCAAAATACCACCGGAAAAAAATCATATGTAAAATGGGATTCAGCAAGTGCTATCATTACCACTTTTGCACAAAATGATTCTATATCGCAACTCTTTATTCAAGACGACAACAAGCAAACATTGCATTGGAAATTTAAAAAATTAAGGAGAAATACCTTAGCATCGGTAACAATCAAAGGTGATTTATCATTTACAGAAAAAATTTATTCTGTATTGAATGGAGGAATTACTGGTTATGTAGGTCCTCAGATACAAGAAAGTTTAAATAAAATCAATAACTATTTTGTAAGTGAATTAGGAGAATATGATATAAAAGTTGATGGATTGGTAAACAGACCTTCAATTAATTATTTGGAACAAAAAGATTCTTGTTTAGTTAAAGATTTTCCGAAAAAATCAAAAGCATTGCTAAAAACAATGAAGAATTTTATCAAATCTAATGATATTGAAAC
>Ga0208362_1000672_pt1 | contig 11227 bp, 11 predicted proteins | sample LakMenEpi13Oct10_FD_150693 | JGI IMG/M metagenome (GOLD analysis project Ga0208362, IMG submission 150693) | Freshwater microbial communities from Lake Mendota, WI - 13OCT2010 deep hole epilimnion (SPAdes) | ecosystem: Environmental > Aquatic > Freshwater > Lake > Epilimnion/Euphotic zone ... | reverse complement strand
TTGTCAATAGAATTGATTGAAAAATTTGAAGATGAATGGACTTGGTCGGGATTAAGTGGGAATGAATCACTTCCATGGTCAATTGCGTTAATTGAAAAGTTTAAGAATAAATGGGATTGGAAAGATTTGAGTAATAACAAATCCCTACCATTCTCAGTCGAGCTGATCGAGAGATTTGAAAATAAATGTGGGATACCTTGTAATAAGAAAGTCTTTGATTTAATAATCCCAGAGATTGAGAAGGTTATGACGCTGAGTGATTTTCTGGAGAGCTTGAATTAGCCCCCAGCCTCCTAAAGGGCAAGTTTTAGCTTTCAGTGTGAATTTATTGGTTTTTCTTTTTGCAGAATCATGTAAATCCTCAAATCTTTTTGAATCAAGGTTCAGACAGTGTCAACTAATTGAGACATACTACGGATAGCTGGGCTAAATACTATCTTTCCCCTAAAATGAATTTAGCGAAATAAATTGTTCTGAGAGGTCTTTTGATTATGGAATTATTAACAACAGGGCTTATTGTTTTGTGTATTATTTTGGGTTTTGCCCTCTATAAGCAGAATCAAAAAACAGCAGAGCTTGAAAGAAATACAAACAAATTAGCTCTAAAAATGCTGGAGGATTTTAAACAAAATGAGATTCAAGCTGTCAGGAATGTAATGATGGGTGAAGCTGAAAACATGCTTCAAAAGTGGAAACTTGAACAAGAATTCGCAATTAGACAAGATGCCATTTCAAAATCAAAATCAGTTATTACTGGCAAAGTTACAGAACATTTAATTCCTTTTTTTGGAGAATTCCCATTCAATCCCAAAGAAGCGAGATTTATTGGTAGCCCAATTGATTTGATTATCTTTGAGGGAATTGATGATGAATCTGAAGATATAGAAATTCACTTCGTGGAGATTAAAACTGGCAATTCACAATTAAATAAAAGACAAAAACTAATCAGACAAGCAGTATGGAATCAAAAAGTAAAATGGACAGAAATCAAGATTTAATCTTTGGGCTATAAGCCCTGTCCTGATTTACACCGCAACCAAATTCTTTTCTTTTGCAAGTTTTTTGGCTTCTTCAATCAAAGCGGGAATTAATTGATCTTCGGGTAATTTTTTGATTATTTCTCCGCCCTTGATCAATATCCCAACGGGAACTCCATCAGGGCCAATGCCACCGAATGATACTCCAATATCTGCATGCTCACTTTCACCAGGCCCATTCACAACGCAACCCATCACCGCAACTGTCAAAGGTAAATTCAAAGCATCTAATTCTTTCTCAACCTTTAAAACCCATTCTTCAAAATTTTTGGTGGCTATTCTTCCACAAGTTGGACAGCTGATTAGATTGAGTCCATCTTTTCTGTGCCCCAATGCTCTCAAAATTTGTTTGCCAGCTTCAATTTCTTTGACTGGATCAGCAGTTAGCGAAACTCTAAGCGTATCACCTATTCCTTCTGCCAAGAGAGTCCCAATTCCAATTGCTGATTTGACTGTGCCTGTTCCAGGTGGGCCAGCTTCAGTAACTCCTAAATGAAATGGATAATCACATTTATCAGCCATTAACCTGTAAGCGGCAATCATAGTCGAGACATCACTGGCTTTGAGCGAAATTTTGATTTGGTCATATCCTAAATCTTCTAGAATGCGAATATGATAAAGTGCGCTCTCAATCATAGCTCTGGGCGTATCACCAGGAAATTTATCAGCTTTGTCTTTTTCAAGTGAACCAGCATTTACCCCGATTCGAATTGGAATCATTCTTTCTCTGGCAGCCGCAACCACCTCTTGAACTCTTTCTTTTTTTCCAATATTACCTGGATTCAGCCTGAGTCCATCAATGCCAGCTTCAATTGCTTTTATGGCAAGTCTCCAGTCAAAATGAATATCAGCAATAACGGGAATCAAAGATTCTTTCACAATTATTGACAATTTATCGGCTGCTTCATTGTCAGGGACAGCTACTCTTACTATTTGACAACCCGCAACCGCCAAAGATCTAATTTGAGCCAAAGTAGCTTCTACATCGCGAGTATCGGTTGTACACATTGATTGAATCGAAACGGGAGCATCGCCACCAATTTCAACATTTCTAACTTTGAGCTTTTTAGTTTTGCGACGTATTTGATAAGAGGGAAGGCTTAGTATGCTTGTTTGAGCGGTATTTGTTTGAGCTTCTTGCATGGAGAATTTTTGTTAGATGAAAATTAAAATAAGCGCTATTTGCTAAAGGTATTCAATTGAGTGATACGCTAATTGTATCGGGGATAAGAGCTTTTGGCCTGCCAAATTTTGGTTTTACCTTTAGCTTTGTCATTATTAAGAATTTCGTTTGTAAATCAAGTGATTAACTGAAAACTATAGTGCAATCACTTATTTAGGCAAACAAAGCCTTAATTACTGCTAGTGAAAATACTTATATAGATTTTGAAAGGTATTTATTATGAATTCTGCAATGCAAGATTTAATTGGCTCAATGGGGCAGAAAAGCCAGCTTTATGGACAAATGCAAGAAAATCTCAGCCTTTATACTGCTGCTCAAAGTGGTCAAATCAAAGGTATTTCTCCAACTGCTATCACTTTAAATACTCAGCAAATTTCACAGCAAATGCAAGGAGTAAACAGACAAGAGAATTGAGCTAGCTTAATGCTGAAAGAAGAAAATAATGAAAACCGCAAAACCGTTTTAGATTTATTTGCTTAATTCTTTGCTGAAATAATTTCATGGCTTGAACTTACACTCTTTTTCTGAAAAGCAAATATTAAAGCTTCTGATAATCGGCCAACTTGGCAAATTTCCATTTCTTTTGCGAAAGCCATATTCTTGAAATTAATATTTTTACAATTTGGAATAATTGCTTTCTTAAAGCCAAGTCTATGTGCTTCTCTCAGCCTGAGTTCAATTTTGGTAACTGGTCTTACTTCTCCCGTAAGCCCAACTTCACCAAAAATTACTAGATTTTCTTTTAATGCTAAATTGCGACTACAGCTTGTAATTGCTAAACATAAAGCCAAATCAGCTGAAGGTTCTTCAATTGTGAGGCCACCAACAACACTTGCATAAATATCTTGTTTAGATAGAGATAAACCGATGCGTCTCTCCAAGATAGCAGCGGTCTGACTAGCTCGGTTGTAATCTAGGCCATTAACCATTCTTTTCGGCTGTGCATAAGTCGTGTAGCCTGTCAAAGCTTGTATTTCTGCTAAGAGAACCCGACTGCCTTGCAAAGTTGCGGTAATAGCTGTTCCAGGTCTAGCTTCAATTGAACCACCTGAATCACTCAAGAAAAGAGAGCTAGCATTAGCAACTTCTTTGAGACCTTCTTCTGTCATTTCAAATAAACCAACTTCATCAGTGGGCCCAAAACGATTTTTAATTCCTCTTACAATCCGAAAATAATTTTGTTTATCTCCTTCAAAATAAAGCACAACATCAACCATATGCTCGAGCAGCTTTGGACCTGCAATATTGCCATCTTTGTTTATATGTCCAACTAAAATTGTTGTGATATTCCTTTTCTTGGCAAGCTGCATCAAAAGACTTGCGCAATCACGGATTTGACTTGGACTACCAGGAAATGAATCTTTATTACTCAAGTGAATAGCTTGAATAGAGTCAATTATTAGTAGTTGCGGATTTATTTGATCAATTTCATAAATGACGTTTTCCAAATCAGTTTCAGCCATGAATAACAATTCTTGATTTACTCCAAGCCTGAGTGAGCGGTTTTTGACTTGTTCTGCTGATTCTTCTCCAGAAACATAAAGTGCTTTTTTCCCTGATCGAGCAATTTCACCCATTACTTGGAGCAATAAAGTTGATTTGCCAATACCTGGATCTCCACCAATCAAAATAAAAGATCCTTGTTGAAGTCCACCTCCAAGCACTCGATCCAATTCAGCAAAACCAGAAGAAACACGATTGTTCTGATGGTCAATTTCAATTGCGGATAACTTGATCGCATGTCCAGCGGTTGAATCAATTGCAAAAGATGAAATTGAACCTTTACTAGTTGTTTTGGGATTGTTGGCTGCAGGTTGCTCAACAAAGCTTGACCAAGCATTGCAAGCAGGGCATTTACCTAAATATTGATAGGACTCATGCCCACATTCTCGGCAAAACCAACCAGGACTATTATTTTTTTTTGCTTTAATTGCCATTTGCTTTAAGGCTAAATCAGGTTAAACTATTTTTGTTGTGTTATTTTTTGTTCTTATACATATTGTTGCTGTTCACTATAGATTCCGACTATGGAAGAAATAATAGAAGAAAACAATAGGAGAGATGATAGAAGAGATATTTTCTCCGAAAAAGTTTATGCAGGTAAAAGAACCTACTATTTTGATTTGAATGAGACATCCAATGGCGGCAAGTGCCTCGTAATCAGCGAGAGAAAGCTTACGGACGGCGAATATAATGAAAGATATAAAATCATGGTATTCGAAGAAAATTTAATTGAATTTTGGAAAGGACTCAATCGAGTTGTTGAATATGTTGTCCAAGAAAAAACAAGCGAAGGTTTTTAGTTTTGAATAAATCAGGCTTAATTGATATTGGGAAATAGCCTTTCTAGTCTTGTCAATTGGATGCTCTCAACAAAACCAGAACTCCCCAAATATTCATGAGGACTAGCTCCTGAGACAAACTCAGGATGTCACAAACTATTTTCTTTGTCATTTTTTTCCTTTGCTAAATCAACTTATGAGCACCTCTCTCTCAAGAGGAGAAAGGGAAATCAAAAGGCAAAAAAATCAATTTGCTTCCTTTGCCTTTTATAGGGAAGGGTTGGGGATGGGAGGTGACCCAGATTTCACAAATCAATAAAAGTTCTTAGCGAAAAGCCACTCATATTATTCACCCCAGTTATTCACCTCAAGTAATAAAATACATTACACAAATAATCAAAAAGCTCTAATTAATCATGCTTCTTCAACCGCCCAAACAAATAATAAGCCAAATAATAGGTCAAAAATCAAATAGCAATTCCGCATCCCAAGGTCTAAGAGGTGAAATCAAAGTTCCAGCGGACAAATCAATTGCACAAAGATCTGTAATTATTTCTGGTATAGCTTCTGGCAAAACGTCCATTAAAAACTTTCCAAATTCTGGAGATCCACAAACCAGTCTCAGAGCAATGGAAAGCTTGGGAGTTCAAATTGAGAAAAGCCTTATTGACAATGAATTAAATTTAATTGTTCATGGAAAAGGAGATTCTGGTCTAGAAGAACCAAACGATGTAATTAACTGCGAAAATTCTGGCACTTGCATGCGTCTTTTGATGGGTCTTTTATCAGGCCATAAACCTAATTTTTTCACAACACTTACAGGCGATCAATCACTCCAAAAAAGACCAATGAAGCGCATAGCCGATCCCTTACGTTCATTAGGAGCACAGATTTTTGGCCGAAATGGCGGAAATTTATCACCAATTAGTGTTATTGGTCAAAAAATGAAAGGTGAATATATTGAAACCTCTATTGCAAGCGCTCAATTGAAGTCTGCTCTTTTGCTTTCTTGTCTAAATACTGAATCTGCTATTACCGTCAAGGAACCAGCTTATTCACGAAATCATACTGAATTAATGTTGCAGCAATTTGGAGCCAAACTCGAAAAGCTTGATGATTTGACCACAAAACTCACACCAAGCAAATTGATTGGTTCCGACCTTATTATTCCAGGTGATATTTCCAGTGCGGCTTTTTTATTAGTTGCTGGATCAATAGTCCCAAATAGCGAAATCACCATAAAAGAAGTTGGGCTCAATTCAACTCGATCTGGAATTATTCAGGTTTTGAAATCAATGGGCGCACAAATCGAAACAGAAGTGCTTAGTTCATCAATTGGAGAACCTTTTGGAAATCTAACCGTAAAATCTAGCGAATTACATGGAATTGAAATCAGTGGCTCGATAATTGCCAATATAATTGATGAATTGCCGATCATCTCAATTGCGGCAGCTCAAGCTAAAGGTACAACCATTATCAAGGACGCCGAAGAGTTGAGAGTAAAAGAATCAGACCGTCTGAAAGCCATGGCAAATCTACTAAAAGGACTTGGAGTTAAAGTTGAAGAAACTCATGATGGCTTGATTATTGAGGGTTTGGCTGGTAAACCTTTTGAACCAATAAACTCTGATTTTGAAGCTGGACACGATCATCGAATAGCCATGACCGTTGGCATTGCAAGTCTCAGAAGTACTAAGCCGCTAAATCTTCATGGCGCTGAATGGGCCAATATTTCTTTTCCTGGATTTTTTGATTTATTGAACAAACTTAGTAGTTGAAGAATTTCAATCGTCAGTTTTGGGAATACCTTCTCCAGACATAGCTCTTTCTATGGGGTTGTCGCTTATTCCCATGGCATAATCAGCTTCTTTTCTTGTATCTGCAACTATTCCATTTACGGTATTAAGCTTAATAGGGCGAAGATCGGGTTCTTTCTCGCCGAAAGATATTTGTCCTTTTTCATTTGTTCCATTTCCAGGTTCTTTAGCCGTAGACAATGAGCCTGGATTGTCTACCCCTTCTTCACCATCACGTCCTGGCAAATCAGTTTTTATAGCAGCTCCCTCAGATGGAATATATGATGAATCTTGACCAGTTTGAACACTATCTTCACTGCTTTTCAAACAAAATCTTGCATTACTTCCTTTAGGATTTAGAGCTGCGATATATTTTTGTGGAGTTGTCGGATATCTAGAATCATCATCATTGTTATTACCAGTTCCAGAGGAAGCTCCTGTTGGCGTAGCTGAAAAACTCTCTGGTGGTGCTTGAGATTGAGTTAAGTATGGATTTGCACGATGATGCACTAATCCCACAGCTTGAGGACCGACCATAATTTATCTAAGGAACTTTAAAAGGTTTTATTAAAAGAAGCTTTATACTTTTCTTAATCTCATCATAACCCAACTGTATTGCTATCGTCAAATTTATTTTTAGCTTGGCATATTACTCTCATTGATTGAAAAGCCGTAAAATTCTCAACTTCAATCAAAATTTAGCTTAATGAAAAATGGTCAGAAAAAATATCAAAAAGAGTTTATATTCATCGATGCTTTAGAATTGAGTAGCTCTTGGATTGATTTCAGCTAACTAAGAAATAAAAGTTATTCACAATAAATTGAAAAATCTAATCAAGTGATTTCGAATATTTGAAAACTATTTTTATTTTTTAGGTTAGAGCTCAAACAAGTTGCTACAATATGCGCTCGTAGCTCAGTGGATAGAGTATTGGTCTCCGAAGCCAAGGGTCGCGCGTTCGATCCGCGCCGGGCGCAAATTCAATTACTCTTTTCTAGGTTTAAATTTCAAAGTTTGAATTTTAAATCTCAATAGTGAACAATATGCACTTGTAGCTCAGTGGATAGAGCAACCGCCTTCTAAGCGGTCGGTCGCTGGTTCGAGTCCAGCCAAGTGCGTGATTTATCTAAAAACAACAAATAACTAATCACCAGCTTAGATCATGGGTTTGATACTAAGCATGATTGTGTGCCGAGCGATACAATTTACAAAATTTGATTTGACTGATTTTTATTAAAAATACAAATCTACAATGAACAAAATTTTATTTTCAGTTTTTCTATTAGTATTCGCGTTCCCTTTTTGTGCATCAATACAAAGCTTGGCTTCAGCCGAATATTATAGTTACTCAACTGAGTTCTATGATGATGAGAGAATCTATGAAAAATTAGATGAATTATCCACAGAATATTGTGAATCAGATATTGATGATGAAATAGATTCAAATTCAATTTTAGAAAATCAAAACAACAATGAGAAAATAGACAAATCAATTGGAAACAAATCAGATTTTAATGAACTATTTGAAGATATTGAGCCAACCAAAGCCCAATCGAAAAGTGCAAAAGATAGTTTAAAGAGCGACAGTCAAACCAATAAAGGACATTCTCAATAATGAAAAACCAAACAATTCAGCAAAACATACAATCTCGCGAATTAAGTCCAAATGTAGTTTGCAAAAGAGTTTTGCTTAAATTAAGCGGCGAAGCCTTAACAGGCAATAAGGGTTATGGAATAGAGCCAATCGTAATTGAAAGAGTTGCGGAAGAAATTGGACAAATTTACAAGCTTGGAGTTGAAGTTGCAATTGTAGTGGGCGGTGGCAATATATTCCGAGGACTCAATTCAAGTGTTCAACTCGGCATGGATAGAGCCGCAGCGGACTATGTTGGAATGTTGGCCACTATTATGAATAGTTTGATTTTGCAAGGTGTTCTAGAAAGAAGTGGAATTCCAACCCGAGTACAAACTGCTATTGAAATGCCATCAGTTGCTGAGCCATATATCAGACGCAGAGCAGTCAGACATCTAGAAAAAGGTAGAGTTGTAATTTTTGGTGGAGGAACGGGAAATCCATTTTTTACTACCGACACAACTGCTGCCCTGAGAGCGGCCGAAATTGAGGCTACCGTTCTTTTGATGGCAAAAAATGGGGTAGATGGAGTTTATAGTGCTGATCCAAAAATTGACAAAAATGCCGTTAAATTCGACACACTCACTTTTGAGAAAGTATTAAGCGAAAATTATCGAATTATGGATGCCGCCGCTATCTCCATTTGTCGCGATAATGAAATTCCGATCAAAGTATTTGATTTTGCTCAAGAAGGAATACTAGTAGACATTGTTACTGGTAAAAAAGTCGGCACTGAAATCATCAATGCTTCGAATGCACCAAGTAAAGTCTAGAAATATAGTTTAGTGCAAAAGAAAAAGTCTAAGGTTTAACAGAAAATTCAATTTGTGAGTAATTTAATAGTTATTGTTGGCCCATCTGGTGTAGGAAAAGGAACCGTACTCAAAAAGGTTTTTGCCGAATTGAACAATTTGGTCTTTTCCATTTCTGTAACCACTAGACACCCCAGACCAGGAGAAGAAGAAGGTAAAAATTATTTTTTTCGTTCTAAAGAAGAATTTCAAGAATTAATTAACAAACAAGAAATGCTCGAATGGGCTGAATTTGTCGGGAATTATTATGGAACTCCAAAAAAATATGTTGAAGATCAAATCTCACAAGGAAATGATGTTGTCTTAGAAATTGAAGCTGAAGGAGCCAAACAAATTAAACAAAAAAATATTCTTAATTCAGTTTTTGTTTTTCTTGCTCCGCCCGCACCTGAAATTCTTTATAAAAGACTGAAAGAACGTTCAACTGAGTCAGAAGACAAGATTAGAGCCCGAGTTGAAAAATCAAAAAACGAATTAGCCGAAATTAATTGGTTCGATTACAAAGTTATTAATGAAGAGGGCTTGCCAAATAAAGCGGCAGAGGAGATCATTCACATAATACAAAAACATAGACTGTAATTCAATAAACATGCTTTCGAAATAAAAATGGATATTGCAGCCGTTTCCACAAATTCAGAAGGATCTCAAAAAAAACCTCAAAGAGGCCAATCGACTTCCTCCAGAGATAAGAAACATTCTCTCTCAATCAAAGAAGCAAGCAAACCTTTAGCTCTTCCAAAAGATAGTATTCAGATCAAATCTAAAAATAAAAGCATTGCCTTAAATTGTGGAATTATAATTTTTCTCTATTTGCTTGCAATTGGTGCGGATTTTTTATGTGCTTGGTCCCCAACAGAAGCACCGATTAAAAGAATTTCTTATAGTCCTCCAACAAAATTTCAATTCGAATGGAAGCATGGAATTTTTTTTCATCCATATTCTATTCAAATAAATCAAGCAACCTTTGACAGAAAATTTGATTTAAATAAAAACAGAATATGCACAGTTAACCTCTTTGCAAAAGGAAGTGAATATAATTTTTTTGGAATAATTAAATCAAATCTACACTTAATCGGCTCTAATAATTGCAAGAGTGATTTTCACTTCCTTGGTACCGATAAGCTCGGGCGTGATTATTTCGCAAGGCTGATTCACGGATTGCGTCCAAGCCTTTTTACTGGCATTTTAGGCATTTTGATCTCCTTTCCACTTGGCCTGATTTATGGGACTGTTGCGGGTTATTTAAGTGATGAAATTGGTGAACTCATGATGCGCTTTGTCGAAATTATTCTCAGTTTACCTACTTTATATTTGCTAGTAGTTTTAGCGGGGATTTTGCCAGCAGGTTTGAGCGGCTTTCAACGGCTATCTTTGATTACAGTGATTATTTCTTTTATTGGCTGGGCTGGGCTTGCAAGGGTTTTACGTGGACAGGTTTTATCTATAAACAAAAGAGAATACGTTCAAGCCGCGGTTTTAATTGGTGCTCCAAATTGGAAAATCATTTTGCGCGAAATAATTCCTCAATTAAGTACTTATCTTATTATTGCAGCGACTCTGAGCTTCCCATCTTATATTTTGGCTGAAACAACTTTGAGTTTTTTAGGCTTAGGTATTAGTCAGCCCGATTCAAGTCTCGGCAATATTTTAGCGGAAGGTCGTAAACTCTCTAATCTTTTCCTTTATCCTTGGATGGCGCTTGGCCCAACTTTTGTAATTGTATTGCTTACTTGGGCCTGCAATTCACTTGGTGATTCTCTCAGAGATGCTTTTGATGTAAAGAGCTGAAAGAAACAATTCTAAAACCAGTCTGAATTAGGTGGTGGTCTTAGTGAATCAGAATCACCGCCGCTAGAAGGTAAAACAGGTCTTATTCCATTACTTGATCCATTGCTCCCAGAATTATTATTTTTATTACTGCCTGGACTGGGTTTATATGCAATATTATTTTGAGTTTTTGGTGCACTGTATTTAGCTTTAGGTGGAGCAGCTTCAGAGATAGTTGTATTGGATTTTTGAATTTCTTGAATAGTTTTACTTCTTCCATTGTCCAGGTTAGCATTCAGATTCACTGGAACTTGAGCACCTGGGCTATAAAGGCTATTCGGCCTATTTTCTCTTTGAATTTCCATTGACTCAAGTGGCTTCATACTTATATTCTGCAAAGCATTACTAAAAGCAATAGGAGAATCAACTTGCAAAGAATCTCCTGACATTTGCCCATTGAGTGAAGTTCGAGGATCTATAGGCATCAAAGGCTGCGCAAAAGTTTTTATAACTGTATCCGCTGATTCTGGTATTGGAATTCGTTCTCGGGTTTTCATAACAATCGAAAAAGCTGATCCAAAAGTCTTTTCGGCATATGATCTCAAATTAGAAAACATCCAAAAACTCATAAAAGTCAAACTTAGCATTATGCCTGTCACTTTAATTGCACTTTGAATAGATTGATCCTGAATTTGAGTAGCGGCTTGAATGATGCC
>Ga0208362_1000668_pt1 | contig 11275 bp, 10 predicted proteins | sample LakMenEpi13Oct10_FD_150693 | JGI IMG/M metagenome (GOLD analysis project Ga0208362, IMG submission 150693) | Freshwater microbial communities from Lake Mendota, WI - 13OCT2010 deep hole epilimnion (SPAdes) | ecosystem: Environmental > Aquatic > Freshwater > Lake > Epilimnion/Euphotic zone ... | reverse complement strand
GTGGTTTTATAATCAATGGCAAAGCGAAACTACTATTACCCTCAACGTCAAATTCAGTGTAGTATTTTCCTTTGTCCAAATGTTGAATCCAAACCGATAGGTTATGTTTACGTTTTTCAACATTATAATCAATTCGTTTCATTTGTTCTAAACCTAAAACAGCATTGATTTCAGTGCTCCTCATGTTGAATCCAGCAACCGCAAAAGTAAAAAGTGGATTCAAATCAGTATAGTTTTTTTGATAGTATTTTTGTGTTTCTTCTGACGCTTCTCTTGTCATTCCATGTGATCTGAATAACTTAGATAATTCGTGTATCTGTTCATTATTAGTACAAATCACACCACCTTCCACTGTTGTGATATGGTGTCCAAAATAAAATGAAAAAATTGAAATGTCCCCAAATGTTCCTACCTTTTGACCGTTGTATGTCGCCCCATGAGCCTCACAACAATCTTCAATCAATAAAATTTCATTTTCTTTTGCGATTTTAATAATTTCCTCATTAATCGCATTAAACCCCAAACAATGAACCAAAACAATTGCTTTAGTTTTTGGAGTTATTGCTTTTTTAATATTCTCAGCAGTTATAGCTAAATTATCCAAAGATATATCAACAAACACAGGTGTCATACCTAATTGTACTACTGATGAAATATCCGATACCCACCCTAATGGAGGTACTATAATTTCACCAACACCTTTAAGTTCCTTTACAATCGCAATTGAAACAAAATTTCCTGAATTTCCAGAGTTCAACATAGTACTATGTTTAACTCCTAACCAATTACCCCAAACTTTTTCAAACTCTTTGACTTTCGGTCCGTTTGTTAATCTTTGATTAGATAATATAAAATCAGACAATACCTTTCTGTCTTCTTGACTAACATTATCATTTATTAATTGCCAATTATAAATTTTTTCCATAACATTAAAATGAGTTTTAAATAATTTCAAAATATTCCCCTACCATAAACTTGGTTTTCATATTAATTGACCCTTGTTCATTAGGAACAAATTTAACAGGATCCACCAAACGAAAATCAATCGATACTCGGGTAGACAAAGATTCATTTGGCTTGTTACCATGTCTTAAATTTGCGCCATTAAAAACTAATATTTCACCATAGTTAACTTTATATGGCATATAGTCTCCTTTATCTTCTTTAGATTCCATCCAAATGGTATTATAGTCATTTGTATTCCCAAATGGTATCCAAAAATTTACCTCAGATGTACCATGATTGTACGATTTGTCTTTATGCCATTCACCAACCGCTAAATTTCCATTTGCTAATTGTACCCTAAATGTGGGAATTACTTGATATATAATTTGCTCGTATCCAAATCTTTCTTTAAGATCTTTAACCAATTCTAAATAAAGAGGTAAAAAGTCTTTCTTATATTTTTCGTAATACTTTTTGTGCCATTCTGTTGATTGGTCTTTTTCCCTAACTAATAAATCGTAATGTTTTAATTTATGTAAATCTTCTAATGGTATTGTTTCTCCTTCCCAAACTTCTAACATTTGTGAAACTATACGTCTGAATGGATATTTTTCGGTGTCATATGTAATTTTATATGGAGTATTCAGGTACATTTTTTTCAAAAATTTGTTTTAATAATTTAGTTTCAATTTTAATTGGATTATGTATCCCCATTGGGTCGTGATAATAATCATCTTCCATAGCGAACTTCCTAGCACTTTCGATATCCGCCAATCCATCTCCATTTGTATATTTTGAAAAATAAATGTCTTCCCACATTCCGTTGTCTGATTCGTATTTTTCTGTGATTTCAATCATCTTATCCTTTGTTCTTAAAGATAATCCACCATTACCAACAAGACAACCCTCTTTTGGAGTTTTCCATGGAGCTCCAATATAATCCCATTTCAAAAACTCTTCAATACCACTTTTTAACAACATAGAGTCATTCTGAAACATTAAAATTTTTTCACCTTTGGATTTTTTCCAAAAATCAGTTGTTTTTAAAATTTTAGTATGGGTTTGTCTATCTTTAAAATTTTGAATGTTTAAATTTTCATAAACAACATTATTGAAATCTTTCAATAATTCTTTAATAAATTCCTCATTTTCACTACCGTGAAAAATTTGTAATCCCCATTTTATACCCAAATTATTTTTATTTAAAAAATATAAATGATTTTTGATAATTGGCCTCAACTCAGTTAAACACCTCAATTCAAATAAAGACGCATAATAATCCGAATTTTCAGGTATTTCGGGGATATAGTTTTGTAGTTTATTTTCAAAAAAATTCAAATAATTCTGAAATAAATTTTGATTATCTTTTTTATATACTAATTCTTCAATCATAATTTATCAGATATTTTTTCATAAATATAATTTCCAATGATACGGTAACCCAACTCATTAGGGTGGTAATCACCTTTGAACATATTTTCTCTGTCGTCCCACACTTTCCTATTTTGATATTCCCAAACAGAAACGTTGTTTACAGATTCATATAGATTCAGAAGATTTGATAAACATAAATGCGGTTCAATAAAATTATTTGGCAATTTTTCCAAATCAAAATCTTCATTTTGAAATGTCGGATAGAAAGAATTGAAGTAGAAATGTTTATGATTTTTTAAGACATTTTCTATTTTGTTGTATATCTCGATAACATTGTGCGTATCCGCAGTATACCTATATGGATAGGAAAACATAACTATAATAACATCATCAGTTTCTATAAACCCCATGTCAAATGATTGTTCAATTTCCCTGAGAATGTATTCATTACCATATCCACACACCCCACAATTTACGTATAAACAATCTAATTTTTGTGCAACCCACCTCGGCCAAGAATTTTGATTCCTTAAATTTGTAATAAATTTTTCGGGATGTGCAACTTCTTTATATTTTAAGTCAGTTTCAATTCCATGACCCGCAGTCCAACTATCACCGAAACAAATCAATCTCATATCATTCTATTTTTTGTCATTATAAATTCATAAAAATAACGTGCTTGAGATAAATGCCCAAGTTCACCACTATGTAAATCCATTACATCCCCTGAAGTTTCATGTTCCATGGTATGTTTTCCATCGGAATATAATCTTCTAGAAAATTCAAATACATCCAAATTACCATCAGTAGTTCTGATAAAACTATCAACTTCATTTTTATCAATATAATTTTCATTAAAAAATAAATCATCAGAATTCCAATGGAGTATTTTAACACCACTAAGTCGACAAAACGTATTAATTAAAGAAATCCATTTCCAAAGTTCATAATTCCAAGCAGGGTGTGACCTATTGCCAAAAACTTCCACCAAGGTATCATCAGAAAAAATATGAGTTCCATTAGTATTAATAAATGATGGTAAAATATTATTCATATGACCATCCTGTTCATTGTATGCTACAAATCTTAAAAGGGATGTCCATCCAATAATTATTAAATCTCCTTCTCGAAAATTTTTGTGTTCTTCAATAAACTTCCAAAAAATCGCTTGGTTTGCCGCACCACCTTCAGCACAGTTTTTAACATCATATCCCATCATTTCGGATAATATAGTTGGCCAAACTTTTGGTAAATTCCCACCTCTCCAATCTTTATAATCGTCATACTTACTTCTCTGATTTACATCTCCAACAGGGTGATATTCAGCAGTAAAACTACATCCAAACACCCATAAAGTTTTTTTACTCATATTAAGTTATTTTTTGTAATATATTTATAAAATAATTCAAACTGTACTAAGTGACCCTGTTCACCCAAATGGCCATCTTTAACAACTCCATTAGTTTCATCATAGATTGTAGTACCTCTGTAGTTAAAAAAAACATCAAATATTGTCCTTCTCATATGTGACCTAACAAAACTATGATTATTTTCTCCAGCAAAAATATCCATAGGAATCTTTTCAATTTCGTCATGAAGTAAATAATATTCGTTATTTAGTTTTTCTGAAGATAGATTGTTTATTATGTCAATGTCAGCGGACCAAAAAAACAATCTAAACCCTTTGGATTTGGAATATTCTCTAATCAATTTTTCTTGTTCATACACCTCTTCAATGTATGGTGGCAAAGTTTTATTTACTGCAATGTCTTGTCTAGTTAATTCTGAAATATGTTCTCCATTTTCAGGGTTAGTGCTTAACCTTCTCCATTGATATAACTTTTTGTCCTCATGATAATATGCCCATCTGAATCTTTGCGGATAGGACCAGTTTACAATTACAATATCTCCTTTTTCAAACTTATCGGAATGTTGACACAAGGTTTGAAATATTTCTGTGTTTGACATACCTGCCTCGGCACAATTTACCATTTTCATTCCAAGCTTATTCGATAACAAATCTCCCCAACATAAAGGTAAATCACCTCCCCTAAATTCTCTCCACTCTTTATATCTTTGAAAATTTGTATCAAGTAAATGTCCTTGCGTAAAACTATCCCCAAATAAATGTAGTTTTTTCATATTAAATTCCAAAATAAATCAAAGTCTTCAGTTTTATCTAAAGCAATTTCGAGTAATTTTTTCTTATTCAATTCAAATCTATCTTGATTATTTTTGTAAAAATTTTTTATGTGTTCTTTATTATTATTAATTCTTTTAATTTCTTCAATAAACATCAAAAATCTTTTTTTATCATTCAATTCATTATCATAAGAATGATTAATAATATCGTCAAAAAAATCAAAATCATATTTTTCCTTTAACTTTTTTATGTGATTTGGTGTCGCCAAAATTAATGGAATCTGATAATAGTAAAAAGGTCTAAAAGATTTTTCGGTAGTATGTACTACATTAGGATAAAAAGTTTGAGATTCATAAGCACTTTCGGAAATTATATTCACGTATGAATTTTCATAACTTTCTTTAATTTCTGGATAATGTAACTTGAATTGACCATTTTCAAGAAAATTATTGAACCCGAAATTTTTATAATCATAATAACCTCTGCCACTTTCATAATCATCTTCTTTGGTTGTCCCATTGAATAAACTTATCTTATCTTTCATTTCCCATATTTCAGATTCTTCAAACGATAAATAATATGGCATAAAATCGTCAGATGGATACGTGAATAACTTTGAATAATTTACCTCAGGTAGTATATCATTAATCATTAGATGAAATAATAAATTTAACCTGTGAGGTTTGGCGGTTTTGTTTCTTGACATAAAAAATTTACCTGTCTTTTCTTTGACAAATTTTACGTCTGAAACTTCCAAAAGAGCAGATGTTGATGAATAATCAATAAAATTGATTTTTTTTGCGTTTACACCATATTTTTCGCTCAAATAATCACTCATCGAGTTATTGGTGATATAATAAAACTGATTTGTGGAAATCCCATTTTCTCTTAAAAGTTCCTTAGTCCACATAATTTCTGCATCACACGCAGGCTCATGCTCCATGGTTATAATTAAGATTAAATTCTTGTTTTGTCTAATAACTTCTAAAGTTGAATCCAACAAGAAAAATTTCCACCCATTTTCTTTGATTATTTTAGATGACAAAAAAGCACTACCCACAACACAAAAAAATTTTTCATGAGGATTATTTTGTACATCATGAAGATTCCAAACTTTTAAGGATAATTTACGTTCATTACAATCTTTTCTATCTGTTGGTTCCATAATGTGCGTTTCGAAAAGATTTCTAGAATCAAAAAATAAGAATTGATTAAAACAACTCATTCCATTGATAACACGTTCATCTCCATTCCAAGATTCGTAAACTAAATTTATTGTCTTTTCTATCATTTTTATTTTTTAATTATATCAATTAATTCAGTCGAGTATTACCATAGTGTATCACTATGTTATCTTCTGAGTGAAATTTCCTCCACGGGTCAACTATTATCGAACCTTTCGGAAAAGGGTATTCATGAAATTTATTAAAATGGGCAAGTAAGTATACAGCAACTTTTGGAGTTTCAACATCAAAATCAACTTCACAACCCAATTCATTAATATAGTGAGACACTAATATCGATGATGACCCATCGAGATAATCTACATCAGGTTTGTACGATTTACCTAAAATAATAATTGGTCGATTATGCTCTTTCGACAATTCAACCAATCGTACCGCCATATTCTTTGCTTGTATTTCTCTAGCTTCCATTATCGAATCAAACAAATCATACCCTAATCCTAATTTTTCCGCCATATATCTCAACGCAATATTATCTCTTGGATGACATCCTCCTCCATCCCCCATTCCAGCTTTCATGTATGCGGTACCTAATATTCTTTGAGTACTCCTTTCAAGTGCCCCTGTAACAATATCAACGTTCATATTACCATTTTTTTCTGCGACATCTTGAATCATATTCACCAACGCCACTTTTGTTGATATAAACGTGTTATAGAATATTTTTATCGCTTCCGCTTCATCCCATGTTCCAACTTCACATCGGGTAGTTTTTGTAACTAATGTGTCGTAAAAATCAATCAACAACTTCGCATCACCTGTCAATGAACCATCTTCAGTACCTATGATAATCATTTCAGGGCTAACCATATCAAATTTTACAGTACCCATCGCAATCAAATATGGATTATAAATGAATCTGAAATTTTTACAAAGAGGAATAAACTCACGTCGTATAGTTCCAGGTAATACTGTGGATATTAGTACGACAAGTTGCTTTTTAGTGGCGTGTTTATTTACTTCTGATAATACATTTTTGACTATGGAATAGTCAAAATCTTTATTTGGTAAATGAGATGTTGGATATCTCCCATCATAATCAGGATGATGTGGTGTAGGAACTGCCACAAAAATTATTTCTCTATCTTCGCACACTTTTTGTATACTACTTACCATCGTAAAATTGGATGGATTAACTTTAACAACATCAAAACCTACTACGTCATGATGGTCCGCCATAACTTCAGCGGCTTCTTTTCCCAATTTACCTACACCTATAAATCCTATTTTCATAAATAACTTTGTTCACGATTAGTACCAATAAATTGTTGATACGTTAAGGGTAAATTTAGATAAAAATTATCGACAAATCCACCAAAAAAACCATCAGCCCCACAACGATATGAGAATTCTTTTTCGTCATTAGTTGCGTTTTTTCCTTTTGGAACTATACTATTAAGATTTATACCACCAACTAAAAGTTTTGAAGTTTCTTGATTAATTATATATGTGTGAGCGGTTGCAGTTTGCCCTTTGAACAATTTAAAACTTTCTTGATGATTTTCCTTTTCATAAAACCCCAAGTTCAGAAAACATATTTCATCATGTAAGTCATCATCATATAATTGGACTATTTTATCTATAGTTTTATCTTCAACATACTTATAAAACTTTGCATCATTTTCGAAAACCATCGCACGTTTATAATTGTTTTTTATGATGTCCATAGATATGATAACATGAGAAATATGGCACCCGAATACATAAAATTCGTACATTTCTGATTCAAAAGGAGGACCACCGTATTCCTCAATAATCCAATCAAGTATATTTTGGCAATCAATTGGATGTGAAACAAAAAGTTCATTAATCATTTTTGGATACAAAAAATTAACCAAAGGAAAAAATCCTTGTGAATGAGCTTCTGTTATAAAAAAATTCATTTGATTTTCGGGTCCGAAAACATAAATTGCCGGTACCAACTCTAACCATTTTTTTTGTCTTCCATTCACTGATTCAATATCATACTCAGCGTTTTTAAAGACAGAATTTTTTATCAAATGGTCTACAATAGTATTATATGAATTTTTTATTTTGTCGTTCATATTCAGTAACATCTTCAGTAAAAATCTTCTGCACTACATCAAAAGCATAAGGTGGTTTTTTTGATGCATTATATTCCAAAACCTTATAATTATGTATTAACACATCTTTCATATCTTTATAGATACTTAATTTATTCTTTTCTTTATCAAATTGTTTGATGCTTTCAATTATCGCATCCATTCTCTTACTATCAGATAATGTGTCGTATCCTTCATCAATCCACTTAGAAAAAGTTTGATACCCAAGTTTTTTCATTTCATACAAACTATTTTTGTTTCCTAAAACAATGAATGGATGATGACACGAAATTGGTTTAAACATTTTTTCACTAAGAAATACAGTTCCTTGAGAATCTTCATATTGTGCTTCACTGATTACTGATAACCAACTATCTAAATGAGGTTGTTCGTATATTCGTCTGATGTAATATCCTGTATCTAACACCTCATTTGATTTACCGTATAAATCACAAGGTAAAATGTTTTGTACCTCTGTAAATATATTTTGGTCAATTTCTATCTCACAAAAGTTTCTTTGGTGAGGAGAAAATTTGTTCATACTAATTAGTCCCTTTTCTAATAAATTATTTTCATATAATTTGACAAAGAACCAAACCCTATGTTCTCTATTTTTTTTATTTAGATTATTAAACAATTTGATATTATCAATGTTATTGACCTTATAATCTAAATGTTCTTCAAAGGTTTTAAGTGGTTTATTTTCCCAACCTAAATGTAGGATTTCACCAAAAACATCACTTTCAAAATGAGAATATGGTAAAGTGTGTATTTTAATTTTTTGAGGATTTTTTTCTAACCACATTTTATATCTGTCCTCGACAATTGAATTTCCAGTCACGAAAAAAATCTGATTCGGAGATATTTCATAGTCATTACACTCATTGTGAAAAAAATCGAAAATCCAATCACAGTGGTAACCTTCAAAACTTGAATCGATTAACAAATATGCGTTTCCTTCCCTCAAATCTTTTAAATAAATTTTACTCAAAAATTCAAAAAAACTTTGTACCGTATTATCAGGAGAGTATTTTCCTCCGGCCCACATTTCAGGGTCATTATTTACTCCGACAGGTATTATGTATTTATCAGGTTTGTTTTTTATTGTGAATTCTTGGAATGCAAATTTGTGAGCCTCATTCATTCCACGTAAACATACCATACGATTATATAAAGGTGCAACTGTAAATCTATCAGATCCAGCTTTATTAATGCCCCAATTCTCAACAAAATTTCGACTATTTTCCAAGTCCTCAAACACAAAATTCGTATACATTAGTTAATTTTTTTCCAAATTTTTCTTAAAATTTCTTCGATTGGTTTTTTATTATTAGACCAACCGTGTCCATCATAATCATATTTATTTTTTATTATTTCCACAAATTTTTTTCTATTAAATAAACAAACTTCATACATTTCTTTTCGAATTTCTTTCAGTTCGTCAATACTTTTTGTTTTGAATTTGTTTAATTCTTTAACCACCATATCAATTTTTTTATGATGGTCGGGTTCCAAATCATAACTCTCATCTATCCATTTATCAAAAGTTTTATACCCTTGTTCTTTCAAATATGATAAAGTATTAACGTTCCCTAACAATATAAAAGGATGCCCTGCGACAATTGGTTTCCAAATTTTTTCGGACATAAATAAAATTGAAGTGTCAATTAATGTTTCAGTAACTAAAGATATAAAAGTTGATTCGTAATCCGGTAATTCGATATTAGCCGCCCAATTAATATCCAAAGTTCTGTCAATTTCTATCGGCGTCATTTTGGATAAATCCTCATATTCTTCATTAGAATCGAATTTACCTAAACTTATTTTCCCATTATTAAATAAATTGTTTTTAATCAATTGGCTTACCAAATGTATTCTGTGCGGTCTTGGATTTCTATTATAAGATAATACAAAATATTTTTCATCTATTGGGTCAAAATTGACAATTTCATTTTTTAACAACCGGTAATCCACCCATGAATCAAAAATAGAAATTGGGTGACATTCAAATTTTAACCCTCTCTGTTTTCTAACCTCATCAACTAACAAATTTCCATGAATATAGTGGACACCACTGTCAGGTAAATTTGATTCTTTAATCCATTCATCAATAATTTCCAAGTCATTATTATATATGTTCATGCCACTGTATCCTTCAAATTGATGAATCATTACAATCATTGACCTGTTTTCCCTCACATCATTCAAATATTTTTCCGAAATACACTTGAATCCAACATCTTTATTTTTACGAAAAAAATTATTGTCATAGACATTTATAAGATATAAATGTTTTTTGTTTTCTGTATTTAATTTATCTATGTAATTTACATTATCCCCATAATTTATTAAGATATTTTCCCTAAGAACATTATTATCCCATACTTTATAACCATTCTCAATATCAAATAAATTCCATACCCCCCATGTTTTAGGGTAATCAAATTTACCAGTTTCTCTGAGGTACCATGATTTTGAAGACCCGTTTGGTCGATAGTAATCAAAGATTGTATCCCAATCTTCCAAAGAACAATTAATTTTATCATCTTCCATCAATTCTCTAATTCCATCCTCAAAAGTGATGTGATTGAATTGTATGTGGGCATGTAAATTTGAAAAATCTACTTTGTATGAACGGCTATCCTCACTATATATTAATTGATAATCTAAATTAGGTTTAACTGTTTGTTTGATTTTTTCAATTAAATCAATTTTATTAATGTTTAACTCATTTTTACCAATATTAATAATTGTATCATTGTAATCACCTTCAATAATACTTTTTAATATTTTAACACAATCCTTAACATGTAAATGTGGTCGTTCTGCTTTTGGATCGAATATTTCAATTGGTTTTAGTTCTTTAATATCTTGAATTAAGTTGTTAATTAAAACATCATTTCTATTTAACTTACTAACTCCATATAATGTGGACAACCTTACAATTTTAAATTGTGGATTGTTTTTTGATAATAAAATATTCTCACAGGTTATTTTTAGTTCTGAATATAATGAGGATATCTGAGTGTCAGATTTTTCATTTACAATATCAGTTCTTTTACCATAAACACTACAACTACTTGAAAAAATAAATCTTGTTTTTTCATTTTTAATCAAATCAATTGTTTTTTTGAATTGATTAATTGGTAAATTTAATTGTGAACTATCTGTCAATTCTAATAAACGAGGAGATGCCAAATAAATGATTACATCCTGTGAATTTAATAATTCATCGTACTTTTCTATATTGGATACATCATCATTAATAATCTCAATATCTTTTTTCAAAAATGTGATGTTGCTATAAATAAATTTATCATAGACTGTAACATCACAATCATGTAAACTATTTGATAATGGTATCCCCAAGTATCCTGCCCCACCTATAATTAAAATTTTCATATCAATCTCGTAATGTTTCTGTAGTTACGCAATGAAAAGACCCACCCAATGTTCTTGAGTGTCTAATCTTACAATCTAATGTATCTATGTTATATTTTTTTAAT
>Ga0208362_1000666_pt1 | contig 11286 bp, 15 predicted proteins | sample LakMenEpi13Oct10_FD_150693 | JGI IMG/M metagenome (GOLD analysis project Ga0208362, IMG submission 150693) | Freshwater microbial communities from Lake Mendota, WI - 13OCT2010 deep hole epilimnion (SPAdes) | ecosystem: Environmental > Aquatic > Freshwater > Lake > Epilimnion/Euphotic zone ... | reverse complement strand
ATAATTCTGATTAATAAAGATTAAGATTAAACGTTATTTTTTACTGCTAAATCTAATTCGGCTTGAGCATTTTCTTTGCGAATTTTAATCTCTCGTTCGTCGTTATCATTTCGATTAGAACCTTGGCTTAATTGGTCTATTCTTTCTTTAGTTTGGAGCCATTTGTGATGAGAGGTTTCAGCCCAAGACTGAACTTCCCACTCATGGATTTGCTGGCAGACTTCAGAAGGAATCCGGTCATCTAATCCGAGGTTTCGATAGCCCGATGCCGCACCGCACCCATTTCGATTACAGAGCGGGTCAGGGTCATTTGGATTCAACCCGTCGATAACCAGTTCGCTCCGAACGATAAAGCCGGAATCATGGCAACAAAAACAGTGCCAACGGGGTTTCCAGATTTCCTTATCTTCGGGGGGGCGGGGGTTTAGTGCCGGGAGTTTTTCAAAGACTGGGGCTGTTGGGGCTTGCATTGGTCGATTTAGAAATTGAGCTTTCCAGATTGGCGAGTTCAGTTGGGGAGAGGGTCGTTAATCGTCGTTGCCGTTCTACCCTTGTCCCGTTCTTTTTCGCGTCTAATTGGGCTTTTAGCTTCTCCTTAAATGAATGTCGGGCTTCCTCTGTGTGCGCCCCCAAGGGTTCAGATGTCGCTTGATAGGTTTGCGTTAAAGCACTTTCTTGTGCGGGTGCGGCGGGAATATGGTGGCGACTCAAAATTATCCATTCCCAGAAATCCGAACGGTCGAAACTCTGGGGGTCTATGGCCAGGAATAGTTTACGGACATCTTCTATAAATGGGGTTTGAGATTTGGCGATCGCAATTTCCTGTACCCATTCCTCAAACTGCGGGTGAGCTTCCCAATAGATTTTTTCTTTAGCTAATTGAACTCGGAGAGCCTCGGCTTCTTGGAGTTCACGATTGCGGACTTCATGGGGGGATTTTTTGAATTGAGAATAGTAATCCTCAAATCGGGGACTGCCAGTGGAATCGGTGGAAGCTAACCAATCAGGAATAGAAGCGATGGGCTTGGTAAATCCCTCAATCTTTTTATTGACAAAATTTAAAAATCTCTCTCGCTCCGGTTCTGAGAGAGTATTAAAAAATTCTTTATAAGTCTTAAGAGTCTTAAGAGAATCCGACCCTCTCTGTGTAAGGGTTTCAGGGGTCGGTTGTTGCATTTTTGCACTAGCTGTTGCATTTTTGCACTGGCCGTTGCATTTTTGCACTGGCTGTTGCATTTCTGCACTGGCCGTTGCACTGGTGCAACACTGTTGCATTTGGTACACATCTAAAAGTCCCTTTCCCGTTACCGCAACTTTGGCTGAGATAATCTCCATTTCTATAAAGCCTTTGCTATCAAGCTCTTTCATCGCTCGGCTAATTGTGCTCCGGTTTACTCCCAGTTCCTTAGCGATGGCAGCCGCCGTTAACTCAATTCCATTGCTGTACGGGTCAGTAGTTCTGATGTAATACAGGGTATCGCGGGCGCCGGAGGTTAATTCCCTGCAAGCTTTTACCCATTCTTGGTGTTGCAATGGGTAGAATTTCCCCTCAATCTTTACTTTTGATTCTGTTGATTCTGTCATTGTTTTATCCTCAATAAATAAACTTGAACTTCTTATCTGTAATGGGTTTCAGCGTTTCCTACCCGTGTTTTCGAGATGTCCAATACCCTATTTCCCGTAGTTCTTGTCGTTGGCGTTGTCGTCGTTCCTGTGGGGATTCCAGGTAAAGCCATTGCTCATCAATCGGGATGGCTTCAAATTCGGCTTGAGTCATTTGTGGGTATAACTCCGGCGGTGTCCATGCTTTAATTTGTGCGGGTTCTGAGGGTTGAGATTGAGGTTGAGATTGCCAGCCTGTAAGGGATTGAACCCAACTGTTAAAACCAATAGCTGCAAATTTAGTTAGAGCGAAGATGGCTTCTTTTTTCCCTGTTGAGGCGTAGTGCATAATCACCGCGACAGATAATTCCGAACTGCATAAAATCAGCCCTGAAGGTGTCTTAGTTGACAGGTCTGCAACCCGAAAACCCTTGTCTAGTAAGTCTTTCAGAAAATCAGAGGTGGGATTGGTTTTTATTTCTTTCATTAGACGGGAGATTGAGGATTTGTTGACCCCACACAGCTTGGCTAGACCAGTTTGGCTAATGCCACTTTTGCCAGCTGCATCGGTGTAAAACTCTACTCCATCTGTTTCAACAATGATTAAGGCTATATTTGACATTTTGCAACGGCTCCAAAAGTATATAAATCAGGGATTCCAGCCAATAAACTGACTGGCAGCGCAACAACAAAAAATCAAGATTCCCAGGTGAGCGTGATGTCGAATCGGTGGCAATGCTTTCTTATGTTTTCCAAGTAGGATGAATGGCAGGCTCCAAATAAATGAAGCCTTTTAGAGTGACTGGGATAGTAATGTGCATAGACCAAAATCTGACCTATCCCTGCTTTCCAGCTTTTTACTTCTTTAATTTCAATGAGTTCAGTAGAGGTTAAAAGGTCAATCTTCCCAGACTCAGTTAGGACTTCAATTTCACCGCCCGTTCGTCGCTTCATTCGTTCTTGGACTATTTTCTCAGGCCCTTTTTTAGAAGATGCTTTTCGTATTGGCGGCATCCCAATTAGTTCGCAGGCTTCATCAGTACAGCTACCGCGTTGATAGTAATAGCGACAAAGCTCCAGGACAATAGATTCAGATTGAATTACCATTCCTGTAAATGTTCACAACCTTACCCTAGAACCTTTACCATCCAACGACAATAGCCCATCGGTTGATTTTTGACGTTTTGTTATTTGAGGTAAAGCCCGGTAGCCACCGAGATACCCGCAAAATGGGACAGGTTGTAACGATTTATTACGACTAATCGCTAGAACCCTTACACAGAGGGGTTTTTAATAGCTACTTTGCACTTCATAACAGCTTCGCCATTTCGCCTTAAAGTACCAAGCTAAAAACCATCTCACTAATAACTTTAGTAAAAATACTGTAGAGAAAGGTAAGACATCTCCTAAACTGAAGCATGGAAAACAACACCAACAAGCTGAAAACCGTTCAATTTGGGCACTTATAATGTCTACGGTCTATGTGGGGGCTAGAATCCCTGTCTCTTTGCATCAACGGTTATCTGAGCATATCGAGAAAACCGGAGCATCTAAATCCGAAGTGATGGCTAGTGCGCTGGCGGCTTATTTGGGTTCAGTGCAGGATATTTCACTTAGAGAAATGGTGTTTCAGCTTGAGAAACGAGTGGCGACGTTGGAAGCTGAACGAATCTCCATGGTAAGTTAGGGTAATAATGGCGAAAACCAGTAACAGTAAAACTCAAGACAACGGAACCTTAGAGCAGAAGCTTTGGAAGTCTGCTGATAAGCTGCGAAAAAATATGGACGCGGCGGAATATAAGCACGTTGTTTTAGGGTTGATTTTCCTCAAATATATTTCTGATTCCTTTGAAGAATTGCATCAAAAATTAATTGACGGCGAGGGAGAATACGCCGGAGCCGACCCCGAATATAAAGACGAATATTTAGCCCAAAACGTCTTTTTTGTGCCTGAAAAAGCCCGTTGGTCATATCTACAAGCCCAAGCGAAACAACCGGAAATCGGGAAATATGTTGATGAGGCGATGATTGCTATTGAACAGGAAAATCCGGGTTTAAGAGGGGTGTTGTCTAAGGTTTATGCGAAACAAAACTTAGATAAAACCTCCTTGGGTGGTTTAATTGATTTAATCGGTAGTTTTAAATTAGTTAGTGATAAGAAGAATTCATCTGAACAGTTAGAATTAGATTTAGAACAAAATGTTAAAAAGCTACAACAAGCGGATGTTTTAGGGCGGGTTTATGAATATTTTTTAGGACAATTTGCCTTAGAAGAAGGGAAGAAAGGGGGACAGTTCTACACCCCAGAACCGATTGTTAAATTATTAGTTGAAATGTTGGAACCCTACAACGGGCGGGTGTTTGATTCTTGCTGCGGTTCCGGTGGGATGTTTGTACAAAGTGAGAAGTTTATAGCGAATCATCAAGGACGATTAGATAATATTTCGATTTACGGTCAAGAAAGTAACGAAACTACTTATCGACTCTGTAAGATGAATTTAGCCATTAGGGGGATTGATTCATCTAATATTAAATGGAACAATGAGGGGTCATTTCTCAATGATGCTCACCCTGATTTAAAAGCAGATTTTATTATCGCTAATCCCCCGTTTAATGATAGTGATTGGGGCGGGGAACTGTTAAGAACCGATGGACGATGGAAATACGGAGTTCCCCCAGTGGGTAATGCTAACTTTGCTTGGGTGCAACATTTCCTTTATCATTTAGCCCCAACGGGAAGCGCAGGGTTTATATTATCAAATGGTTCCCTTTCTTCTAATACCAGTGGTGAGGGAGAGATTAGACAGAAGTTAGTAGAACAGGATTTAGTTGATTGTGTTGTCATGCTTCCGACGCAGTTATTTTATAACACAGCAATTCCGGCTTGTTTATGGTTTCTGAGTCGCTACAAAAACGGCAATAAAAATCGTTCTCGAAAAGGAGAGGTATTATTTATTGATGCTTCTGAACTCGGAGAAATGATTAACCGTAGAAACCGAACTTTAACGGATAACGATATTAATAAAATTGCTAATACTTATCATGAATGGAAGCAGAAAAACGGCAATTATCACGATATTAAGGGGTTTTGTAAATCAGCAACGTTAGAAGAGATTGAAAAGCATAAGTTTGTGTTGACTCCAGGGCGTTATGTGGGCATTCCTGATGAGGAGGAAGAGGATATAACGTTTGAGGAAAAGATGGAGTTATTAACGTCTGAGTTATCCCAACAGATGCGAGAAGCTGAGGCGTTAGATCTGGAAATTAAGTTACAATTAGCTAAAGTTGGTTTTAGGATTGAGGGTTAGATTTAAAAAAAACAAGGAGGTTTTATGACATTACAGGAAGTGCTAAAATCCCTTGATAATTTATCGATCGCGGATCAGGTTTTGTTATTGGAGCAGCTTAAAAAACGGTTGGCTCAGATTGAAGACTCTGATTCAGAAGTCATTACTCAAGAGCAGAAAGAAAAATGGGTTAAAAGTTTAAGAGGGATGGCTTCTAATTCTAGGCTGAGTAGTGAGAATTTTGCCCAACAAAAGCAAGCAGAAATTTTTTTAGAGAAAGGAGGTTTTAGTAATGTTTGTTAAAGGGATTAAAAAAGGTAAAATCATTGAATTATTGGAAGATGTAGATTTTCCCGATAATCAAGAGGTTTTATTAGAAATTAGAGAAGTTAAGGATTTTTGGTCGGCTTTACAGGATTTTAGAGAAAGGGTAGATTTAGACAGTATTGATGATGATACTTTTGAGAATTTACGGGATAAATCACCGGGGAGAGAAGTTAATTTATGACGGTTAATTATTCCCTAGAGATTAAATCAGAGAGGTTAACCATGATGTTAGAAGTTGATCGCCAAGTTTCTTTAGCTTTTTATCAACGCTTACAAAAGGTTGTTACGGTTTTGGAGATGAAAGTTTTTGGTTCCAGGGCGCGGGGTGATGCAACGAATGAGTCGGATTTGGATGTGTTTATTAAGGTTGATAGGATGGATCGTTCTCTGAGGAAAAAAATTATCGATTTGGCTTGGGAGGTTGGGTTTGAATATGATCGCGTGATTTCAACTTTTATTGTGACGGAGCAACAGCTAAAAACTGGGGCTGTGGGTGCTAGTCCTTTGATGGCTAAAATTGCTCAAGAAGGGATTAAAATATGATGTCTGAGCAATTACGGTTATTAGTTGAGTATCGTTTTTCACAAGCAAAGCAAACTTTAGAAGAGGCTAGAATTTTAGTCAATAATTGCGCTTATCGGGGCAGTATTAATCGCTCTTACTATGCGATGTTTTACGCGACGATGGGTTTGTTAAGCCTTAAAAATCTTGGCAGTTCTAAGCATAGTGGGGTTATTAGTTTTTTTGATCGGGAGTTTGTCAAAACAGGTGAGTTGTCTAAGGATTTATCGCGTAGTTTGCATCGTGCTTTTGAGGAACGCCAAATGAGTGATTATGGGGAAATGTTAGAACCTGATGAATTGACCGCGAGGGAGTTGATAGATCAGGCTGATGTTTTTATTTCTGCGATTGAGGAGTATATAAAAGTCAAGTTTTATTCTGAATAGATTAGATAGGAATATTTGATCTGAGGCTAAACATCCGCAACAATATCATAATATAATGGAAAAGTTAAGGTTTTATCATTATTTAGTTTTAGTAACTAATAATGTTTCTGATTTTCAATATTCTGATTTTCAAGATTTTGATAGGTTGAGAATAGAAAATTGGGTTAATGTTAGTGAGGGTGAGGTTTGAATTATGAGTGAGTGGAAAGAGATATTTCTTGAAGATATTGCTGATGAAATTACAGTAGGATTTGTTGGTTCTATGACGACTGAATATACAGAATCAGGAGTCCCATTTTTACGCTCTAAAAATGTTGAACCTTATAGAATTAACTGGAATGACATTCGTTATATTAGCCAAAACTTTCATAAAAAAATAAAAAAATCAGCATTAACTCCTGATGATGTTGTTATTGTACGGACAGGAAACCCAGGTGCTGCCTCTCTTATTCCTGAATCTTTAACTGAAGCAAATTGTTCTGATTTAGTTATTGTACGCCCTGGAGAAAAACTAGATAAAAGATTTTTAGTTTACTATTTAAACTCAATTGCTGTACATTATATTAACTCTTATCGTGTGGGCGCTGTTCAACAGCACTTTAATATCGGTGCTGCTCGTAAATTAAAGATAAATCTCCCTCCTATAGAAGAACAAAAACAAATAGCTGACATATTATCCTGTCTCGACAACAAAATAGACAATCTCCGCCGCCAAAACGAAACCCTAGAAAAAATCGCACAAACGCTGTTTAAGCATTGGTTTATTGACTTTGAATTTCCCAACGATGACGGCAAACCTTATAAATCATCCGGTGGGGCGATGGTTGCTTCTGAGTTGGGGGATATTCCCGCAGGTTGGCGTGTTGGTGTTTTTGAAGATTTTATTGAAACTATTATTGACAATAGAGGGAAAACGCCGCCTTTGGAAGAAAATGGAATCTTAATGATAGAAGGAAATCAAATTTTTTGTGAACAATCTTTTCCCGAATACACTGATAAAGATAAGCAAAAGTTTGTTTCCGAAGAAACATATAAAAACTGGTTTCGTTCAGGACATCCTAAATATTTAGATATTTTGTGTGCAACAGTAGGAACACTTCCAAAGTGGGGCTTTACACCACAGGATAGAAAAATTTGTATAGCTCAAAACATTATTGCTTTAAGAGCTAATAAAAAAATATGTAGCCCCTATTGGTTGAGGTCATTCATGAATACGAGATATTTTGTAGAGTCTATGCTTGGACGATTACTAAGAACAGCACAGCCTAGTATTAAAGTTGGTCACATGACATCTATAGAAGTGATTATTCCTGAAGCAAAAACAATTATTTACTTTTCAGAAGTTGTAGAAACTTTATTTAAGCGAATTGAAGTTAACTATAGACAAATTCAAACCCTAACTAAAACCCGTGACGCTCTATTACCTAAATTAATGAGTGGTCAAATTAGGGTTAAGGAAGGTGAGAGTATAATAGAGGAGGAGTAAAACCATGAGAATATATTTAGATACCAGTGTATATAATCGCCCTTATGATGACCAAACACAAGCTAAAATATACCTAGAGACTCAAGCTGTCCTAATCATCCTTAATTTAATAGAAACCCAACAGATAGAATCCGTAAACTCATCAGTATTAGAATATGAAAATCAGAAAAACCCAGTTCTTATCATCCAAACAGCTATTAAGAAATACCTCACCAAAGCAAGTCTCTTTCAACCTCTAAATGAAACGATCAGGCAAAGAGCAAAACAACTGGAAACAGAAGGCATAAAGCCCATAGATGCCCTTCACGTTGCTAGTTTTGAATCTTCAAAAAGTAATTATTTTATCACTTGTGATAAACGACTACTCAACCGTTGTGAAGCCCTAGCTATCCCAGCTATTAATCCTATTAATTTTATCGAGGAGTTAGATGATGAAAATTAATCTTAACAACGACCAACAAATTATAGATGAAGTCTTTAATATTTTAATCGAAAATTTAGACCCTTCTAAAATCAGCCGTTTTTGGGCAATTTGTAACTTAGGAAGTGGGGAATATTCCCAACTCAAAGACAAACTCTTTGCTGGAGAAACCGTTGATAGTCTTTATGAAAAAATCCAAGCACAAGAAAACAATGATTAAACCCCAGAAGAATTTCTAAACTTTGCCCGCTTTCTCGATCAAATATAATCTTAAATTATGGCATTTACGACCGAAGACGAAATCGAGCTTTACAACCTAGAACTACTTGAAACCCTCGGTTACAAGTATCAATATGGTTATGATATTCAACCGGAAGGTCAACACTCAGAACGAGAAACTTTTAGCGATATCTTGTTAAAAGATAGGCTGAAAAATGCCATCGCCAAGCTTAACCCTGATATTCCCTTAGAAGCTAGAGAAGAAGCATTTAAACAAATTACAACCCTTAACACTCCTGACCTTCTCAATAATAACGAAACCTTCCATCAATACCTAACAGAAGGAATAGATATTGAGTATCAATGGAATGGGGAAAGCAGAGGGGGAAAGGTTTGGTTAATTGACTTTAATCATCCTGAAAATAACGAATTCTTAGCCGTTAATCAATATCAGATTATTGAAGATAACCACAACCGCAGACCGGATATTATTTTATTTATTAATGGTTTACCTTTGGTTGTCATTGAACTAAAAAACGCCTCAGATGAACAAGCAGATTTGAAAGCTGCTTACAATCAATTACAAACTTATAAACGAGAGATTCCGAGTTTATTTACCTATAACGCTTTATTAATTATTTCAGATGGTTTAGAAGCCCGTGCGGGGTCACTTTCGGCTGATTATAACCGTTTTATGGCTTGGAAAAACCCCAACGGTGAACAAGATTCTAACCGCAATGAATTAGAAATTTTAACCAACGGTATCCTCAATAAAACCACACTTATCGACTTTATCCGGCATTTTACTGTTTTTGAAAAAATTAAATTTGTTAACCCTGAAACCGAAGTTACGACCCTACAAACCATTAAGAAAATTGCAGCTTATCATCAATATTATGCTGTTAATAAAGCCGTTGAATCCGTTAATAAAGCCGTGAGCAGAGGAGATTCTAAGGGGGGTGTGGTTTGGCATACCCAAGGAAGCGGTAAGTCTCTATCAATGGTTTTTTTAGCGGGAAAATTAGTATTAACTTTGGATAACCCGACCATTGTTGTTTTAACCGATAGAAATGATTTAGATGACCAACTGTTTGATACCTTTGCTGGCTGTCGTCAACTGTTACGCCAAGACCCACAACAAGCCGACAACCGCCCCCAAGTCCGAGAGCTTTTAAATGTTGATTCTGGGGGGATTGTGTTTACAACAGTACAGAAATTCTCTCCTGAAACTAACGAAACCCTTTATCCTGAAATTAGCAAACGCTCTAATATTATTGTCTTAGCAGATGAAGCCCACCGCAGTCAATATGGCTTTACTCCTAAAGAAGCTGACATCAAAGATGCAGAAAAAAAGGTTATTGGGAAACAGACAAAAAAAGGGTTTGCTCAGTATATGCGGGATGCTCTCCCCAAGGCTATTTTTCTGGGTTTTACCGGAACTCCTGTAGAACAAACTGATAAAAATACCCCGGCTGTTTTTGGGGGTTATATTGATGTTTATGATATTGCTCAAGCGGTGAAAGATGGGGCGACGGTTCCCATTTATTATGAAAGTCGGTTAGTGAAAGTTGACCTCGACGCAAAGGGAAAACAACTACTTGATGAACTGGATGATGATTTGCAATATGAAGACTTCAGCGCCACTCAAAAAGCTAAAGCGAATCAAACCCAAATAGAAGCCGTTGTTGGTTCTACCAAGCGGTTAAAAACCATTGCTGAGGATATTGTTACCCACTTTGAACAACGACAAACAGTTAATCGGGGTAAAGGAATGATTGTTACCATGACCCGACGCATTGCCGCCGCACTTTACGAGAATATTATTAAATTGCGTCCTGACTGGCATAGTGACACTCTCCACGATGGCAAGATTAAAGTTGTGATGACGGCGGCGGCATCCGATGAACCCAACCTTGTTAAACACCACACCAATAAAAAAGACCGTCAAATTCTCGCTCAACGTCTCAAAGACCCCGATAATTCCCTAGAATTAGTCATCGTTTGTGATATGTGGTTAACGGGGTTTGACGCGCCTTGTTTGCATACGATGTACATTGACAAAAAGTTAAAAGCCCATAATTTAATGCAAGCCATCGCACGAATTAACCGAGTTTTTTTTGAGAAAACGGGGGGTTTGATTGTTGATTATTTAGGGTTAGCTTATGAGCTAAAAAAAGCCCTTTCCTTTTATTCTCAAAGTGGGGGTAGAGGAACGATTGTTATTGACCAAGAAAAAGCCGTTGGGGTTTTCCTAACTCAGTTAGAAATTAAAGACACTGTAAATTTACACCCTGGTAGACAGATGAAAATTAAGGAATTACAGGAACGGTACGGGCTGAAAACACGGCAATCAATCTATGATTGGATTAAAGCTGCAAAGATTACCTTACCGAAAGATGATAGGGGTCACGCCTACGCAACACCGGAACAAATTGAAGTTTTAGACCAACTGGTAGAACATCTAAAACAAGGGGGGACGTTAGGCAGTTTTACCCCTGTGTCTAGTCCTGAAATTTACACCACGGCAGACAGTCAGATAGACACCTCTAAACCCTCTACTGTCTACCAGATAGTAGACACTGTAAATTCAGAGATAGACACCCCGATAGTCATGTTAGAGCGTTTGGTGGGTGCGATCATCTCCAACATTCAACCCCGTTCCCCCTTGTGGTTTCATGATGAACTGGAGAAAGCGGCTAAACAAGGTTGGATTCTGTCTAGTTCTGAGGTTGAGGCGTTAATTGGGGTTAAACCCAAAGGTGAAATATTCCACCGGGGCGGGTGGGAGTTTGTTAGAGCGGGTAAGATTGGCAATCAGGGGGCCTGGAAAGTCAACAAATTAGAACTTTAAAAACAATGAAATTATTTTTAGGTTTACTGCCATTGAATTTTACTCCCCCAACTTTCTGAAGTTTTGAGGGAGTAAACCAATTTAGCCACGTTCCGAGCGCCTAGCTAAGAAGCTGTTGCCACTTCTCTAGCATCACGATGGGCTAA
>Ga0208362_1000665_pt1 | contig 11288 bp, 21 predicted proteins | sample LakMenEpi13Oct10_FD_150693 | JGI IMG/M metagenome (GOLD analysis project Ga0208362, IMG submission 150693) | Freshwater microbial communities from Lake Mendota, WI - 13OCT2010 deep hole epilimnion (SPAdes) | ecosystem: Environmental > Aquatic > Freshwater > Lake > Epilimnion/Euphotic zone ... | reverse complement strand
ATTTCTTCATGTTGGAACGGTGGGTGATTGTCCAGTAGCCACTGCAATGCTTGTATGCCTGCACGTTCTAGCACTAATATTGCTAGTTCTGTGTCGGATTCTTCAGCGTTACCAAGTTGTAAACTTTTAACCCATTTACTAATGTAGGTTTCTATCGGTTTAAACATTTTGGGGTCGGGCAAAGTTGTTGATGCTTCTACCCGTAGTTTTGTCAATGCCGCATCAGCCGCTTTGTTAAATGTCGTGTACTGTTTTTTCATTGTTCTCCTAGTATGCCATATTTTTTGTTTAATATATCCATAATAACTGGGTTTTGTTTTAACAAAACTTCCAGTTTTTGTATCGCTGATTTAGTTTTACGCCACGCATGCGATTTTGCAGATATCCCCACAATACGTGCCGCTTCTTGAAACGTCCTTCTTTCATAGTATATCAAGTATATCATCTGCCTATCCGTTTCGTCCATAGATGCTACGGTTTCGGAAACAGCGTCAAACAACACGATATCATCATCGTAATCGCTTTCTTGTTCGTATGGTTGCATTAACCATTCTATTTCGGTGGAACGATATTTTTTTTGATTAGGTATATTTTCAGGAATCATATTTCTCATTTATCATCATGTCCATAACATCTTCAGGTTGTAGCAGGTATCCCATGCTGGGATTACCGCTACGCCACGCAAACTTATGATAGTTTTTGGGGTTGAATCTATCTTTGTTGGCTTTCAAATAACGTTTAATGCGTGGCACAGACACAATCACAAACGAACCGTCAAGGGCATACACGTACACCCACCATTCCGCTTTTGTCACTGCTAAACCTGATGGTTGCCATAATGGTTCGCCGTTGTCGTCAAGACGGCGGCGAGGATTCTGCACCATTTCTAACACCATTCTGCCGTTACGGTATCGGTCTGTTTTAACTTCAAACGCACCGCTACTAATCTTTTCTAAAAATTCGGATACAAGTTTTTCACCTTTATGTCCAAACGACAGGTCTGTTTGCCAATCGTGGGGCATTGGTCCAATATCGTAGTCAGATTTTTTTGTCATTCTTTACCTGCCACAATCACTGTTACTTGTTTATCGTCATTCCACGCAACACCGTTCAATCCGTCCATCAATAACTTTATGTAGTTATCTAGGTCGCCACGTAGTTTTGTTTTCGTTTTAACCTTGGGACTAGTTTCATGTATGCTGATAGTGATGCCTTCTTTTTTGAATGTGCAAACCAAAACAACGTCACCTTCATATTTTGGTCCTGAGTATGTGTTGCGTATAATGCTTTCCGATTCTAGGGTTGTTGCTGGCGTATAGACACGCCCGTATCGGGTCATTCTTGGGCGACCTTTTGGTATGGGTTTTGTTTCTATGAACTGGCTGTGTGCTTTTTTCATGTTTTCCTAATCTGCATAAATGTGTGGAATGGTGCGCCAGAGTTACCATCAAATTTGGCGCTGATAGTTAATGATTTTATCAGAACACGTTTCGCTGATGTCTGGGTTATTCTTTTATTACTAGCGTACATTTGCATTGCACCCAGCCCATAATGTGACCCTGAGCCGATAGCGTACAGATTGTTTGCGTCCATTTCCGTGCTGTAATCGGAGTCTATTTGGTAGATAACACCGTTAGCGCACACTAATGTGTCTATAGATGCTTCTGCTGGATTGGATTCGTATTGTGGTAAACCTAAACCGTTTTGTTCTAAACATTCTCTGTAGGCTGGAATGAATTGGCTGACTATAAACTTTGTGAGTTTGTTGCCTGATAGTTTGGGTGGTAGTTGTGGTGGGTTGAATACGTGTTGTATGATGTTTGCGCCACGTGTGTCGCCTGCGACACCTATAAAGTATTTGCCGACTGTCACTATTTTGGATTGTGTCATTTTGCCGACACGCCCGTAATCATCTGTCCATTGTGAATCTGAACCGATTGCACAATAGTCGTCACCTTGTATTGCTAGAATGGTTGTCATGAGTGTACCCGTATAACTAGTTTGTCTATTTCTAGGTCGCCGTTGGGACGTAAATGATATTTGCCCCACCGCTTGTCAGCGGTTTTGATAATGGTTTTGGTTTGACTAGGGTTAAGTCCCGATTTGACGCACTCGTAACCGAGTTTGGCTAATGTTGATGAACGGTCTTTGGACGGTAATGGTCCGTCACGCCAAATGACTTTACCTAGCGGAGACAGAACTTGCATAGCCTCGTCTAATGTTGCGTCATATTCTGTGGGCATAATGCCTGGGGTTGGTTTGATTACAGGTTTATAATGTGCAGCGAGGCGGGCGATGTCGGCTGGTGATGTACGGTTGGCTGTAGCCATTGCTACGAAGTCGCAGATATGTAGAACTGATTGGAAGTCGTTGGGGTTTAGAACTCGTTGGTTGTGTGTTGTGTCGTCAGTGTAGTTGGGGTATGGTAGACGGACATAGTTGCCGTATTGTCCGTGTTTTAGTGTGGTTTGTTTGGGGTTTACTTCTGTGGCTGGTACGTCAGCGACTTGATGTGCAGCCAATAGCATGTTGCGCATAATCTCGGCGGACACTGGTTCTGTGGCAAACACCCAAACATGGTAGCCTTTGGAACGTGAACGTTCTATCCACGAGATGACACCACCTGCACGTAGTGCGTCATGTAACTGTCGGGCTTGATATAAAGATTTCTCTAATCCTAAGTCAAAATCTGAACAGCCCCACACAACGGACGGCACACCGTCAATGGGGACAATCGGATATACACCGATACGTTCTGTGCCTGTTAAGTGACGTTCAAATGTGTCACGGTTCAATGGTAGTTTAGCGCAACCGCCACTGTCTGTGCCGTAAACGTCACCACGACCACGAAACAACTTGATGTAATTGTCTAATAGTTTGTCGTCTATCATATACCCCCTTTACCAATCTGTGAGAATTTCTTGCATGGATAATTGTTCTACTTCGGGTTGCACAATATTTTCTTCAAGTCGGTATGGTAGCACCCCGTTTTCTAACCTTTTCAACCGACCAGTTCCTGCCTCAATCAAGAAATCCATATCGTCCAACAGGACGGACGCAGGACGTTTACACTTAACCAAGTTCAACGTGACAGTATCCATGTGGATACGCAAATTGTATTGCAGTTCTTCTATCTTGGACATTATACGTTCAGCGTTTGAGGCTTTGTCTAGTTTTTCTTGTAGGTCACGAATGTGTCCCTCTATTTCAAACCGTTTACGGCGAACACCAACAATGTGTGTTGCTTGTTGTTCACCACCATAAGCACCTGAACTGATAGTCATTTTACGTCCGTCAGCACCAGCAGTACGACTTGACTGATGCAAAACAATCAACGGAATATTATGACGTTTACCGAACGCTTTAATGCTGTTGGCTTTAGATGGGACATCTTCTCCGCCACCTGTAATCAAATCCAAATAGTCCACAACGATTAGTTGTGGGTCACCTAATACGTCTATTGTTTCTGATAATGCACGTTCCATTTCAATCAACGACACAGTTTGGTCAAACACCGCCAAACTAGGGAAGTGTTCTAATGCTGTGTTGCGCAACAACTCTATGGATTGTCTATCGTTTTGTGATATGCGTTCTTCTAGAATGTTTGCGTCAATGCCGTGTGTTACGCAGGCAAGTTTGATTAATGTTAATGTTCGTGGTTCATCGGGACAGAAATAGATTACCCGTTTGTCTTTGTTGGCTACAAGAATTTGTAGCAACGCTAACGTTTTACCGCTATGGCTATAACCGTTTATAATGCACATCTCTGATGGTGCAATGCCACGCATTTGTGCATCTATCTCATGAAAACCTAGATAGATTCGTTCTTGTGGTGTTTGCGCCCAGTGAACATAATCATCTGCGGCTTTATGTAACGGCGTGTAATATGATAAAGGTGCATTAGACAAGTCAGGCGTGGGGAGAATTTCCCCACGCCCTAACTTTGCCCAACGACCCACATAATCGGGGTCGGTCATCGGTTACCGTCTAACTCGTGGTTCCCAAAACGCTTCTGTACCTGTGGTTGATTTAAACCAAGGACGTTTAGGGTTCACTGCTAAACCGTCACGGTTGTCCCAAACTTCGGTGACACCTTTTTTGGCACATTCAGTGTACAACCATGCTGGAATCGGACCATGTTGCGTACCTTTGATACGAACCTGACCGCCTTGTGCTGGTTGAAACGCTGGCTGTGCTGGCTGTGTTACTACTTGGCTATTCGGGAACGCTTGAACCAACATTTCTTCTTGCGTTGGTGCTTCGCCCGTCATACCCATTTTGGCAAACAATGCGTCTACCGTTGCATCTAATGCCAAGACAAAATTAGCGATATTCATTTGAACATCATCTGTCTTGGGTGTTATATCGGCAGCAATTTTACCTGCAACCTGAATAACAATTGATTGGTCTCTGTTTACTGTAGTAATAACTATCTCCTATCTGTTTGTTGTTGTGAACTAACTATATCATACCCTTATTCAACGTCATGGCAATTGAAAGCGCCTTTGCAGACACTCCAAAACGAACACCATGACTCTGAACATAACGCACTTTCATCATTCGTTATCCATTGATTATCTACACCAGTTCGCAACGCCATTGTTACTGCGCCACGAACATGATGTTTTAACCAATTCCAATGTTCAGCACCCCGATAAATTGGCACAATCTGTGCCTTCGGGTCTAGTTGCCGAATCATTACACCATAATTAAACTTCGGTTCAAGCCCCAACTGTTCAGATACCGCATAAGTATAAACTGTTGGTTGAATAGCGGATTTCTGTTTAGTGGACTGGCTGTAAGACCGCTTTGCTGTTTTCCAATCCCACACAACACCATCATCATCAACATAATCAATTGTGCCTTCAAGCCAAACAGCATAACCGTTTACGTCTATGCCTAAAGGGGTTTTAAACGGGTGTTCTGTTTTGCCACCCAATTTTACTTTAGGTAAAATTGTATCGTAGAAAGCCTTTGACATGGATTCTAGGTACTGTGGAATTTCCTCTTGATTAATGTTAGTTTTCTTATAGTTGGTTGTTTCCAATGACTCATAATCATTGGCAACAAACTCTAACATATCACCAAAATCCTTTGCCGAACCATTAAGGACTGCTTCAATACCTGTATGGATTGAAGTACCTATAATAGTTGCATCAGAACCTGTACGGAACTCTGGACGAACCAAACCAAGTCTGGCACGTTCTGGACAAATAGCCATATCACCAAGCCAAGACTGTCTAATGTAAACTATTTTGTTTAGTTCATCTACCCGCATCATTTTCTCCTTTTAGATATTAAGTAATAGAATATAAATAAATGTTAATACAATTACAGCATAGACAATCTTCATAACTGACTGTCCAAATTAGGAAACTCTTGTTTCAATTTAGCCCATAATTTTTGGGCTTTTTCACTAGGGTCATTCTTAATTTCGTTGTAAACTTTTTGTTTATGTTTACGGATTCTTTCATTCATTTGTTCTACTGTTTCATTTTCTCTCATGGTTCTAGTATACCTTTCCGTTATTTAACTTTTTGATGTCTCTGCTAACTCTGAATAGTTTTTTCCAATAAGTCATAGTAGTATTGCCTGTTTGGAACAAACGGGCAATACCAGCATAATTTTTTCCTTCAGTTTCAATCATGAGCGTGCTAAAGTTGCAAAACTGTTCTTCCGTCATAACATGTTTATGTTTATTGATACTGACGGCACAAATAAACTGTTCCAATGAAACATTAAGCCGTTTCAGTATATCTATAACGTGCAGCGTTGGGTGCTGATGTGCGGCAGCCATTACACTGTCACGAATCAGTTTCCATTTCTGCAAACTATTGTAAGATTCAGGGAACTGTAGAGGTATAATGTCGGATTCATTAGCATAATAGATTCCGCCATATTCTGCCCACAAGTCATGAACATACAACAATGTTTCTAAATATTCTAGGATTGTGTCATTAGTCCATTCCCGACCTTTGACATGACCTAAAATTTCTGCTATTCGTTCACCTTGCCACATGTCAAACACAGCGTCTTTGGACACCATGACTGATTTGGCAGGGCGAACGTCACATAGACATAATTCTTCGTGTGATGCTATTCCGCATTGTTCTGTTGTCATTTTATTGCGTCCCACCAATCATCTTCGGTTTGTTCTGCCTCAAATTCTTGAATTAATCCTTCCATTATATCATGCCCAAACTCAATACACGCTTCAGATAACCGTGTACCGATTTCGTCCATAACATAATCACACTGGTCGTCAGTCCAATCAGGACGGTAACCTTTAATATCTTCACCTAACCATATAATTGTACTCATTATTTATCTCCGTTTCTGTAGTTGTCCCAATCTATTTGGAATTGTATATCTTTGCTTAATACATCTATGTCGTCATGTAATGCGAACGCCGCAGCGCTGATACCATGCGTTATAGATTCATCTAGTTGTGTATATAGATTATCGGCAGCATCGTCTTCGTTATTGGCGTAAACGTCAAACGAAATACTGAACGTACCACGATAAAGATTCATTCTGATTCCTTTCCGAAACCGTTAGGTTTCTTAGATAGTTTCATAACCCCATGCTTGCCACACATGGGTTTGTCTGTCATGCGGACATGGATTTCTACACCATGCCCACATAACGCACATTCGTAATACCCTTTCGGATATAATGTTTTCCCTAATGGTGCTTTCATTATTTCTCCGTTTCTGTTTTAAGCCAATCTTCAATCTCACCAACCAATTGCACTCCATCTTGTTCCGCATTATAATCGTGAACTGCTTTCAATATTTTATCCAACAATTCATTCATTTTTTGCATCGTTTCAGGTGTTTGACCCTCATCTGCAATATCTTGACCCATAGAGTTCATCACTTCCATAATTTCTTCTTCGGGAACAAGATGATTTTCTACAGCGAACCTCATTACTTCCGCAATAACAGTTGCTTCATTATAGGTTTCGGCTACACGTTGCAAGAAACTGCTCATCAACCATTTGACAAACGTATCAGGAACATCACCGTCCTCACCGTCACCAGCGTCAGTGACAACAACAACGTTACCACGAATCTCTTGACGGAACAACGCACTGGCAAGCCAATTCATTTCCGAATCCTTAATTCGCCCTTCATCATCGCAATAACCAACCAACTCAAATGGTTCGTCAGTATCTCGTTTCTGCGCAAAAACACGCACAGCCTCAATATTGCCACCAACCAACGACTGAATTGACTCTAACCCATTAATCACAACGGGTTCAGGTTCAACACCCGAACCACACTTCAATAACACTGCTGATACTGTACCCATTACATTACCACCCTTTCATAAGTAGTTTGATTATTATATTTATAACACATAACGCAATTAACACTTGATACGCTTTCGCAAACAAACGTTTACTAGGCGTATCATTCTCTAACCAGTACGCTACACGATACCACCATTCCTCTATCATACCAACCCCAATCCCGTAATCGTGGACATAATAAACTTCATACCATCTGCCTCAAAATCACCAGTGCCTGACTCAAAGTTCTCAATCACAACATCTGCATTAACATGCGATTTCATTTTGCAATTAGACGCTGAACCGTAACTACCACCAATAATTTTCTTCGCTTCTTCCCACTTAGACATCTCCATATTGGAAAACGATATACGCCTAAGCATAGACGGGTGAGCAATTGCGAACATCAAATTATCAATGTCCAACAACTGTTGCGAATCATGCAACTTCGTAAGCATACTATGATATTTGTTGCCACTAGAAGTCGCAATCTCGCTATAAACCTCAACACCGACACCCAAACGGTTAATGATATCAACCAATGAACATATCATCGCACCACGTTGCTTGATTGTCTCCGCTGAAATACCGCTATTGACAGTACCATTGACCAATAATCGCACAACACGCCCCATGCGTGTTTGTGGCACATCAACATAATCAATCATACACTCAGGGTCACCCATAAGATAACGGTCAATATCACCCGACTCGCCAGTGATATTAAACTTAGTCTCAAACAAGTTACCAAACGTAGCGCTAATGATATTGTCCAGCGAATTAATCAACTTATCAACCTCAGGACGTATCTCATGCCAACCACGTGTACCCAAATCGCAAGCCTCATCTAAACTAGCAGACCCACGCCAATCGGGTCTATCACGTTTATCAGACGACTTACGTTTCTTGTTACTTTTAGCGTCCACCAACAAATCTGCCAGTGTATCATATTCTTCAACCCAAACGCCAGTCTTAACTGAACCTGACGGGCTAACATAATCATGTATAAACTGCCTCATAATATCTCCAATCGTAGTAGTTGTTGTTTCCCTAATAATTTAACATACCAGTCCACGCCCGCAGGGAAGGATACGAACGTGAACTGGTAGTCACGAACATTATACTTCTACAGGCGCACCTTTCGGCACAATAATTGACTCCATAACCTTGCTAACAATATCAGGCTTAACACCCTTGAGCAACCGCATTTCAATCGTGTCCTGCCATGTGAAACCACCAGCCAACAGTTTCGCACCACCGATACTAGCACGAGGCGACACAATCACCTTAAGACCATGAGTATCAACGTTACGGCGTGCAGTACGCACAATATTCAACCACGTTGAACCATGTTCCATATCCAAACCCGTACCACGTACAAGTTCAGTCTCAAGGCGTTCATCAATCTTAACGTGCATCATCGTGAAACGGTCAATCGTAGCACCGTCAATCGGCGCACGACCAACATATTCGGCAGTAGCACCATTACCCCACGTGTTCGCTGCAGCAACCGCAACAAACTTCGGGTGACGCTTAACCATACCGTCAGGAAACGACATACTATCGTTAGATAACGCATCGTTCAACACGGTCAGGATATTCGGATTACTAGCGTCAATTTCGTCCATCAAGAACACGCCACCGTGTTCATAACGGTCACGAAACCCCGTAGACTGATACAGGTTATCGCTAATAGCCTTGTAGCCTTTGATATCCGCTTTAGATGACTGCGAATTGAACGGCTCGGCACTAAACGCCAAACCCAACGACTCCGCAACCTGACGGGCAATCTTGGATTTGCCAACACCAGCGCTACCAGTCATCCACACATGTTCACCACAAGCAACCGCTTTGAGAACCTTAGGGAATATCTCATGCGTTAAACCAGTCACGGGACGTTCTTCGCCAGTCGGCAAAACAACCCTAGTGATTAACGGACGAGTATCCTTAATCATCTCATACGTTTTGACACGTTCAGATTCCAACGCACTGTCAATCAACTTGCGAACAGCGTCCTCGTCTACGCCAACAGACCGCAGAGCGTCCTGAATCACGTCACGAACAGCGTTAGCAACCTTGTCACCAGTCGGCACAGACGGCGAAGCCGTAGGTGCTGACGTTGGTAGCGTTGGTTGTGTTGGTTGAGGTAACGGCTTAGCAATCAACAACGTTTCACCGTTGCTCACATGATACTGAACCGCATTTAACACACACGTTAATATTTCTTCACGAGTTTTCGCCATCGGCTTGCCAGACCAAGTGCGGTCAAACACACGTTTATACATAGCAATCAACGTGTTTTTATCCAACGACTCAATATTATAATCGTACTCTCTGCCGTTCGGAAACTGGACACGTGCTTTCTTGTCCACACAATTAACGCTAATAACATTCATAGCCTTCCCTGCCATAACATTACCCTTTCTTTCTGCCCGACTAGGGCTTTTGTTTAATCGGCTGACGGAATTGCCAACCGAAATCTATTACTTCAACACGCACGTCCACGTCCGTGTATATTAGAAGTGTTCATCAACACGCTGGTTTGTCGGCTGGTCAAGTAAATCACACGACCACTTACCTATAACGTGACACCAGCGGTGACGTGTTAAACGGCACAACATATCTAATGTGTAACCCAATAAATTTTTCATCACTCGCCCACTTTCACACCAAAGTTCATCTCAAAGTTTTCCCAAAAATCCAACTCGTCTAAATCCCACCGCCTACGATTACAGGCAATCAGAAACGCTTTGAATTTATGTGTACCCAAACACCGTTCAACTTCATATACCCATTTACGTGATAACATTACTCATCTCCCTTGTTTATGTTGATAAAGTATCCGTTTACGGGTAGCGGGGGTGTATTATAGCCCGCTACCCGCAGTGATTTACAATCCAATCAGATTATAGGAAACTAACCCTACTGACTGGTCATTGCGCAGACACTATCTGCCACGTGCATGATACTACCACACACGCTAGCGGTTCGGCAAGGTTATGAACCTCACAAACTCGGCACATGCCCGAACCCGTAAAACCCCTAAAGGGTTTTACTTGCTTGCCACACGGTCAAACGTGTAGAAAATCTCACTCATGACCGTGCCCGACTTCACATCAAACAACACAACCCCTTCAGAATTGGTGCGAACTTGCTTCTCACGCTTGTCAGCGGTCATAACCGTAACAATCGTACCAACCTTGATTGGAGTGCTTGCAGGAAACGCAACAGCCCAATCCTTGTCAATCTTAGCGAACCGACCAACGAGTACGGGTGTTGCTGTCTTTGCTGATTTCTTAGCCATTAAAGTGTCCTTCCACTCTAGGGAACGGCTGTACGTTCACGTACATCTAATGCCACAACACCATGTCGTGACCACCGTTCAATATTCTACTTCAACACATACGTCCGAGGACGCACATGCTACCGTATTGCGGATAGTGAGGAATTGAACCTCAACAAGCGCACCAGCGCTACCCTGCCCACAAGGAGAAACGGGCAAAACTTAAACGGCGTAGCCGTTCATTAACTCAACCAATTCATCGTGACGGTTTTCACGAGCAATCACGTCCTCGCTCACGACTGACGGCTGAAAACGTTGCATCGCTTGACGTGCCTTAAAATTGGCACGAAAAACCTTGCGTTCTTGCTCACGCAACCAATTCGCATGAAAATCAGGGTCAGCCATAATGACCAAACCTTCGGTTAATGAATTCATCACTCACTCACTCTCCCATGCCGTAGCATGACTAGGTAATCGTTACCGAACGGCAACGACAAACAAACAACTTCAACACATACGTCCACGACCATGAACACACACACTGAAGCATGTCATCAGCAACGACAACACAACAACAATACTTCAACACATGCGTCCAAGCACATGCACTCAAGCACATCATCATCATGTCATCGTTGCCAACAACACTGCCCTAACTACTTCAACACGTGACACCGCCCGACCGCCCGCCCGCATACGAGGCAACACAAA
>Ga0208362_1000662_pt1 | contig 11308 bp, 19 predicted proteins | sample LakMenEpi13Oct10_FD_150693 | JGI IMG/M metagenome (GOLD analysis project Ga0208362, IMG submission 150693) | Freshwater microbial communities from Lake Mendota, WI - 13OCT2010 deep hole epilimnion (SPAdes) | ecosystem: Environmental > Aquatic > Freshwater > Lake > Epilimnion/Euphotic zone ... | reverse complement strand
AGTTCGGTACATCCTTTCCTAGTACACCATCAATGCGTACCCCATTCCTCAACGCTTGATCCAATGCTACTTTTGTTGCGGGTTGGTTTAGGCGTGTAATTATTTCTTTTAAACTAATACGGGACTGCCAACCAGCAGGGTGCTTATCTCCACGCTTTTGCTCACATCGCATATACGCAAGCATGAATAACCGCTGGGCATAAGTCTTGTCAACCATTCGTTCAGTGCCTTTCGGGTTTTTGCGACCGTCCGGTACTCGACATATACGCTTGTATTTCCGCCAGGTGCGATCGCATATTGCACCATTATAGAGTTCTACACAATTAGCCCGTACCCAACGCTCAGGGTATTCATTCATAAACTACAATTGCCTCCATTAGTTCTTGTAATGTAGTAAAACTGTGAGAATTGCTACGGTATTTTTCCGCAGTGTCTAGAATTTTCTCAGCTATATATTCGTTTTCGCAAATAATAACCAATGCTTCTAAAACCTTTCTTACTTGATGATTCTTGAGATCGTTGCACTCACTATTCAGGTATTGCAATACAGTCAACAATGGAACTTTCCACATACTTACCTCCACTCATCAGCCCAAATAAAATCAATACCAGCAGACAAGGCGCATTGCTGATCATCTCTGTTTACACCTACCATTAAAGCATGGGTTAGTGGTAGGGATGTATAATCCTCAATAAATTGGTGAATCATGCCAGGTGCGGGCTTGCGGTAATTACGCCCAAAAGGTAATTCTACCCACGCAGTATCGCGGTGACACCTATAAGCCGTACTTCCATCAAAGGTTGTACAGAAGTTAACAGAACTCAAATTGGGCAACAATTCCATTGTGTAGATTTGTTCCTGAATACAAGACGATAATGTCTTTTTGCGACCTTGTATTGCCACTTGGTTCGTAATTCCAGTAATATCCCAATCCGAGTATTTACTAATGATGTCTATCACCCCTGGTATTAATTCCTGGTCTCGTGGGGTGAGAATAATACTACTTCCTGACTTAGATTGCCTAATGGCATTTAGGGACAAAAATAATATTTTACTCATCTTCTTTAGATTTTGTGAAGTTTAATCTTTTTCGTCTGCTGACATTTTTGTAGTGACCAAAAGATTTCATCTGGATATCTTGTACTGATACTCCAAACTCAGCAGCCTTCTCTTTTTCGTGAGACTCAACTACTTGCTGTTCCTGTCTCCATAAAGTCGCTACGGCCATTTTGATTACGTCCGTTATGTCCATGCCATAGCACGCACCTATTCTTAACACCTTGCGCTTTAACGCACTAGAGATTTTAGCGCGAACTTCCCTGGGTTCGTCACTAACTACTTTTTTGCCGTTGATCAACCCCCGGTCAGGATGGGTGGCAATATCCTTCTCAATCTCTTCTCTTGTCCGTGGCTTAGTCATATAGAACCTAAAACTATTATTTCCACTAATAGCACACTAATAGAGGAATATGCTATTTTTAAAATTAAAATCCCTCTAATTGTTGAGAGCAATTAGAGGGATATGTCACCCCGCACAGGAGCTAACTAATTATGGCACGAATGAAGCTAATTGAACCAGTTTTACCCCAAAAAGAGGCAAAAGCAGCCGGACTAAATCCCGGCGATCGCGGCTACCAAAAGTTTTGTATCAACTGGGTTGAGCAAAAAATATCTAAATATTATGAAGGAACTGGGCTACAACCACCTGTAACCGCAACCGTCCAGAAATGGTTCTACGCCGACGAATTACCGGACTGGGTGGCTGTTTTCCTGCTGAATCTAGCTAAAAATAACTAATCCAAAACCCCTTTAATTGTCAGCAAATGTGGGAAATCCCACATATCTATTGACGCTCTATTAGAGGGGTTTTATAGTGAATACATACCGGACATGACCCGGACATGAGAGATGAATCTACCAAAGATCAGCCGAAAAGAGGCGGGAGTAACTTTAAGCGTAAGCCAAAGACAAATACAGCGATATATCCGGTTTGGATTTGAAGTTTTAGGGGTGTTTGAAAACTTTTTTAACGCCCAATCAGAGGAACTAAATGGCTTTCCTCTAACAGAAAAAGAACTTGCCGAACTAACTAAGATACAGCAGTTAATACGTAAGTACAAAAACGTAAGAAACAGTCATCAACAAATCAAAAGGGAGTTTGATAGTGGACAATGCACAAGTGATAATTTTAATCCGTAAACCAGAAGGAGACGGCTATATAGAGTGAAGAACAAATGCACCGTTAAGCATCTTTACAGCCAAGGCCAAAAAAGAAATCAAACAAAAACTAGGAGTCACCAATGAGCGTATTTGATATTATCAGAACTTACTTAACTCAAGATATTTCTGATGAACAATTAGAAGCAAGAGCCATAGCGATCGCTAATGAAGTCGGGCTAGATTTAACCAGTATTTACGACCCTGAATCTGAAACCTTTAATGAGCCAAACGTCCAATTTATTGCTGAGGAAATTGATAAACAATCCGGGTCAATAGCATTAATTCCTAACAGCAACTCAATTGATTTAGTGACTGAAAAACCAGGAAAGAAAACCCGAAATACCAAGAATAAAAGCACCGGGCATAATCCTGTTGAGGATTTAAAGCCAGTTATCATACAACTAAATCAAACAATATCTTCACGGGCAACAAACATGAAAAATATTGTTGCCAGAAAAGTTGAAGAAAAAGAGAATTCAATTGTAAATGATTTAGTTAGGATAACTAACGGCATGGAATCAAATATTGTAGGAAAGTTTACGGCAGAACTCAAGAAGAGGTCGGAAGAAAACAAAAACTTTCTCGAAGAATTTGAGTCAGCTTTTGACGAGGCATGGGGTAATTAGTGGCATTATTAGCCCTTCCTATTGGCTGGTAGCGGCCATATTTGCTCAATTGTTCATAGCATCAGGAATAGTAATTTATGCAGTTTCCCAGCCATCTAAACCAGATACAGGAGGATATCGAATATCAACCCCAGAAGAACCCACTAGAACTTACCGTGAAGCCCGGTGGTGAGTTTGCAGTCAAAGGTTCTGTTCCCGAAAATATCCTTGATAGGATTATCACCTCATCTGACTACCACAAAGATAAACAGTATCTCATTGAACAACAGATTCAGCGCGATGCAACCATAACTAATATTTTCACTATTAGTTTTTTGGGGTTGACCTTTCTTGTATTAATTCTCTGTGCATATTTAAGTATCAACAAATCAACCAACCAGGAACATCAAAATGTTAGACAACATATTCGGGGGACTTGCGTCCAGCAATAATAAAACTGATCTAAAAGGAATTGGAACTAATGTCACAAAAATTGGGGACATGGGTAGTTCTTTAGCAAGAATTAAAGAGAGAATGGTTCTTCCAGAATCAGTTTCCGCCCAACAGGTTTTAGACGAAGCCAAACATATTGGGGAAATAGAAGCCCAACTAGAATTAGCAAGAGACATAGTTACCAGTAGAAGTCAGCAGATGGATCAGCTATTAAGGCTTCATGAGTTGAATGTTCAACATACTCAAAAAGTAATGCAAGTTGATGAACGTTTAAGAGGGATTGAAGCTAGTCACGGTAAGGTTGTGTCTAAGTATCAACTAGGCGCAGCAGAAACTCAAGTTAATTTAAACGCCTACGAAACAGTCTATACAGTTCAAGCTACGGAGATATTTTCATGATATTCAAGAGGAATAGTGAAGCCGACGCTACTCTATTCCGATTCTTTAATAAAGTTGGCTGGGGTGTGCTTTTGTACAATGCTTACACCCTGTACCCACACTTTTACAACTTATTAAAGAGTGCGGAATATTGGCAAAGAATCTTTGCAAGTGCAGTAACAGTTGCTTTGATTTTGGGAATTGAATTGTCCGTAACCACGGTTTTATTTGACCCCAAAATATTAGTTAAGATTTTAGAAAAACCTAGAGCAGATAAAGAGGTGAAGCAAATATTTGATGCAGTGTTTTTTATCGGTATAACAGCTTTTTTGCTAATAGCAGCCTACACTTTTTGGACTGATTATCAAATCAATTTAAAACAGTTAGGCAATCCTTCCTTGATGTTTCTAAAGGTTCTTTGTGGGGTATTTGTTGTTGGTAGTGAATTAGCTTTTGGTTGTGCAAATGTCTTTTATTTAGCAAGCAAAGAGGAAGACTAAGATGTTAATTCCAGACATTACAGGCGTGATTACAATACTATTAATTGCACTGTTCTTAGGCATGATTTTGTACTTGCAATATGACATGAGAAGGTAAGTAATGGATAAAGAATTTTACGGGGGGTTACTATTCTGTGGTTACGCAACCTTTCAGCTTCTAGGCTTTTTACTAAAAGCATTTCCTGTTACCACCGGAGGGGCGATCGCACTAATATTTTTAGGATTATTACTAATAATAATTAGTGGAATTAATAACTGGTTAGGTTTGTACTACAAACATCACGGAATTGTCAACAAAACACAAAACATAGTAGGTTTTGCACCTATTTACACACTAGGAAGTTTAGCTTTATTTGCAGTCATGGTAGGGATTTATGCAGCATCTTGAGAGAATTTTAAAACGATTAGAAACCTTGGCTTTAGACAACCCTGAACACATCATACTTGATGATTCCTGGTTAGATAATCTATGCAGTAGTTTGGTAGCACAAAAACAAAACTCAAGTCAGAATCAGTATCCTCAACTAATAGTAACCGGGGAATTTGGCATTGGTAAATCAAGTTTGATCAAGATGATTCAGGAAAGAACTGGTTTCCACAGAGACGACATTTTGGAAAGACAAAGCCCACTAATTGCAAAAATTGGACTTACCAAAAAACAGCGAGAAAACATCTCTTTTATTGCAATGGGTACTCGTGTGATGGGGTACTTACTAGGCAGTCTTAATTACTGGAATATTAATCCAGAATTAGGTGTGCTTTTTGAAGAAGTACGGGATTTACTTGACAACGAATACATTCCTTGTGCATTGGTAATTCCCACGAATAAAGACCCTTACATAACATTAGCACCTAACCTACCAAAACCTTATGCAGATTCGTGAAACCCCTTTTACCAAGGATAGAGACAACTTTCTCCCATTAATGATGACAGAACGATTATTAATGGGAACGCTGGCAATTACAGCCATAGCAGGTACTTTTTCCCCTGTGCTATTTTCCCATCAAAATAACTCAGTTAAGTTGGTTCAGCAAATATTTGGATTATTCTCAGGTATTTGTTTTACTGGAGAATCTTATCGCAGGAAGCAAAAAGAAAAATTCTACAACTCCATAGAACAGGCGAATCTAGCTATTGTCAACAATCAGCTTAAAGGGTCTTTTGCCTTTGAACAGTGTCGAACTCAGATTGATTCTAAGCGGGAATTAGCTTCTTATGTCAACTTATTGCCAGAAATAGAACGACCCCGATGGACACAAGAATTTGGGCTACATGGCTTAGTTGAGTTGCCGCAGATACAGCAAGCGGTTCTTGAACAGCCTAAGCAGTTACCCGGTTCTCGCAATATCCCCAACCCAGAGGTTGCCACCATTGATGAACAATCAGTACAAGCAATTATCAATCCTAGCGTAAGACAATTACTGCAAGAATTAGCATCTCAGTATCCTGAATATGTGCGGATAGATGATTTCTGGGTTGATGAATTGTGCGAAAGTTCTAGCAGACAAAACATGAGCGATCGCGCAAATCACCACTTTAGTTTTTGGGGAGAAACCCAATCAGGGAAATCAACTTTAGCAGGTGTTTTTATCAATAAGATTGCTGCTAATTCACAAAGGACAGCTTATGTGTTTTGTTCAGATCCCAAGAATTACTTAACAGCTTGGTTGTGTAAATTTAGCCGCAAGTTTGATGGGTTTAAAACCAATTTAGATCAGTGGGTAACGTATGCCACAAGCGTCATAGATGCAAGGCAAAATGAGTTTAAGAATAACCGCAAGGGTGAAGGATTAAGTGAAATATTCCTGGTTCAGGATGAGGTTAATGTTGTTTATGGCGAAGGCAAAGGACTACTTGGACAAGTACCAAAAGAGACGGCAATGAACCTTTGTGCCATGTGGAATTATATTATTAATTTCACCGCAGCCATGAAAATTCACGGCATCTTTATGGGACAAAATCCATTAAGTACCTACACTGGTTTTTCCCGTCCTGCACTTAAAAATATTTGCTTTTTGGCATTGGGGAAAGTGTCCAATTATGTACTTACTAGAATGCCAGAATTGTTAAATGTCAAAGCAGAAATATCTGATTTGTTTAGTCAAGTGTGTGAACTCTTAGACAAAGAACAGGTGAGATATGCCCTGGTAATTCCTACTCGTGGTAATCCATTTGTAGCCTTAATTCCGGTATTTGATATTGATGCAATGGAACAGGTCAACGAACCCCAAGAAACTGCTCCTAAGCAAGACGCAGTTAACTATTACGAAATACTGATTGAATGGATTAAAGAATTAAAGAGATTCCCCACCAACGATGAACTAAAAGCAGCCTGGAAACACTTGACCGAACAGGAACTAAATGATAACGGGGTTGAGTTACTAGCAGCCAAATTAAAAGAGGAATGGGAAAATGAGTAAGAAGTTAGAGGGCTTTATCTTAGGGTCGGAGCAAGGATTAATTCATAAGAATACTGGACTTTATGACATTATTTTCACCACCAAAATAAGGGAAGCAAGACTGTTTAATTCAAGACGTGAAGTTGACACTTTTAAAACATTAAGAGGATTAGATTTGATGCCACTAACTTGTTATCAAATCTGTCAACAAACATAATGAATACTTTGCTGGCAAAAGAGTATATGAGTAATTGTATACTCTTTTTAAGCATTAAAAATTATCGTTATTTATGTTTGATTACTTATGCTAATATATTGTTGTATAATAACAAAAGTTCACTAATTTATTTTTTTAATTTTGGTTTAGAGCGAAGATTATGTTTAGCCCACAGCAAGTATTAGACTACATAAAAACGCGGGGTGGCAATGTTGAACTAAGAGATTTAAACCACTTTGGCAATAGTTTAATCAAAAGATTAGAAGCAGCAAGATGTATTAAGATAACTGGTAGGGTAGGGGAACTTAAAGTATCTCTAATTTGCAGTAATTTTGACAGCAAGCAACAGAAAAATATTGAACCCACTGAAACCATTGTTCAACCCCCAAAACACCCTGAGAAGGCAAAATTAAGAAAGCCTAAAACACCATATAGGCGACTTAAACCCAAAAAAGAAAAAGCCCCAGGAATAAAAACTAAGTGTAAATTGTTAAGAGAATCAATGCTTAATGAAATCAAAAAGTCCAATAAACCCATGTCCACAGAGGACATAAGAACGGCACTAACTTTAAATATGAGTGCAAAAAAGGTTTACTACCATTTAAAAAGTCTTGAAAAACAAAATTTAATCACCTCATTTGATTGGCATATTATCTTTTGGGTAAGTATAGAGAAAAAAGACTTATTGAACAAAGCTCCCGCGATGTATGTACCAAGAGACAGAAACAAAGCCCTTGTTTTAGAAGTTTTAAAAACCGCAGATAAAGCGTTGTCTGTAAAAGATGTTGTTGCATTGTTGTTCTTTAAATTGTCCGCATATACAGTCAGAAGAATATTGTCAATACTTATTCAGGACGGCATTGCTCAAAGCAATGTTGTTCCTAGTAACAAAGAATTTTACTATGCTTGTAGAGACAACACAAAAGCAATAATAAGTTTGCAAAAATTAAAAAAAACAAAGTTTTCTCCCCTGAATTAAGTTAAGATCAAAATAGTTTTTGAACCTACTACTCCCATGTCAAATCAACACTCAAGTTCCCACCAAAAAGATGAATTATGCAGTTGGGAACTATGAAAAATACTCAATCAAAAATAGACTACAGTAAGCGATACGGAAATCCTAGAAAGTATCGCCAACAATGCGCGATCGCTCACAAGTCAACCCATGGGCTATGCTGTTATTGCATTACTAGCAAATCAGATGAATTACATCATGCCTACTACGGCAAGGATGTCATAGGAGAATCGGTATTTCCTGTTTGCTTACGTTGTCATCAAACTATCTGTCATGACCCCAAGAATTGGATTATAGACCACAAAAATCAACTGTGGAAAAATAGAAACACCACCAAGTTTTTAGAAAGACTAAAATTAGGTTACAGGCTATTATATGAAGGCATAAACCTGATATAATGTCAATGTGTAATAAGACCCCAGGATGGGAAACTGCGCTCCCATCTTTTTTTTATTGCACACATTAATAAAAATAAATGGTATAATAAAAAAGTCTTTTGGCTGTTACCCTGTTGTATAACCACTCGCGCCTCCTCCGCGAGTTTTTTATTTTTAAAATCATCTGGTAGAGGTAATTTATGAAAAAAAATAACTTATTAATACAGTTGATGGTTCTGTCGTTGGTGCTACAAACGGCAATACATTCTGAAACCGGAATTACTAAAAAGGCAATTGCAGGAAATGAGTCATCTTTGATCAAAGCCCAAGCACCTGTTCCTCAAAAAACAGAAGTCCAGAAAAAAGAAGATTACTATGAACTTAGTGATGCACTAAGATCCCTTGATATCATCAAAGCCTTAATAATTCTTTCTGGGTGTATTTTTACAACCATTGTATCCATGATGGGTGAGGCTTTGGTTAAGCGAGTTATTGAGCAAATTAAAAATATTGTTATTGAAGTTGTTGGTAGTCAGCAAATGTTTAACAACATATCTTCCTTGGAAATCGCAGAAATAAACGCGATGATGGAAAGGATTAGGTATGACTTAAAAGCAGTCAGAATATCTTTGTTTAAGTTCCACCTAGACAATCATTCTATATTTTTAGAAGTAGCATCTAGTGGCAAACATTCAATGTCTAGTCGCCCGCCGATTTCTAGGCATTTTTTTGATAGTGCTATTAAACCTATGATTGATAATAAAATTTCCTACTCTTACTGCGGTAGTGAAGGTGAGGTTTGTTCCACTTGGTTAAGCAGTAGGGATACAGGACGTTATGCTATATATTTATTTTATTATAAAGAAAATTTTGCTGGATTTATATTAGTTGAATGGACTAAATCTTTCTTTGAGAATTGGTTTTTTAATGAAGACATGGGAAAATGCGAACCACAATTAAAGATGCTATCTACTATGATCAGTGAAGCAATAAAGGACAAAAATTAAACTGTTGTAAAACCCTGGTAATGCACAATAAATCAATAGTAGAGCGAGCAACTACCAGGGTAAATATTTAATCTCTTATTTGCACAGGCATGGTTAAATATGTCATTTTTAATCCACTTAACGGAGTAAAAATGACTGGTTGCAACTGATGATTTAAGTGAATTTGAATCTCTGCGGAAGATAACTCTTTAAGTCCTTCCAAAAGATATCTAACATTAAACCCGACTTCGATATCAGTACCAGAAACTTGGGCTGGTATTGACTCTATAGCACTACCCACATCTTGAGTTTCGCAGGACAAAATTACTAGTTGATTGTCCCTATCTAAAGACAATTTGACAATATTGTTTTTCTGACTAGCTAACACAGAAATCCGTTCTAAGGTGCTAATAAATTGTTTTCTGTCTATTGTTACTTCTCGCTTAAATTGCCTGGGAATTAATTGATTATAAGCAGGATAATGTCCTTCTAATGTGCGACTGGTTAATCTTTGGTTTCCACGCACAAATACTACTTGTACCGGATCTATGTAAATCTCAACCTGATCAGACGCAGAACCCTGACCTAACATTTTTTGCAATTCTCGTAACGCTTTAGCAGGAATTGTCACCTCTGATTCTTGATCCTCGTCTGACTCACGACTGGTTTCTACTACCGCTAATCTGTGTCCATCGGTAGAGGCAAATTCTATACTATCTCGCTTTAGGAAAAAATGCACACCAGTGATAACCTGTTTAGTCTCATCAGAGCTAGTAGCAAATAGAGTACGTTGCAGTCCCTCGCTAAGTGCCGAAGCAGAAACCTCAATTGGTTCTACCTCGTGAACTGTTGGCAACTCAGGAAACTCATCAGCATTCATAGCACGGACTTGATAGCGACCGCTTTTAGGTTTTAAGGTGACGGTAATGCCACCGCTTTCTTCTTCAGTGCTACTGATTGTAATGTCACCCTGGGGTAGTTTGGAAACAATATCTAAAAGCAGTTTAGAGGGTATGGTAATTTCACCACCCTCTAGTACCTGAGCATCAAAAGTAGTACAAATGCCTAAGCTTAAATCAAAGGAAGTTAATTCCACTTGATCAGTGTCGCTGTTAGCCTTTAACAAAATATTAGCAAGTACCGGATGAGTTGGGCGTGAAGGAACAGCACGACTAGCCAAAGAAAGATTGGCGTTAAGTTCAGATTGAGAGCAAATTAATTTCATGATCTGTGGGAATGTTACTCGTATTAATACTATATTTAATAATAATATTAATTGATTAATTTGTCAATAATACTCTCATTTTATGGTATTATTTTTATAGAAATTAATAATTAAAATTAGTAGAAAACCATGACTGAAAAACCAGGGGAATATACAGCCAAGTACAAGCCAACTCAATTAATTCAAGGAACTGGACAGACTGCATTGATAACAGGATGGACTATCAAAGAAGCAGTCCAAAAACATTTGAGTAACCATGAATATGCAGTTATTGGGCAACTATACTCACCCACAAGAGGGATTAACTTAGTGGTTCGGAATCTGTTATTAAATCCTCATGTTAGGTACTTAGTAATTCTCAATGGAACTAAGGAAGACAAAAACGCAGGTGGCTGTCAATGTTTAGCTGACTTTTTTCGCTATGGTTTCAATAAAGGTATTAGTGATATTGGTAGAAAAACCTGGGTAATTTCTTCTTCTATTACTGGTTATATTGACATTGAGATTGATATTAATGTTTTAGAAAAATTGCGTGAGTCTGTAGAAATCAAGGAAGTACAATCAATAGCCCAAGCTGTTGAAGCGGTCAAAGATTATGCAACTAAAGAACCAGTTGCACCTTGGGGAATGCCCTTAGAATTTCCCATGAGTACAATTGAATCAAATACCCTACCAGGACCTCTCTATGGTCACAGAATAGAGGGTAAAACCATTGCGGAAACCTGGGTAAAAATCATCCATAGAATTAAAACAACCGGGGTGATCCGACCCACTAGCCATGATGGAACGTGGCAGGAATTGATAGATTTAATGGCAATCATCACCAATGAACCTGATGATTTTTACTTTCCTGAACCCAACTATTTGCCAGTAGATAGAAGTTTTTTACAAGAATATATTTCTCAGATACTAGAGGACGCGCCTAGTCAAG
>Ga0208362_1000660_pt1 | contig 11336 bp, 10 predicted proteins | sample LakMenEpi13Oct10_FD_150693 | JGI IMG/M metagenome (GOLD analysis project Ga0208362, IMG submission 150693) | Freshwater microbial communities from Lake Mendota, WI - 13OCT2010 deep hole epilimnion (SPAdes) | ecosystem: Environmental > Aquatic > Freshwater > Lake > Epilimnion/Euphotic zone ... | reverse complement strand
CACACCACTAGCCTATGGCTTCAATTCATCATCTATTCTGATACAACAACAGCAACAAGAGTATTTTCAAATACAGGTGAAATATAAACAAACAGTAGACCTTATACCATAGAAATAGCGATCGCCTTAATGTCTCCCATATTCTGACTGTAACGTCTACCATATTCTTGCCGCAGTTCATCTCTATACCAATCATCTAAACTCTGGAATTGAGCAATTTCTTGATAACTCTCATCCAATTTAACATAGTAGTTATCAGTTAAACGAACAGCACTCAATCCTGTTCCTAGATGAAACAGTAAATATTTTTTTGACATCCCTTGAGAGTAGTGAAACTCATTCACACCATCAATATCATCTCCCAAACTATCATCCCCAAATGGACTGAGAATGGTTTCACTCTCGAACAAGTCACCGCCATTAGTCTGTTTCCAAAGTTCAATTAAATCTTGAGGTAAATTCAATTGATGCTCTTGTAACCAGACTTCTAATTGATTAGATTCAATTGTACCATTCCACACAAATAGTTGGGGATAACGTGCAGCATCTTGCATCAGTATATTATTCATTGTGTTGCTAAGAACTCCTCTAAAAAACCAATAAATGCGTAAGTATTTTTCTCAAAGCGGACACCTTGCCCAAGATCGTTATAAATATCAGTAACTTTATCACCCATAAACTGTCTTTTGGGGTGAGTTAGAATATTTTGAATTAACACCTCAGCATTAAGTTGAGTTGGTTCAATACCCTGAAAAACTGAAGCATATCCTCCTGAATTGGCGTGTCCTTGTTTTTTAGCAATAGCCCTCGCCCCCTCCGTTGTTTGACCTCGAATTTTTCGAGAACTCACGACAACTTGTTCAATTTCTGCTTCTGTAATAAATAGCCACTCCTTCTCAAATTAACTTCAATGTTAGCATATAGCTCTAGGTTTCATCAAGGGCGATCGCTCTTTAACAAAAAAACTCTGATCCCAAAACTATTCAATATTGGTCGCCTCAAACCATTACAAAAGTTGTTTGTCAAGGATTTCGAGTCAATGATAAAGTATTGCGTCCGATTGAGGTGATTACCTCTAAATTAGAATGAATAAAAATTTTTTGAGAATTTGCGTAATTTTGTTATCAGGTAGCAATAGATGATTAAAGCTAAATTCAAAACATTGATATTGAATGGAAGGGTAATCATGCAATATCAATTACCCAAAAAAAGTAATTGAATAAAAAAATTGACCAAAAAATCTATCTAAGAATCACAGAGAGATTCATGACTAAAAAAGTAATATTAATTGCCGTTTCGGAAGTATGAGCTAGTTTATTCATAATGCGATTGAGGCTAAATCTTCTTTTTTCTTGACCAAATTTACCCTCAATAGCATTCCTAATTTTTTCATCTTCTAATACTTATTTCTTAGTGGTTTTACTACTAATTCCTGGTGGTCTACCTAACGGGGGCCACTCATTCTAATCCCTTTTTCTTTACACCAAGCTCGGTTTTCTCTGGTTCGGTAAATTTTGTCTACATGAATTGTGGGGTTCCGGGTTTAAAGAAAACAGGGCTAAAAGTCCTGCACGCCAACCTACGACGCACAGGACTCTTTGATTGTATTTTCTGATAACTGCTAGAGACGTGCTATAGACGCGCCATGGCACCTCTCTACAGTGATGACTGATTTCACGCAATACTACCTCTTTTTCTTGCTTCCTTATAAGAAATTCCCACATTTCTTAATCCCGCTTTAATCATTTCTTGCTCTAACATGGTAAAAAATCGAGTGCGATCGCCTCCTTTCACCACCGCTTGATTATGGGCTTCTGCTAATACCACTGGATAACCATATCCCTTTTGAACTTGCGCCATCACCATTCCTAATGCTAACTCTAATTGGTCAGAATTTTCTACCACCCAAGCCGGAACTTCTAAACGGGCGATTTCACTACCCATATTCACATAACAAAAATAGATTTGATGATGTTCATATAAATCTAAAATTGATGAATTAGAACGCCAAAAAGGACTCCGTTGACCGGGTTTTAATTGGGATTCCCATAATACCGTATCCCGCAGGGGTTCAAACACTTGACAAGGGGCTTTTTTCTCGCTTCCGGTTGAAATTATACCTCCTATCCCCGGACAATGTTGTAAACAATTGGGTTGATCAAAGGGACAGGATTGTAACCGTAAAAAAGATAAACTTTCACTACTACGAGAAGCACTGACATATCCAAATAAAGGAATACCCGCTAACCGTAACTGTTCCCAAGATTCTAAAATTGGTAATAAAATTAAATCTCTGGCTTCTGAGGGTAATTGTTCTAAAAACCAATAGATTAACGAGCCATCAACTAAGGCTAAAGTGGGAACTGTTAACTGTTGATTTGGTGAAATTTCTAATAATTGATTCCCCGATTCTGCTAAAATAATTGCTTCGGATACGGCCCGACGATATCCCATCCATTCTTCGGTTTTGATTCCCCATTGGCGGGATAAATATAAGTCTTCCGGGCGATAATAAATTTCAGGAATACTATCTAAAATCGGATGACGACTTTGACCATAATGTAAAATTACTCGTCCAACATTAATTAAATAACAATAGGCTATTTCATGGGCACTCGGCGCAATTTGGGAACCATCCGTGGCAAAAACAGTATGGGCTAAAGGAGGTGCATTAATATCAGGACAATAACTTAAAGGTTCTAAGAGAGTAGCGGGTTTAAAGATCATTTTCGCCTGAAAGTCTTCATAGTTCCGCATTAACTGATCATCATTTAATTTCGCTTGTTCAATTAAATTTAAAGCGATTTCAATGCGTTTACGGGATGCTTCTGCTTCTCGATTAATATGTTGACTCATGCCTTGCATTTGTTGAGCCAATTTTGTTAGATCTAACATAAGTTATTTTGGGGGAAACAAGAAAATGTAGGGGCAGGTTCCGTAATAATATTTGATCATAACAAACAAACTAAATAAAGGATCAAATCCTGAAAGACTAGACCCTATAAATTGATTATTTTAAAGGCGGCACCCAGATTTGAACTGGGGATGGAGATTTTGCAGACCTCTGCCTTACCGCTTGGCTATGCCGCCACGACCATGCAGTTATTTAATATAACACAGGTGTTTCTGAAATAGCAAGTTTTTTTCGCCATTTTGTTAGAAGTCCTTGCAGGTCAGGGCATACCCAAGGATCGTATTGGGGATAAACGGGCAACCGTCGCACCAATTCCCAGCCATTGGGGGCTAGAATCGTCTGTAAGGTTTGATCCTGATCCTGGGGATAATCGGGGTTCACTTCGTCACGGGGGCCGATTCCGCCGAGATCCCGCGCCCCGGCTTCCAAACAGGCTAGTAAAATATCAGGATGGGTAACTAAATTGGGGGGTATTTGTAAGGTAATATCAGCAGGTAAAATAGAATGGGCGATCGCCACAACTTCGGGTAATTGTTGTAAATTAAAACTGTTTCTGGGATCGATTTGTTGACTCCCTAAACTATGGGGTTGTAAAATTACTTCTTGAATATGTCCCCATCGTTTATGAATCATTGTGATTGCATTTAAAGTCTCTTTCATATCTTCAGAGGTTTCTCCAATTCCTAATAATAACCCAGTGGTAAATGGTATTTTTAATTCTCCTGCCCATTCTAACTGTTTTAATCGCAGTCCTGGGATTTTACTAGGGGAATAATGATGAACGGTTTCTAATAATTTGGGGTTAATTTGTTCTAACATTAAACCCATAGAAACATTCACTTGTTTTAATTGGGTCATTTCCGTGAAATTTAATGGCCCAACATTGGTATGGGGTAAAAATCCTAAAGATATTGCTAATTCACATAATTCATAAATCCGTTTAAACCAAGCCAAACGTTGAGAACTATTGGGATGGACTTCTCCACTTAATACTAAAATCTCAATAATTCCTTGATTTTGAAGTGATTTTAAAATTTTTTCGGCTTCTGTTAAGGTTAACCAGGGACTTTTACCAATATCGGTTCTAAAGTTACAATAACTACAGCGATTAAAACAATCATACGTCGGAACTAAGGTATAAGCCCGACTGTAAGTAATTTGTTGATTGATCATAAATTTAATTTCATCATAATGATCTTTTTCAATTATAATAGAATCAGTAGGGGTGAGTTCGAGAATACCTCAAAATAATTTATCAAAACTCGCCGATGATCTCAATTTAATCATCTGTCAAGTGGTGCGTGACGCTGCGATGCTCTCACCCTACAGTACACTACAGTACAGTTCAACCCTTATTATTTAACCCCATGTCTGAACAGAATTCAATCTTTAGCTATCCTCAAACTCGGAAATCTGATCAAGTTGACAATTATCATGGCGTCACCGTTGCTGACCCCTATCGGTGGTTAGAAGATTTAGACTCAGAAGAAACCGCTTCATGGGTTGAAGCCCAAAACGCGGTAACATTCGGTTATTTGAATCAAATTCCAGCTAAAGAAACCATTAAACAACGCCTAACTCAACTTTGGGATTATGAAAAATATGGGATTCCTTTTAAGCAGGGAAATCGCTATTTTTATTTTAAAAATGATGGACTCCAGAATCAAAGTATTTTGTATGTTCTAGACTCATTAGATGCCGAACCTGAAGTTCTATTAGACCCAAATATCCTATCTGATGATGGTACAGTTGCCCTATCAGGAATATCTATTAGTGAAGATGGAAATTTAATGGCTTATGGGTTATCAACTTCCGGTTCTGATTGGCAAGAATGGAAAGTCAGAGATATTAATACTAAAGAAGATTTATCGGATCATTTAAAATGGGTTAAATTTTCGGGAGCATCTTGGATACACGATCATCAAGGATTCTATTATAGTCGTTATGATCAACCCCAGGAGGGAAAACCCTTAGAAGAAATCAATTATTTTCAAAAACTCTATTACCATCGTTTAGGAACTGACCAATCTGAAGATACCTTAATTTATGAACGTCCTGATCATAAAGAATGGGGATTTAATGGATTTGTTACCGAAGATGGTAAGTATTTAATTATTTCTGTTTGGAAGGGAACTGAATCTAAAAACTTGGTTTTTTATCAAGATTTAACTCAAACAAATGCTGAGGTTATAGAACTAATTTCTGAGTTTGAAGCCAGTTATAGTTTTATTGATTATCAAGGAGATATCTTTTGGTTTACGACGGATTTAGATGCTTCTCGAAGTCGAGTAATTGCCATTGATATTAATACCAAAATTCCTACCGAAATTATTCCCGAAGCTCCAGAAACCCTAGAAGGAGTTAACATTTTAAATAATCAATTCATTGCTGATTATTTAAAAGATGCCCATACTCAAATGAAAATCTTTAATTTAGATGGGTCATTTGTTCGGGAAATTGAATTACCAGGAATTGGTTCTGTGGGAGGTTTTGGTGGGAAGCGATATGATACGGAAACCTTCTATAGTTATACCAGTTTCACCGCTCCTAATACTATTTATCGCTACAATCTGATTACGGGAGAAAGTACAATTTATCGTCAAGCTCAGGTTGACTTTAATCCCGATGATTACGAAACCCAACAAATTTTTTATCCCAGTAAAGATGGTACTTTAATTCCCATGTTTATTACTGCTAAAAAAGGGGTAGAATTGAATGGAAATAACCCGACAATCTTATATGGATATGGGGGATTTAATATTTCCCTAACGCCTTCGTTTTCTATTAGTCGTTTAGTCTGGTTGGAAATGGGTGGTGTTTATGCGATCGCCAATTTACGAGGCGGGGGAGAATATGGAGAAAATTGGCATCAAGCCGGAACAAAACTCAAGAAACAAAATGTCTTTGATGACTTTATTTGTGCCGCCGAATGGTTAATAGAAAACCGCTATACTTCGGCTGAAAAATTAGCGATTATGGGGGGAAGTAACGGTGGGTTATTAGTAGGAGCTTGTATGATTCAACGCCCGGATTTATTCGCGGCGGTGTTACCTGCGGTGGGGGTTTTAGATATGCTCCGCTTCCATAAATTTACTATTGGTTGGGCCTGGTGTTCCGATTATGGTTCGCCGGAAAATCCCGAAGAATTTCAAGCCTTATACGCCTATTCTCCTCTGCATAATTTGAAGCCAGGAACCGCCTATCCAGCTACTTTAATTACTACAGGAGATCATGATGATCGAGTGGTTCCCGCCCATAGTTTTAAGTTTGCTTCTGCTTTACAGGAACACCATATTGGGGAAAATCCAGTATTAATCAGAATTGAAACAAAAGCCGGACATGGCGCCGGAAAACCCACGGATAAAGTGATTGAGGAAATTGCCGATCAATTTGCTTTTTTAAAGCGAGTTCTCCAGATTAATTCCTAAAAACGTTGTTGCCGTTGTTGCGCTTTAGCGCTCTTTCTAGGGGCGCTGAAGCACAACAACGTGCGCTGAAGCGCAACAACGTGCGCAACAACGTGCGCAACAACGTGCGCAACAACGTGCGCAACAACGCGCAACAACGCACAACAATGAGCCTAACTACTTAGCAGTTTTTATAAAGGAACATGGGTGGCAATTTTTTCGTTATTAGCCCCATAAACTTCTAGGGAAATTTTGGCATTTTGACTAATAGTTTCTAAAGCAACTTTGAGGACTTGAACGTGCTTTTCAGCTTCGGAACGTTTTTTAGAATCCCCTGCTTGATCGGCATTTTTAGCCGTAGATTGAATTTGATTGACATATTCAGAGGTTAAGCGAACCGTAATCAAACTTTCAGTTACACTATAGTTACAAACCTTGGGATTTCCACTGCATAATTTACCTAAATCTTGACGGGCTTTTTCCAAGCGAGATGTAATCTGATTTTGAATATCTGCCCGTTTCCAAGACTCATTAAATGTTGTTAAAAGGGGCTTAATTTTCGCAGAATAGGAACTACTAACCGGAACTTGTTTTCCGTAACTGACCGCCCGACTCCAATAGGTAACAGCCTCAGACCAAGCACCCCGTTGTTCTAAAAGTTTGGCTTGTTCAGAATTACTAATCGCTTGATTATAAGCATCTAAACCCACTTGTTCAATGGTTTTGCGATCGCGAGCCGATTCTACTTTAGGTTGATACCGGGCTAATAAAACCTGGGCTGATTGATAAGCCGTTGTCCCATAGGGAATAGTCGATAAAGTATTAGCTGCGGTTTGCCAAGTTTCAAACACCTGTTGCCAACTTTCGGCATATTTGGCTACTCCTTGACGGGCTTCTGCAACTTGGGCGGTTTTCTTGGCTGTGGCTAAAATTTGTTCCCCATCCCGTTCTAATTTTAAGCGATTTCTCACATCCCCTAAATTAGCACGATATTGTTGCCATCGGGCTTGAGCAAAGGGATAAACAATACTACTATTAGGAACTTGATCTAAAAGGGCGATCGCTTCTTCCCACATCGATTGCATTTTCGTCCAATCTGCTACGGAATGGGGTGGATTTTGACCCATTTCTGAAGCCTTTGCTGCCACATTTAAGGATTTAACTACCGAATTTAATTCGTTATATTCTTGACGATAAACCGATAAAAGAGCTTGGGATTCAGGATAACGGGGCGACCAAAAAGGAATGGTTTCTAAGAGTTTAATCCCCGATTGTAAATCTTCTGACGCCAAAATAGGAGCTTTAGAAGAACTGACGGTTTCAATGATTTGTTTAGATTTTTGACTAAAATCTCTGGCGGTATCTATTTCCTGACATTCTCCCGTCACACAGGGACGAGTTACAGTATAAACACATCCAAATACCACGAGTAAAACCGCAGTAATTTTAGCCAGTAAAACTAGATTTAATCCCTTAGTAACTGCTGCTTTTTCGTTAGATTCTTCAGGACTATCAGCTTCTTCCTCAACCGATGCACTAATATCATTTAAAGCCTCTATATCTTGAATATCAAAAGGATTATATTCTTCCGTTTCTTCTTCTAAAAAAGGATTTTTAGCTTCTATCTCGGAGGATTTGCTAATATCTTGTTTTTGCTTTTGTTCTAAAACTGCTGTTTTCATAATTTTCTCCCTAGTAAGTGAGATATTCTACCATTAAAATTTTAGATGTTCAATTTCAACTCAAACCTAACTCCCGTTTGAGCAAATTAATTGATTCTGCACCAATATAATTCGGACAGCAGACCAATTGAGGTTGACGAATCAATTCTTCTCGATTGGTATGAACCAAATTCTTGATCACCGGATAACTGGCTTGATCACAAATAATAATCCGCGCCGTGCGAATAATCGAATTAATCTTATAGGGATCGCTTAATTGAGCCGTCAGTACCAAAATATCATCCCCCCGCAAGCTGTGAATAATCACTTCCGTCGCCCTTAATAACCCCGAACTCAGACTCACAATTCCTAAATAAGTCCCCTTGGGAGCATCCCGCACCAACTCAATTTCCTTCGCATAGTTATGAATATCAATCGGAATCACCCGCACGGACTTAGGGGCGGCAATGGCTTCGGCTTGTCCAATAAAATAGCGACTGGTCACCACCGTTCCCGATGGGACTTTTTCTAATAATTCGGGTAGCTGTTCAATCGGGACTAATTGTACTGGAATTTTTAGGGCTTCTTCTAATTCCTGAGCCATTAATTCTCCAATCCCAATATCTTGAGCCGGAGCCGTTACTAAAACCCGGGCACTACACCGTAATCGCCAATCAATTTCCCCAAGAAACATTTCTCTGGCTTGATTCAGGGTACATCCTTGAGATAATAATTCATCCAAACTTCGTTGAATAGTTTTATTAGCTTGGGGATAATCTTCTAAAATCGGCGAGTTTAACCTAGAGCCACTTTCATTACCTAAAGCCCGCACATAAATCCCCGATCCCGCCTGAGCTTCTACTAAACCATTATCTTCCAATTGTCGATAAACTTTGCTAATCGTATTCCGGTGTAATCCCGTTTCCATCGCCAGTTGACGAGTGCTGGGTAAACGTTGTCCAGGGGGAAATTCTCGAGAGGCGATCGCAAATCTAATCTGATTAAATAGTTGGTTAGAGGCGGGAATATCGCTATCAGGTTGAATATAAAACCGAACCATGATTACATCTCCAAGGCAATAAAGCAAAATGGGTTAAGTGTCTATTTCCCAGACATTACTGTTTGAGAAAAATATGGATTTATCTCCTGAAAATTTGTACACCCTTTAATTTTAATTGTGCCATTTATTGATTGGCTTTTTGTTTTTTTTAACGAGTTCTAAAGTTTTACCCGTTTTGTATCAGAAAGTTTTGATTAATTGTATTCATTATCAATTGTAATCATTTGATATCTTGCATATTACCCGATTTGGGGATATATCGGTATAGTGTTGAGAGTTATTCGTAACAGATTAAAAGATAATGATCAATCAACCCCTACACACCACCAATGTTCAGATTCCCAATGGGGACTTACAAATTGACGCCTATCTCGCTCAACCCCAGGGAGAAGGGCCATTTCCCGCCGTGATTGTGATTCAAGAAATTTTTGGGGTTAATTCCCATATTAGAGATGTTACCGAACGCATCGCTAAAGAAGGATATATTGCGATCGCACCCGCCATTTATCAACGCTTTGCCCCCGGTTTTGATGTCGGTTATACTCCAGAGGATATAGAATTAGGACGAAAATATAAAGATCAAACTACCGCCCCAGAACTATTAAGCGATATTCAAGCCACCCTCAAATACTTAAAAACCCTCCCCAACCTAAAACCCAAATTCGGTACCATTGGGTTTTGTTTTGGCGGCCATATTGTTTATTTAGCTGCTACCATCCCCGATATCCAAGCCACAGCCTGTTTCTATGGGGCTGGGATTGCTACTATGACCCCCGGTGGCGGAGCATCAACAATCACCCGCACAGCAGACATTCAAGGGGTTCTCTATGGCTTTTTTGGCACAGAAGATCCCCTAATTCCTAACGAACAAGTAGATCAAATCGAAACCGAACTCCAAAACCATCAAATTCCCCATCAAATTTTCCGCTACAAAACCGATCACGGCTTCTTCTGCGACCAACGCAGCACCTACAACCCCCAAGCTGCTCAAGACGCCTGGATGCAGGTTAAACAACTCTTTGAGCAGCAGTTATAGGGAATGGGTAATGGGTAATGGGTAATGGGTAATATTTTACTTCCGCCTCCCCTGTCCGCCTTATTGACCCGACCTCCTCTAACTGTGTTATGCTCAGAAGATTGGAGTGTTGTTGAAGACGAGAGCAGCGTTATAAGCAGGTTCCTAACACCTTTATTTTTGTTTTTCTTTACTTTTTGTTATGGCTACTAAAAACCCGTCCTTTTCTCTTGATGATTTTGCCAAAGCCCTAGATCAACAGAATTATGATTTACATAAAGGGCAAATCGTCAAGGGTCAGGTAGAATCCTATACCAGTGATGGTGCTTACATTGATATTAAAGGAGCTAAATCTCCTGGTTTTATTCCTAAAAAAGAGATTTCAATTGTAGAAGTTGAGGATGTTTCCGAAATTCTCCCCTTAAAAGAGGAGCGAGATTTTCTAATTATTAGAGAACAAAATGCCGATGGTCAAATCTTACTTTCCATCCGACAATTAGAAATGAAACAAATTTGGGATCAACTCCTAGACGCTCAAAATGGAGGTCAATCTTTACAAGCTAGAGTGACCGGAGTAAATCGAGGAGGTGTGACCGTTGAAGTTCATTCTTTACGAGGATTTATTCCTCGATCGCATCTCTTAGAAAAAGACGACCTAGATTCCTTAGTTGATCAATCTTTAAGTGTTAGTATTTTAGAATTAGATCCCGAACGGAATAAAATTGTTTTATCCCAAAGATTAGCCTCTCAATCCATCGGTTTTAGTCAACTAGAAGTCGGTCAACTGGTGGAAGGAAAAGTCATGGGAGTTAAACCCTTTGGCGTGTTTGTGGATATTGAAGGAGTGACCGGATTAATTCACATTAAAGAAGTCAGTCAAAAATATGTTGAATCTTTACCCACCCTTTTCCCCGTAGGTAACTTTATCAAAGCAATGGTGATTAGTTTAGATGAAGGTCGCCATCGGATTTCCCTCTCTACCCGAATATTAGAAAATTATCCAGGTGAAGTAGTCGAGAAATTATCAGAAGTGATGGAATCAGCCGAAGCTCGTTCAGAAAGAGCTAAAAAGTTAATTATTCTGTAATTTAAAATTTCCCCCTAATATTATTATTATTTTAGGGGGATTATTTTTGACAAAGACCGATCCAGCAAATCTATCTGTTAAAGTCTTTCCCCCCCTGTTCCGGTGTTCCGGTGTTCCCTCCCCCCCTAGCCCCCCGTGCACGGGGGGGTTGGGGGGGCTGTTCCCTCTATAATTTTAATTGTCAAACTTCTC
>Ga0208362_1000657_pt1 | contig 11388 bp, 9 predicted proteins | sample LakMenEpi13Oct10_FD_150693 | JGI IMG/M metagenome (GOLD analysis project Ga0208362, IMG submission 150693) | Freshwater microbial communities from Lake Mendota, WI - 13OCT2010 deep hole epilimnion (SPAdes) | ecosystem: Environmental > Aquatic > Freshwater > Lake > Epilimnion/Euphotic zone ... | reverse complement strand
CCCTCAAATAAATGCCGATCGGAGTAAACTAGAACAAATCCTAAAAAACTTTATTTCTAATGCCATAAAATACTCTCCTAATGGGGGAGATGTGAGAGTATTTGTCAGCCATGATGAAAGTATGGCAACCATTTGCGTGGCCGATCAGGGGCTTGGAATTCCTGAAGAGTCATTAACAAAATTATTCCAAGAATTTTACCGAGTAGAAAGAGAAACACATGCCAATATCAAAGGAACTGGCTTAGGACTTTCAATTACAAAAGAATTGATTGAAGCACATGGAGGAAAAGTGTGGGTAAAAAGTAAATTAGGAGTTGGAAGTCAATTCTTCTTTTCCATTCCACTTGCAGATTCACAAAAATAAATTCTTAGAAATTATTAGAAACAAACCATAAAGAGAAACTCCTAAATGCTTTTTTCGGCATGAATCTGCACTCCCGAGGCAAAAACTTTGCATGACGAAAATATTGCGGAAAGAAGATTATGTAGATTGATTAAATTTTGCAGCTTTAGATCTCCCTACAAATCCCTTGATTAAGCAATGCCTATGAACTAAAATTTTCCAACTTATTGAAATCTATAGAAATTAAATAATTATAGAAATTAGAAATGGAAAATTAAAACTGAGAAATCAGCGTTGAAATTCAGCTCTGAAAAGATACTCTGGAAAATCACAGAGTACTAGAGCTCAGACAATTGATTTCTTAGTAGTCTGCAGTATTAATCATCATTGAACTGCAAATAAACTGTTAAGACGATCTTTGATTAAATTTCTGAGTCGAAATAATTTCCAATCTATTAGCCAAATATTTCTTTTCCCGGAAGATCACTATTTGGCTTAACTAACATTACCTGCAATACGAAAAGTTGTTTTATGAATGCTATTTCCGACAAAATCATTCCCCGAGAAATTCAAACCAAAAAGATTCAAGTTGCCGATCGAGTCTCGAACTTAAGCACTTATGTCTTTGCGGAAATCGCTATTTTAAAAGCCGAGTTAGATCCAAATTGGCTAATTGATTTATCTTTAGGAAGCCCAGATTCACCCACACCAGATTCAGTTTTGGAATCTCTTCATCAAAGTGCCACAAAAGTTCGCAATCACGGCTATCCTCCATTTAATGGAAAAATCAGTCTTAGACAAGGAATTTCAGAATGGTGTAATAAGCGCTTTGATATTAATCTCAATGATTCACAAGTTTTGCCGCTTTTAGGCTCTAAAGAAGGACTTGCTCATTTACCGCTTGCATTTATAAATCCAGGTGATATTTCTTTAATTCCCAATCCGCATTATCCAGTTCATGAGAGAGGCACCATAATTGCAGGCGGAAAAGTTTTTGATTTACCACTCAAGCCCGAAAATGCTTTTTTGCCAGATTTCTCTGCTATCCCTGAAGCTATTGCAGAAAAAGCTAAGCTACTCATAATTAGTTATCCGAATAATCCAACTGGCGCAACTGCGGGTTCAGAATTTTTGAAAGAAGCGATTGCATTTTGTCGAAAATACAATATTTTGCTTTGTCATGATTTAGCTTATTCAGAAATTTATTTTGGAGATCGCAAGCCTCAAAGTATTTTTGAATTTATGTCTTTAGATGAACCTGCAATTGAATTCTTTACTTTTTCTAAGACTTATCACATGGCTGGATGGCGCATTGGTTTTTGTATTGGAAATAAAGATATTGTGCAAACTCTTTATTCGCTAAAGACAAATATGGACTATGGCGTTTGCGGTAGCATTCAAGATGCAGCTCTCACTGCATTGTCTTTGCCTGAAAATTACTATGCAGGCTTAAGAAAGCTTTATCAAAGCCGAGCTGAATATTTTCACAAAACACTCACTCAAAAGACAAAATGGAAAATATTTGAACCTGGCGGAGCTATGTACTTGTGGGTTCCTGCACCCAAGATTTATGAGGGCGATGGAGTCAAATTTGCACGTGATTTATTAGAACAAGTTGGAGTGGTTACAACTCCAGGAATTGCTTTTGGTTCAGAGGGACAAAATTATGTACGAATAGCTTTGGTTCAGCCAAAAGACAAATTAGAAGAAGCTTGTGAGAGAATTATTCAAAAATTCGGAAATTTGGATTGAATATAGATGGAAATCGAATTAATGGATCAGCCGATTCTTATAATCAAGTCTGCCGCTCCATCAGGCCAGGCTGAACAAGATTTTCAAAAAGAGGCTCTTATACAAATTGAATCTCTCCTGCAAGAAGAGATTTCAGATGTAAGACAAAAAATCAAATCTGATGATTCAGGTTTTGTAAACTATTATTTGACTGAATTCAACCTTCACCTTCAAACTGAAGAAGAAGTAGTATCAGTTGTTCTAGAGTCTGAATGGCAAGAGCAAATGGGTAGCGAAGCCGATGAGCACGAAAATCCTGAAGAAGCGATTGACCTCAACGTAAGTGATTTGATGAGGGTAGTCAAAATCTCTTATACTTCCTCTGACACTGTTTTGCAAGAAAGAAAAAAATTATATGAGTGGCTTGCAAAACAGAATCAATCTATTCCATTTATATGTGGCTTGGGTTCACGCGATTATTTGCTTATTTCCGCTAAAGAAATTCTCAATTCAATGAGTTATCTCAGAAACATTTTCGCTTAAACGCCTTGTGAAGAGAGATCCTCAGAAAAACTCACAAGATAAGCTTAGAATGCTAAAAACGATTTTCCGCTGCCAAAATAATTTTGATGCCCTTTCGAAATTATTTTGGCAATTGGATCAGACCATGCGGCTTGTTTTCGCAAATTGTATTTTTTTAATTCTTCAAAAATTGATATAGAGAAATCAATTAGAAGTGTATATAATTATTGGTTCAATTTACTTACCGCCTAAAAGCAAAACAAAACCTCGTGTTAAAACAAAAAGCACCATTTGCAGAGCAATTAATTGCAGAGAATAATCCATTCGCCTCATTAATGGAGTCAGGTCAATACGATTACCATTTTGCACGTGGGCAAATAGTCGCAGGGGTTGTTGTTGAATATCGCAGAGAAGGCGTTCTCATTGATGTAGGTGCTAAATCAGAAGCATTCGTTCCAATGAAGGAAGTGGCAGATTATGCTGTTTCAGAAGCTGAAGAAGTGCTTCCTAAAGGACAAGATTATGAATTCTTCATTCTTCGAGATGAAGCTGGAAGTGGCTTTGATGGAAGAATAATACTTTCATATAAGCGAGTTGCGCAGGCCAGAAGCTGGGCATCACTCGAAGACAAAAAAGCCTCAGACGAAATCTTTGAAGCTCGCATTCAAGAAGTTGTCAAAGGTGGGGTGGTTGTTGAAGTTGATGGATTAAGAGGATTTATTCCAGCTAGCCATTTGAGAGTTAAGGGTGGAAGTAATAATCCTGAATTAGTAGGCGAAATGATTCCATGCACAATTTTGGAAATTGATCGTCAACAAAACAAATTAATTCTCAGTCAAAAAATCGCTATTTCTAAGCTCTATGCGGGTGAACGCGAAAGAATTTTACAAGAATTGGTGGATGCCCTCAGACAATATGAGAGAGACTATATCGAAGGCACCAATCCAGAAGTTATCAAAGTTAGAGGGGAAGTTGTCAGAATCACTGATTTCGGTGCTTTTGTCAAAATCGAAGATACTGAAATCGATGGCCTGTTACCACTTTCAGAAATTTCTTGGAAGAGAGTTGCGCATCCAAGTGAAATGCTCAAAATCGGAGATACAATTGTTGCTCAAGTCCTCAACGTTGTACCAGAGCAATGCCGTATTAGTTTGAGCATGAAGAGGCTTCAACAAGATCCATGGGAAGTAATTCAAACCAAAATTAAAGAGGAAGATGTTGTTGATGGTGTAATCAATAAAATTGTTAATTTTGGAGTATTTATTAGAATTATTTTCAATGATGAAATCCTCGATCAATGCGGATTTGAAGCACTTTTACCGCTCGATGAAATTCCTAATCCAAAGGAAGTCAATAATTCTGAGCTCTTAGAGAAATTCCAAACTGGTCAAAAAATCAAAGTTTTGATTAGAAAAATGAAATTGGAAGAAAGAAGAGTTACACTCAGTACAAAGTATATTGACGAGCAAGGAAACATAATTGCTCCAATTCCAAAGGTAGAAGAAAGACAAGAGAGACAAATGCATCATCAGCAAAATCAACAACACAACCAGCAACAACAAGCTGTTGAACGGTCATCCAATGAAGCAGCTCCTGAATAATCAGTATTTTTAATTAGTTTTCACGTTTAAGGTTAGATTTGTTACTTAGCAGATCTAACCTTTTTTATTTTGTAACAAAAACTAATTACTGGTATTGCGCCTAGAATCAATTCTCAACTTTCACACCTTTCCAAAAGGCAATATAACCTTTAATGTTTTTGGCTGCGTCCTTAGGCTCTGGATAATACCAAGCAGCTTCTTTATTGATTTGTCCATTGACAACAATATCAAAATAGCTAGCTTCACCCTTCCAAGAGCATATTGTCTTGTGCTTACTTTCTTGAAAAAATTCTTTTTTTATTGAATTAGCGGGAAAATAACTATTGCCTTCCACAACCAGAGATTCATCACTTTGAGCAATAAGAGCTCCGTTCCAAAATGCTTTAGACATTTTTATTCCTCACGATTTGACTTCAAAAGTATAAAGTCTGTATATCAATCTGATTGTTTTTCCTTAACTTATTGCGATTTTGCCAGCTCTTTTCTGAAAGCACCCTTTGTGTCGTGAGGCGGGATGCTGTTCGGAACGCGAGATGCAAAGCTTCATTCTCACTTGGGCTGGGGCAGGAAATACAAAAAAGGAAGCTCACAAATAACTGCTGCTCCCTCTTTAAATTCAATTTTTAGATCAACAAACCAAAACTCAGTTCAATCAATTAAGACCAGATTTAATCAATTCTCTTAGACCATCTCTGTTCAAAGCTCCAACTTCTACTTTAACGGGTTGACCATCTTTGAAAAGAATAAGCGTTGGTATTCCACTGATTCTATAACTTTGCGCTGTATGAGGATTTTCATCAGTATTGAGTTTTACAAATTTCACATTAGTAAATTCTTTTGCCATTTCTTCAATTAATGGAGCAACTTGCTTGCATGGTCCACACCATGGAGCGAAAAAATCTACTAAAACCAATTCTTTCACTTCAAGCACATCTGCTTTGAATCCGCTATCTGATGTTTCAGCAACACTTGCCATAGTTTTATTCCTTACTAGAAATTACTTTTCAGGGTTATTAAGTCCTAATTTTACGTGATGTCAAAACGTTTGGGCTCAAAGAAATAAAGATACAAATTAATAATAATGCTCAATACGCTTTGGTTTTTTCATAAAGAATTAATTTGATTTTTCTCCATCATAATTTGCTCAGCAATTTCCAAGTCACCCAATTTATCCACATCAATGCAGGCTTCAGGCGATGGAATTAGGGCAAGCTCAGTTTGAATTCCTAAAGTCTGTGAAATTACTTTATTGCATTCCTTTAAACTTGTTTGCTGCAGAAAAAGCTTGCAGAAAAAAAGCAAATTAACCTGCGCAATAATTTGAGCAAAAGCCAAAGGTGATTTTCGCTGCCTTTCAAGCCGAGACAGAGCTTCATAGTTTTGACTACTCAGTTTCTTTGGTGACCAGTAAAACAAATTAGCTCCCGAAAGCCAAATATCTTTGTTGAGCTTGTGCCAAGTCCTTCTCATCTCTGGATACTTTTGAATTAGTCCAGCTTGTCCATTAACGGTTCCAACAATTAAGTCAGCCTGTGATCGAGAGCAAATGTTTAGAAATGAGTCAATGATTTCAACTGTCAAAAGAGGATTGTCAGAAGTGGTTATAAATAAATGTTCATCTGAGTCGATAGACTTTAAACATCTAAAGACTCCATCCAAACGAGAACTGTTTTCTGGCAAGGATAAAAGTTTATATTCATGATCTTTCAGCTTCTCGACAAATAAATTTTCTTGCGATGAACTTACACTAATAATCGGCGCCCTAAAACAATTGCTTTGATCTAATGCATCAAGAACCCATTCGATCAAAGGTTTTCCCAAAAGCGGAATAAAAGCTTTATTGGGCAAGTGAAAATACTCGCTCAGAGGATCTCCAGAGCGTTGACCAGCAAGGATAAGGCAATTAATTTTTCCTGAAAACACTCTTTAGGCCTTTAGCCAGAAATAATATAAACACAATTATGGTCTTGATTGTCTCTAAAAAAGCCGTAATTGTAAATCTTGACTGACAATATTGCCAAAGATTCTTAGGAATTCACTCAAATTTCTTGAACTTTCAAATCGTATTGAAATTCATTAAAGTATATATTTTGGTTTTCGGTTTCTAATTCAGCTCTCTGGAAATCTAGACTATCAGAACGAGCATGTTTTTTCATAGGCTCAAGCTTTTCATTGTGACCAGCATTTGCAATCATACGATAACTATCCAGTCCGCCAAAATAAAAATCAGCAATTTCTTCACGCTCTGAATCAGTCAAACTAGGCATGTATTTTTTTGCAAATAATCCCATATATGGTTCTACTGGTATCCAACCAAATGGTTCAATATAAATTTCCGCCCAATCGTGAATAGTAGTCCAACCAGGAATCAACAACCATCCAGACTGCCAGCGTGCAGGAATTTGATTGTAACGGCAAAGAGTGATAAAAAGCATAGACAATTGTCCACAATCTCCATATCCCTTTTCAAGTAGTCTCTCTGAAATATTATTCATGGTGGAATATTCGGGCACATGGCTGTATTGCAAATTAGAAATTATCCATTTGTAAAATTTCTTAGCTTTGATTAAATCACCGTCTTGAGAACTAATCAATTGACTAGATAAATTCTTGATTTTCTCGCTAAATTCAATCTGAGATTCTTCCGCTGTGTATTTTTGAAAGCGTTCTTTACTTATTGCTGGTTGATGATTTCCTTTTAAATCTTTCAAATCAAAGTAAACAGATTTCGTTTCATAAGTGTATTTTGCGTAAAATTCAGCAATATTTTTCGGCCCCTCACTTCCCTTAGGCTTACTAGAAAGATTATTCATAGTGTCTTGGTTTTCGAGCTTATTGGCAAAATCTTCAAAGTAAATTGAACGAATTGTATTAGTTTCCGAATCAATATTTTTTGGATTTGGTGATGCAGAAATCAATTCAAAATTATTTTGATAAGGATATTTCCGCGGAATCGGCAGCCAAGCTCGAATTAATTCCCCTTCAAAAATTGGAGTATCGTCATTCTTCTTGACTTTGACTTCCACTTCAGCCAAAAGCCTTCTAGGTAAGACATAATGTTTATTTTCTTGCTGCGAAGTCTGTTTGATCAGACGAATATAATTCAAAAGCTTTTTGTGAATTTCAGTTTTATCTTCCAAGTCAATTCTTCTTTTGCCAAGCTCAGGCCATCGATAAAAGAGATTTTTGACTGCTGAATTGAGAAAAAAAACTTTCCCGTCAATGGATTCTTTATCAAATCTGTTTTCAGCAATCCATGACTTAAACTCACCGCCTTCTAATGAGGGAATTGATTTTTTTAATTTCCCGAAGAGTTCTTCTTCAGTCAAGGAATAATCAAGCTTAATACGATCTAACCTCTGCATTTCGGGCTTGCTCGCAACTTTGCAAATAAAAATAAAAGTAGGCAAAGCTAATAAAAGAACAAATAATGAACTTACCAACAACTTAGTTGAAATTTGCATTTTTCCCTTTTGTCCTTTTTCTTGAGCCTTCATTTATTTCTTCCTGAGTATTGAAATTCAAAGTATTTAGAGACTTTTTTTAATGCAGCATCTATTGTGATCCTATGTAAAAAGTTTTTTTAGTCTCCCAGAGATAATTTTGAATAATAAATAGTGAGGGTATTAGGAAGTCTTAGATTATTTGTACTTTTGTCGAAATTTATTGATACTATCCGTACTTTATAATTTTACTCTTCTAGCAAGTTTCATCTAGCCTCCAACGTCAAGAAAAAAGATAATAGATAAGAGATCAATGAATAAAGAAATCAAAACGAATGAAATTCAAATTGGCTTATTAGGTTGCGGAGTCATTGGAACCCAAGTCGCAACCGAATTACTAAATGGAAATTTGGATTGTAAATTAGCAGGCAAAAACAGAATAAAGCTCAAAAAGATTTTAGTCAATGATCTAAGTAAATCACGTGACAATTCAATTCCAGAGAGCCTTTTTACAAATAGCCCGGATGAAATACTCCTAGATCCAGACATAGACATAATCATCGAAGTCATGGGTGGAGAAAAGCCTGCATACGATTATGTAATCAAAGCAATTCAAAATGGCAAACATTTGGTCACAGCCAATAAAGAATTAATTGCCAAACATGGTCCTCAAATATTTGGGTTAGCTCATGAAAAAAAAGTCCAAATCAAGCTTGATGCAACTGTTGGAGGAGGAATTCCAATTATTAACACCATCATGGATAGCCTTAAAGCTAATCAAATCACAGAAGTGGTGGGTATTTTGAATGGAACCACTAATTATATTCTTTCAGAAATGAAGAATAGCAAAAAGACTCTGGAAGCGGCCCTTAAAGAAGCTCAAGACAAAGGTTATGCTGAATCGGATCCAACTAATGATTTAGAGGGCATTGACGCGAAATACAAAACTTCCATTCTCGCTTCTTTAGCTTTTCATCAATATATTGCTCCAGATCAAGTTCCAAGTCATGGAATTAAATCTATTTCACCAGCTGATTTTCACTTTGCGGAAGAATTAGGATTTTCAATCAAATTACTTGGACTCGCCAAACAATTCGAAGATGGACACATATCAACAAGTGTATATCCTTCATTAGTTGCCGCTGATCAACCATTGGCAAGAATTGATGGGGTTTTAAATGCCGTTGAAGTAAGAGGGGATTTAATTAGAGAATTAATGCTGGTTGGCCCTGGTGCTGGCCCAAAACCAACTAGCAGCGCAATTCTTGGCGATCTTTTGTCATTAATTAAAAATATTAGCTCTGATTTTCCGCTTCCCTATAAAGTCTTACCGGCAAATGCAAGGAGTAAGGCGGAAGAAAGTTCGTCCGATGAAAAATATCGCTTTTATACTAGATTGCGAGTCAATGACAAAGTTGGCGTAATTCGTGATTTGGGAATAATTTTGGCCAAACATCAAATAAGCCTCGAATCAATTTCTCAAAAAGCGCATACTCCAGATAGCTCATGGGAAAAAGGAGGTGAAGCAACTTTGATTTTCCTCACTCATTCTATTGGCGAAGACAAGCTCAAAATTGCCTTAGATGAAATTAAACAATTAGATCCAGTCAATGAGATTTGCTGCATTCTAAGAGTTTTTGAATAATTCATGAAAATTGATTTAATTTGAAATAATGAAGCCTCTTCAATACTAATAAATTCACAAAATGCTCACCAAAAGAATAATTCCTTGTTTAGACGTAAAAAATGGCCGAGTGGTCAAAGGAATTAATTTTGTTGGATTGAAAGATGCAGGGGATCCAGTTGAACTAGCCAAAACATACAGCGAAAATGGAGCTGACGAAATTTGCTTTTTGGATATTACTGCCAGTATTGAAGCCAGAGGCGCACTCGTAGATGTAATTCGCCGAACGGCTAAAGAAGTATTTGTGCCTTTAACAGTTGGTGGAGGCGTCAATGATCCAGCCGATGTAGGAGAATTACTGAGAGCTGGAGCCGATAAAGTAAGTATTAATTCTGGTGCTGTTCGTAATCCAGATTTGATCAAGCAAGCAGCCTTGCAATATGGATCTCAATGCATAGTGATTGCCATAGATGTAAAAAGCTCAGTAACTAAGCCATCTGGCTGGGAAGTCTTTGTTAAAGGTGGAAGAGAAGCCACGGGAATTGATGCTTTGGAATGGGCAGAGAAAACAGTTTCGCTTGGCGCAGGTGAAATATTGCTGACCAGTATGGATGCTGATGGAACCAAAAATGGCTATGATATTCCAATTACTTCAATGATTTCTGAGAAATTCAATGTACCTGTTATTGCATCTGGCGGGGCAGGAAATTTGAGCCATATTGTTGATGTTTTCAAGCAAACAAAAGCTGATGCAGCACTTCTGGCTTCGCTTCTACATTACGGCGAATTGACAATTTCTCAGATCAAGCAAAGATTGCAAGAAGAAAAAATCCCAGTTCGTATACTAAAAGAAGAAGCTACATGGAATAAATGATCTAGAGCTGACTTTGCATAGCGTCAAAATTCACATCATTAATTTCCACAATTTCATCCATCGTAAAAGGAATATTTACTTTTTTCAGATTTTCATTCAAAGACAATTTGCGATTCCTAATATCGAGCTCATCAATCGAAATAGTATATTCTCCTGGTGGTAATTCGGAGATTGTATATATTCCATTTCTTTCTACATAAGTATAAGCAACTTCCTTGCCAGTAGAATCACGCGCTATTAAGACAATATTTTCTGGAGAAATAATTTTGCCGCTTAAATCTTTAACCATGATTTTCCCAGACACAGAGCCAGCATTCACTTGAGTTGTAAATTTCAATTCTGTAAGCCTTCCAGGTTCAATTTCAAATTTAAAGGCCTGATTTTGCGGAACCAAAGCCAAAGGTAAACTCACAGGATCAAGATATGCTTCATATACACCTTTAGGAACATCACGTATTAGGAATTGACCGCCACTATTCACTTTAATTGGTTTATCTCGAAACATTATGGTAGCCTGGCTCACTGGCTTTTCCGATTGATCAAATAAACCATTACCATTTAAGTCTACAAAAACTGTTCCCTTTACATATCCACTACTTTGAGTATTAGTTAAATAAGGTTTTTTATCAACAAAACCAACATTACTCAGCATAGTCAATCGAATAGAGTGATTAGTTTGTCCTGAACCACGCCCATTGACGCCACCTGCAGACTGAGACTGTCCGAGGAGATACTCCAAGCCTAAACGTAAACCATTAGATTTTTCATAAAACACGCCTTGTGAAATCAACCAATTCACATCGCCTGAAGAAGAAGCAAAACGAGTAATAGAGGGTTGGTATACAAATGATTTCACTTTAAATCTTCCTTGTACATACTGGCTATTAATATTATCCGTAAAAAAAGAAGCTCCAAAATTGAGCATATTTTGCCTCTCTGAACCTAAATACAAAGTACCACCAGGCGTAATATCAGCTATAAAAACGGCAGGAGTATTTGTTTTATTGTCTATTTGCCTAAGTGTTCCTGTACTCATTGTTAAATCAAATCTCTTATTTACTTTTTGTCGCAAAATGCTTCTGGTGGAAATATTAGTTTGATCAATCAAATCACTATTATTTTGCGATACATTGAGAGAGCTTGAAACTGAGGTGTATTTACCAAGATTATTGTTGTAATTTAGTAGCAGGTTTTTACTAGTATATTTCCCCCCAAAAGATTTACCATCAAGATTATTAGTATCAATTCTG
>Ga0208362_1000644_pt1 | contig 11493 bp, 9 predicted proteins | sample LakMenEpi13Oct10_FD_150693 | JGI IMG/M metagenome (GOLD analysis project Ga0208362, IMG submission 150693) | Freshwater microbial communities from Lake Mendota, WI - 13OCT2010 deep hole epilimnion (SPAdes) | ecosystem: Environmental > Aquatic > Freshwater > Lake > Epilimnion/Euphotic zone ... | reverse complement strand
AATGTATTCAATTTCATTCTTATAAGTATCTTTAATTTGTTTAGGTAAGCAATCAAGCTCTGACTTCATAAGATTGCAGATAGATCTTATATAGTCATTTTCTGTATTTCTTTCTGTTTGAGCTTGGATTTTAAAAAGCAGCAACTTTACTAGATTAAAAGCACTACTTAATATTTCTGAATCACTTCTCACTAGCTCACCTCAATTCTATTTATAGAAAAACCTTCTCACTCATATCTAGGCTGACGCGTGAAGACGAGGCCATCGTTGCCAAGGTCAACAAAAATATTATCTCCATTCACAAATTCCTTACCCAAGATTTTCATTGCAAGCGGATTTTCAACTTCTTTTTGAATAACTCTTCTCAGTGGCCTTGCCCCATAAATCGGATCATAGCCTGTCATAGCCAAATGCTCACGCGCTCCCTCTGTAAAGCTAATTGCAATCTGTTTCTCTTCCAATCTAGTTTGTAATTTCTCAATTTGAATATCAACTATTTGCTGTAATTCATCACCTCTGAGCGTATGGAAAACCACAATTTCATCTATTCTATTCAAAAATTCTGGCTTGAAATATTGAGATAATAATTCGCGAATTTGCCCATCTAATCCTTCATCTGACTCGGGGGTTTCTTTCGACATTCCAATTGCCGAGCGGAGCTGCTTCTCTAGAATCAATTGACTGGCCAAATTGCTGGTCATAATGATAATTGTATTCTTGAAATCAACTGTCCTACCTTGTGTATCAGTCAATCTTCCATCATCCAAAACTTGCAACAAAGTATTGAAAACCTCTGGATCAGCTTTTTCCACTTCATCAAAAAGAATTACTGAATATGGATTTCTTCTGATTACCTCTGTGAGTTGTCCACCTTGATCGTGCCCGATATATCCTGGAGGCGAACCAATTAAGCGAGATACCGAATGCTTTTCTTGAAACTCGCTCATATCGAAACGCACCATTGCACTTTCGCTATCAAACATCAAAACCGCCACGGCTTTGGCCAGCTCAGTTTTCCCGACGCCGGTTGGCCCCAGAAACATAAATGAACCAATTGGACGATTTGGATCTTTGAGTCCAGCTCTTGCTCTTCTGAGCGCATCCGCAATTGTTTTGACCGCTTTTTTCTGCCCAATCACGCGCTTTTGCAATTCATCTTCGAGATTAAGTAATTTGCGCATTTCGCTTTCAAGCAGCTTGGTTACAGGTATTCTTGTCCAGCTTGAGACAATCGTGGCTATATCATCTTCATCAATTTCTTCTTTTAGCAATCGTCCATCAATTGATGAATTAGTATTTTCGATTTGCCTGAGCAGTCTCTCCAATTCATGAAGGCGGCCATATTTTAGCTCAGCGGCTCTTTGTAAATCGGCTTGTCTTTCGGCCTGATCAACCAAAACCCGCACGCTTTTGATTTCTTCTTTGATTGAGCGGAGTTTTCCAATATATTCTTTTTCCGAAGCCCATTTAATACGAAGAGTTTGTGCTTCTTCGTTAAACTTTTCGATTTCCGCTTCAACCTTCCCAAGCTTTTCACGGGACTGATCGTCAGTGTCTTTTTCTCTTTCCAGTGCCGCTTTTTCTATGCCAAGCTGAATTAATTTGCGCTCTAGCTCATCCAAAGAAGCTGGCATTGATTCAATTTCCAGCCTTCTCCAAGCGGCGGCTTCATCAATCAAATCAATTGCTTTATCAGGCAATCTGCGATCTGGAATATATCTTGCCGAAAGTTTTACCGCGGTGACGATAGCCGCATCCTTGATCAAAACTCCATGATAAACCTCATATCTTTCTTTCAGTCCACGCAGAATTGAGATTGCTTCCTCAATGCTAGGCTCATCCACAAATATTGTTTGGAATCGTCTTTCTAGTGCTGGATCTTTTTCAATATATTTTCGATATTCATCTAGAGTTGTAGCTCCAATACAATTGAGCTCGCCACGTGCCAATGCTGGTTTGAGCAAATTGCTGGCATCCATGCTTCCGCCTTCTCCACTTCCCGTCGAACCCGCCCCAACAACCGTGTGAAGCTCATCAATAAAGAGAATTGTATGTCTGTCACTTTTTTGAACTTCATTGATTATGGCTTTGAGTCTTTCTTCAAATTCCCCTCTAAATTTAGCTCCAGCAATTAAGCCTCCCAAATCAAGCGCCAAAAGAGTAGTTTCTTTCAGTCCATCAGGTACATCTCCACGCATAATACGCTCTGCTAAACCTTCCACCACCGCAGTTTTTCCAACCCCAGCAGGCCCAACTAAAACGGGGTTGTTTTTGGTACGTCTGCTCAGAATCTGCATTACTCGCCTGATTTCTTCATCACGCCCGATTACAGGATCAAGCTTTCCTTGTTTAGCAGCTTCAGTTAAATTGCGGCAATATTTTTCGACAACATTATAAGTCGCTTCAGGATTGCTATTGGTGATGCGCTGATTTCCACGAACTTTGGCGAGTAACTGAAATAAATTTTCTTCATTTAAATTATTCTTGAGCAATAGTTCAGACGCATGGCCTTTTGTTTTAGGGTCGACCAAAGCAAGCAATATATGCTCAACACTAGTAAATTCATCATGAATTAATTCGCGCTTTTGATCGGCTAAATCGAGCAAGTCTTTGGTTCTTTGCGAAATGAATAATTGATCGGTTGGTACTGGGCCAAGTGGGCTTTGAATACGTGGAAGTCTGGATAAATGATTTTCTAATTCTTCAATTAACTGATTTTTTTCGAGCTGAGCGGTATTAACAATTTTATCTATGATGGAATCGCTTTGACCCAGAGCCGATAAAAGCATATGCTCAGGTTCAAGCGAATGGTGACCATATTTACGCAAAATGCTTTGGCAGCGGGCAATTATTTCTTGTGTTTTTTCAGTAAAGCGATTGAAATCCATATATGCTTACTTGTGATTTAGTGTTATTTAGAGAGGTTGTAGAAAAAATACAATTAAAAAACTCAATAACTCATCTTTTGCAATTCGCATGATTTTATCTAGTTTCCGAAACAATCCTGAAATAAATCCAGGACGGAATGACCAGGAAAACTTAATCTAGTCATCCTGAGCTTGTCTCAGGAACTATCCAAGTATGCAGGAAATAATTTTTGCGTATCGTGAGTTAATAGAAATTTTAGTGTAAAAATTCAATTATAAATATGCGATTAGCAATTGAAAACATCATAGAATCAATCTTAATTGAGTTTCAAGAATGTGCTGGATTTCAAAAGAATTTTTAATCACTGTCAAAGTAAATAAAGATAATTTCTACTAAACTGTATTTATGAAGCTACTCATAGTTGAAAGCCCCGGCAAAATCAAAAAAATCAAATCTTTTCTTGATCCTAATTGGCAGGTTGCTGCTTCAATTGGGCATATACGTGATTTACCAAAGAAGGAAATGGGCATACAAGTAGAAGATGCAAAAGTAAAGCTTCAATACATTAATTCACCTGACAAAATACAAACTATCAAGTCTTTGCAGTCTACAGCAGGTCATGCCGATGAAATTTTTCTGGCAATGGATATGGATCGTGAAGGAGAAGCAATTGCTTGGCATGTTGGCTTAGTGCTTGGCAAACCAAATTGGCCGAAGATTAAGCGTATTGCTTTTACCGAAATCACAAAAAATGCAATTTTAAAGGCAATTGATAATCCCAGACGAGTAGATGCCGATTTGGTAAATGCGCAACAAGCTCGCAGAGCAGTCGATCGCTTGGTGGGCTTTAAGGTTTCTCCTTTGGTTTGGGCTGCCAAAGATGCTGGTACTAGCGCAGGTCGTGTTCAATCGGTAGCGGTACGTTTAGTGGTTGAGCGTGAAAATGAAATCCGCAATTTCAAAGTACAAAATTATTGGAAAATCAAAGCAAATACGAGTCCAGACAATTTGCCGGAGAATAACGCCGAAGGGAATCATGCAAGTTTGGATTTTTGGTCTGAATTAATAGCCCTTGAAGGTAAAAGTTTAGTTTCCTCCATTGAAGATGGTAAAGAAGATAAACAAACTATTATTCATTCAAAAGAATATGCCGAAGAATTACTTGCCAAATTTCAGGCTGGCTCATGGACTGTGATTGCTGAGAGCAAAGAAGTACAAAGCAAAAATCCCTATGCTCCTTATGTAACCAGTACTCTTCAGCAGGCCGCAAGCGTCAGATTAAAATGGAATTCAAAAAAGACAATGCAGGTTGCGCAAAAGCTTTATGAGAATTCGGCTATTACTTATATGAGAACCGATTCCCCTGTTATCAGCCAAGATGCATTGGTTATGGTCAGAGATTATATAAAACAAAAATATCCTAAAGAATATTTGCCGAGCAAAGCTTATACCTACAAAGCAAAAAGCAATAATGCGCAAGAAGCTCATGAATGCATTCGTCCTACTGATGTCAATAAAACTCCAGATTCTATTACTGGTTTGAATAAAGACGAAATGGATTTATATAGTTTGATTTGGAAACAATTTGTGGCTTGTCAAATGGCGGCGGCTCGTTTCAACGTTGCAACTATTGATATACAAAATGGGCCAGGTTTATTTAGAGCGGTTGGTCGACAAATGTTATTTGATGGTTGGACTAGGCTGACTGGTTCAATTTCACAAACAACCAAAGACAAAGAAGGTGGCGATCAGGATGATGAAAATGGCGATGAGCCTTTATTGCCCGAAGTTCAAAAAGGCGATAATTTAATACTGAATGAAATCAAATCTTCTGAGCATAAAACCAAGCCCCCAAGTCGTTATACCGAAGCAACCCTGATTCGTACCTTAGAGAAATATGGTATAGGCAGACCTTCTACATACTCAAGCATTATGGAAAATATTAAGCGTCGAGGTTATGTCAAAGAAGAAAAAAGAAAGTTTTATGCTGAGCCAGTAGGTGAGAAGCTAGTGGATTTATTGATTAGGTCATTTCAAGATTCTTGGATGGATTATAAATTTACGGCCAATATGGAATCTGACTTGGATAAAGTTGCTGAAGGAGAGCTTGATTGGAACAATTTGGTAATTGGATTTAATGACCAACTCGATGCAAAAGTCAGAAATACACAATTTAAACCTAGGCAATTTCAGAGTATAGAAGCGAGAAGCAATACTGAGACTGAAGGTGGAGTATCAGCTAACTCATCCTCAGAGATTTGTGATAAATGTGGCAAACCAATGGTGCAGAGAAAAAGTCAGCATGGGGCATTTTTAGGTTGTAGTGGTTATCCAAATTGTAAGAATATAAAGAGTATGAGTACAAAACCAGCAAAGGCACAATCAAATACAAAAACTACCAGTATTAACGAATCCCCAGACTTACCTAGTAAAGATATTCAAGAATCTCTTCGCCCAGTAAAAGTCAAAAAATCGACAACTAAAACTCCAAGAACTACTCGAAAAAAGACAAGTGAGTAACTTCTAGTAATAGTTGAAACTCAATCTTATCCTGTTTTTCTTGTCATTCTGAGCTTGCCCCAGGAACTATCCCAACAAGCAGAAAATGATTTTTGCATAACATGAATGTGTAAACCTAATTCCAGCTTCCTATGAATGATCGATTACCAATTTTATATTCTTTTATACGATGTCCTTATGCAATCAGGGCGCGATTAGCATTATGTTGCGCGAAAACAGTATATGAATTGCGAGAAGTTAGACTCAAAGATAAACCTGTTTCATTGCTTGAATATTCACCAAAAGGTACTGTACCAGTCTTGATTTTGCCTGACAGGACTGTTATTGAGCAAAGCCTTGATATTATGTTTTGGGCCTTAGAAAAGAATAATACTAAGCAAAATTCCCAGTATACAAATCAACCATTATTAAGCCTCTCAGGCAAAGATAAAGAATATGCTGATTACCTGATTAAAGAAAATGATGGAAATTTCAAGTATGCACTCGATCGTTATAAGTATCCAAATCGCTATGCTAATGATGAAAATCAAAATAGCACAAGCTTAGAATGGAGAAATGAAGCAGAAAAGTTTTTGAAAGAATTGGAGAATCAATTGAACCCACATGCTTATTTGTTTGGCGATCAACTGAGTTATGCAGATTTAGCGCTTATGCCATTTGTTCGGCAATTTGCAAAGGTAGACCCTGAATGGTTTTGCAATTCTCCCTATAAACAATTAAATAATTGGTTGAATAAAATTGAGCAATCTGACTTGTTTGAAACGGTAATAAGAAAGTATGAGCCTTGGAAGCCTGAATGCTTTGAAAGAATTATCATAAAGTAAAATGATGACTTAAATAATTCGGCGGTAAAAGATAAATATTTGAAATTAATAGACAAGATGAATGCGCAAGATATTGCAGGAAACCAAAATACAATTTCTCCGAGTCAAGTTTTGAATGAAGTCCAAATAGTAGTTGCGGCTTTTTATAAATTTGTCACCTTAAATGATTTAGATGATTTAAAGGTCAGGCTTAAAGATTTTATGTTCCAGCATGATATTCGTGGAACAGTTTTACTAGCAAGTGAAGGTATCAATTCTACGGTTTCAGGTACTCGTGAAAGCATAGATAGTTTTTTGAATCTCTTAAAATCAGATCCTTGTTTCGCTGATTTAGAGCACAAAGAAGCATATTTCAGCAAGCAAGTTTTCAAAAGAATAAAAGTTAAAATTAAAAAAGAAATTATTTCGCTTGGTTGTCCAGTTAATCCGAATGAAAAAGTAGGTAAGTATATTACTCCGCAAGAGTGGAATGAATTGATTAATGATCCAGAAGTATTGTTAATTGATACTCGCAATGATTATGAAGTTGAGATTGGAAGCTTCGAAGGAGCCATTAATCCTAATACTCACAAATTTAGTGATTTACCACAATTTACTGATGAGTATATAAATAAAATCAAACCAAAAAAAATTGCTATGTATTGTACTGGCGGGATACGGTGCGAGAAATACTCAGCCTATATGCTAGAACAAGGATACAATCAGGTTTATCATTTGCAAGGCGGTATATTAAAGTATCTTGAGGAAATACCAGAAACACAAAGTAAGTGGAAAGGTGATTGCTTTGTCTTTGATGAAAGAAGAAGTGTCAATCATAAGGTTTATGAAAATGAATCAGTACAATGAGAAACTATCTTTAAAGATATAATTCGAAAATTATTTGTTAAACAAACAGTAAAGATCAATGATAAAGAAACTCAGTTTTATATTTTATCTCCTTCTCTCTTTCAGTCAGCTCAATCTAATTTCTGTCGCAAAAAAATTAGACTCAGAAAAGCCATTTTCTAAATCGGAAATAAAACAAACTGGAATTATTTTTCAAGATGATTTTCTGATAATAAATTTAAAGAAAAAAGCAATTCAATTTTCTATTAAGAATACTTGGGGGAACAATTCAATATATGATGAATATGAATTAGAAATAAAGAATACATCTGAGGCAGAAATAAAAGTATCAGGTCAAGTTTTTACTAGCTTGCCTAAAGCGGAACTCCATCAAGATATATATGAAGGAGTTATTCAAATTTACACTTCCATCAGCAATGCACCAAATAATGGGAAGCAATTAAAACAATTAAAAGCTTCTTCTGAGAGTTTAATCAAAATGGTTAATAGTGAGTATAACTTTGATGATGGACTTTCATTATCATTGACTCCTCAAGAAAAGAAAGTATTTAAGTTTGCTTTCAACAAGAAAAACAAATTCCATCTAGCTCTAAAGTACTCATTAGGCAAAGGAAGTCAAGAAGCAATCATTAATTACAACATCAGTGAGGAATTAGGAAAAGAAATTATTTCCAATCCTTTGGTGAAAGAAAAGCCATATATTGCTGAGAATCTACTTGATATACCCAAAACTGGAGTATATGCAATTAATCTAATTAAAGGTGAAAGTATAAATAATTTTGATTTGTCCAGAGCAATTCCATTAATAGTTTACGAAAATGGTTTTCCTCAGAATAAATTAGAAGTAGTGACCTTAGCAAAAGAAAACCTAAATATTCTTTTGCTAAAAAATGTTAGTAATAGACCAAGCCCTATGGATATATCAATTTTCCCTGAGGAGAAAACAAAAATCAAACAAACTTATACCGATGTAAAAGAGCCAAAAAATGGGCTAATTCTTTTAAAACCAATTACTATTCCCTATCAAAGTGGAAAAAGCTATTTCGTTTTTGATTCATACAAAAAAATTGGACGCAAAATCTTCGTTGAAAGCAAAGGCGGCAAAACAAACAAGTAAAGACTCGCAGGCGTCAGTTGTCTGCCTATACACAACCAAGGAATTTCCCTAAAGTTTCTTGCCGATAAATCCCTTAAATAGGTCAAATTGATTATAAAAGGCGTGAATTCCTTTTCTTCTCTGGGAATCAAATTAGAAGAATTCAGGGGATTTAAAGCTTTTGTATGGACTTTCGAATTGCATCTCAAAAATTAGATCAAGGTGAATTATCTCAGGATGATATCACCCGTCAAATACTCAATTTACCTTGCGTTTATGGCATTTTTCGTGACCAGTCAAAGATTTTTTGTCTGGAAGTGAATAATAGACAAACCTCTTCGGAAATAACGGTTGCCCTTCTTTATTCCAATTTGAAGCTGGCAGTTGAAGCTACTAATGAATTTCAGATTCCAAATAGTTGGTATATTGCGCAGTGGTCTGAAATCGAAGATGCTTTGCAGGCTTGTTTGGAACTAGAAATTGATGCTGTAGCTTTTGATAGCTTGCCTGAAGATGATACTCTCAGCGGGCTTATTATTGATAAAGAATCTCTCAAAGAATTAATTTGGTTGTCTTTGACTTCTACTAATAGCTAAAGCTAAAGAGAATTAACTTTTAACTTCAAGCAATTGACTCCAACCAAAGGTGTACAGATCTGATCTCTTTGAGGATTTCATTGTCCAATCAGGATTAAATCCTTCACGTGCAATTTTAATTATTGGTTTGCCATATCGTGAATTGAGGCTATCCATAAGCTGCATTAATTTATCTTCTTTATCTCGATCTTTTTGCTCAAACAAATTAACCTGAGCCGCATCTTTCGGTATTAGCCCACTCAATAAAACTCCCGATTTTTTATATTCATAACCTTTGCGATATATTTCATTCAATGCATCTAAGGCCGCTTTGATCAAATCCGGGGTGTAATCTGTAGGTGTAATTAATTGTCTAGAAGCTGAATTGTAATATTGCGGCAAATCTTTCTTGAAGCGATTAGTGACTATATAAACCTGAACGTATTTTGCAACAGAGCCATCTTTTCTTAGTTTAGTAGCGGCTTTGCTTATATAGCTTGCAATAGATTGACTTAGCTCTTCAGCATTAGTAATTGGCCGACCAAATGAACGACTAGCTATAATGCTTTTACGCGTAGCTGGATTATTGTCAATTCCGAAACATACTATTCCTTGCAATTCTTTGACTGTTCTTAAGCCAATTATTTTCAGATTTTCTCTAATCCATTTATCTTCTTTGCATATCAATTCAGCGGCGGTTTCAATCTTTCTATCCAAAAGAAATTGAGTCAATTTGCGACCAATACCCCAAATCTCTTTTACCGGATAAATTTTGAGTATTTCCTCCCAATCGGACTTTTCGACAAATGCTTTAATTCCTTCTTGATTTGTACTTTTCAAAGAAGCTTTTGATTTATTCTTCAAATTTCCTTTTGCTACTTCATTGGCTACTTTCGCCAAAGTTTTTGTTGGAGCAATTCCAATTGATACTGGTATTCCTGTCCATTTCAAAATTATTTTGCGAATATTCTGAGCTTGTTGAATTAATAATTCTCGATCTCCTTGCAAGAGCATAAAAGCCTCATCAATAGAATATATTTCCATATCAGGATAAAAGTTCTTCAAAATACCAAAAATCCTTCTCGACATATCGGCGTAAAGCGCAAAGTTAGAAGAGAATACTTTTACATTGTTTCGAGTGATTTCGCCCATAGACTGAAAATATGGTGCTCCCATGCGTATACCTAGAGCCTTGGCTTCCTGCGAGCGTGAAATTATACAGCCATCATTATTCGACAAAACCACCACTGGTTTATTCTGAAGATCAGGATTAAAGGCTCTTTCGCAAGAAACAAAAAAATTATTACAATCAACCAAAGCAAAATATTTATTTACATTGTTTTGTTTAAATTCATCAATAATCTCTTCAGTATCTGAATTTTCATCAAATTCTTCTAAGTGATATCCCTCATCCAAAATTGTATTAATTGGGATTATGGATGACATAAGTCACAGTCCCCCATATTTGAAAATCTGATTCAGGTTCAATTGGGATAGGCGCATAATTGGCATTTTCGGCAATCAAATACAATTTCCCTTTTATACGCTCTAATCTTTTTACGGTTAAATCACCATCAATTGCAGCAATTACAATTTTGCCTTCAGTTGGCTCCAAAGATTTGTCAATAATAAGAATATCTCCGCTATGAATCCCCGCATCGATCATAGAATCTCCGCTTACTCGAACAAAATAGGTAGCTAGCGGATTTCTAACTAATAATTCATTTAAATCTTGTTTCGCTTCAATATCACCGTCAGCAGGAGAAGGAAATCCAGCCGATATTCTTGTGCTAAATATTGGTAATTCGATTTTGCTTTGCTCTTCAAAAAGCAGAATTTCCGTAACTTTCAAAGGCATAAATCAAATCTTTATTTTAATTTCAGTATCTTGAATATTGCAGACTTCAATTTTAATTCAAAAGCTATAAAGCGTCTCTGCAATTCTTTTTATAGATAAATTAGACAATCACTGACAAAAAACAAATTCAAGAGTGTATTGAAAATTAATGAGTACCAAATACTAGATAGATTGATTGATTAATTGTTGAGGGAGTATTAAATGTAGTATCAATCTGATTATAAATATCATTTACGGCAAAAGGAATTTCAATATTATTATTCACCAAATCAATTTACAAGTGTAATTCACGTATTCTGAAAATCATTCTTCAAATAGTATCTAAACAGTATTCATGATTATTATTTCTCAACAATCGCAAAGTAATTTCTGAATGTGATTCTTTCAACATAGCTCGAACTTCAAATTCAGCTTCGCCTGCTTATTGTGCTCCTGGAGACTGAAACAAGGCATTATTTGCCTGAGAACGACTTGAGATTTAACTACTATTTCACAACACTAAACAAATTAAAAAATTGGTTTATAGTAAATCAGTCTGAGCTAAAGATAAAGATTAGTATTAGGAATTCTGCATTTATTGATCGCAAAAGGCTTTTCTGTAGTATGACTCATATAGGTATCGTGTACGAATTCAAGATAATAATAAGTATCTCTTATACAAAATCACCTAAAGGAAAATCAAAATGAAAAAATCTAATTTCTTAATTTCACTATCAGCCTTATGCCTTATTAGTGGATTTTACTTTAGTGAATACGCCTCTGCAAAACCTCAAAAGGAAATAATGGTTGGCGGTTCTGCCATGGTATCTGTAAAGTTTCACCAGGTTATGGAGAGTAAAGACTCAAGAAATTGATCTGGTGTCTTGTGAAATAAATCAGTATGTTTATCATACCAATATCGATAAG
>Ga0208362_1000638_pt1 | contig 11521 bp, 10 predicted proteins | sample LakMenEpi13Oct10_FD_150693 | JGI IMG/M metagenome (GOLD analysis project Ga0208362, IMG submission 150693) | Freshwater microbial communities from Lake Mendota, WI - 13OCT2010 deep hole epilimnion (SPAdes) | ecosystem: Environmental > Aquatic > Freshwater > Lake > Epilimnion/Euphotic zone ... | reverse complement strand
CGTTTTGACTTGATTTAAAATTTGACCCTCCCCCAAAATCATGCTCTCTAAGCCTGCAGCCACTTTGAATAAATGCCTAACACAATTAATAGAATCAAAAGAATAGGAGTGCTCACTAATAAAACTCAAATCAAGCTTCTTAAATTCAGATAAGGCTTTCAAAGCTTCTCTAGAATTTTGTTCTGAAGAAAAATAAAGTTCAGTTCGATTACAAGTACTAAGTATCACCAATGGGCCAATTTGCTTTGAAAGATAATCTAAAGCTTTGTTTAACTCATAAGAACTGAAAGAAAACTTTTCCCTAATATCAATTGAACTACTCTTATGACTGACGCCAATGGAAAAGAGCGTATTTGATAATTGTGAATTAAAAGTTTTGGTATTAAAGGTCAATTACTAGGCTTTAGGTTCGCTAAGTGGTTTGAGTTGTCTGATTTTGCTAATTAATACTTATTTCAAATATAGATAAATTCTAACTGAAGAAAATTAAAGCAGCTGCGGGATTTCCTCTCAAATTCGCAATTGTCAGGAAACTTTTTAATTCACCAACTATTAAAGTAAAGAATTTATTGGAATTCAACTTCAACAGGATTTTTCTGTTCAATTTTCATAAACGGTGAACTCGGAAACTCTTTGATTAATTGATTGAATTTTTTACTTTTTTCGGGCGGCATCGAAACCAATTGAGAAAAGAGTTTTTCATCTTTAATTAACTCATCAAAATTAATATCTAAAAGAGTAATTTGTTTATCGGGAGATTTGGCTTTATCAGATTGAATATTTTCAACAAAAGTGGCATTTGTTTTTTCGATTTGTCCATCTACTCTAAGATTTAGCCTAATACGCATACCAGCCAAAAGAGTTTTAAGCATTTGTTGTTGCATGCTATCCATTTGGGCTTTTGCAGCTATTGACTCAGGAGAATCATTTGCGTCTTTTGTTTCTGGCCTGGTTGCATTGTTTTGAGATTGGCTTTTCTCAGTCTTATCATCATCTATTTGATTAGGAACAGTAATTGAGAGCTTATGTTTATTTCCTGCTATTTTTGTGAAATTAAATTGGACATTAGTATTATTTTCACTAGTTTTTTCCGATTGATTCGATGAACCTTTCGCTTTACTATCATCAAGATTCTTTTCTATATTCTTAATATCAATAGAGACTTTTGAAATATCATCAAAACTGAAAATCGCTTTGCGCCCAATTCTTGTGTCTTTATTTTCTAATGTTTCAACTTTTACGAATTTAACGCCCTTGCCGTAAGACTCAGCTTTTTTAATATAGTTCTCAATTAATCCATCACCAATAGGAGCAGTTGGGGTTGATGATGAATTGTCAACTTTCTCTTTGAGCTTATCTTTTCTGGAATCTTTTTTAGATGCGGCTGCGGAATTTGGATCTGGGATTTGAGACTCCGCTTTTCCCATATGACTCAATGAATCTAAAACTGTCGGAATATAATAAGTTTCTTCAATTGTGCCACTTCCATCTTTATTCACGTTTACAACGGTGCTTACATCGATACAAGCAGTTAGACATGAAAAAAGGCAAAGTAGTCCAAGTATTCTTGAGATAGTATAAAGATCGAATTTCATTAAGCCTCCAATCTATTTATTGAAAAGTGATTTTAGTATAAAGCTTTAGTTTGCTTGAGAATTTAAAAGACTTCCAGAAAGTATCTAATTATTTTATTGAGAAGGTTGTTGCCCAGCTGGCACCATAGTTACCAAGCTCAACTTCCCAAGCTGCGCTCTATTGACTGCATCCAAAACTGCCACTACTCTTCCGTAATCAACTGCATTATCAGCTTTGAGTTTTACAGCTGGTTTTTCTTTGGCTGCGCCAGCCTCGGCAGGAGCTTCTCCACCTTCTAGTTGCTTAGCTTCTTTCATCAGAGCGGTATAAACCTTTTCTTGAATTTGCTCGGTTGGAATGGCTTTATCTGCAACAGTTTGGCTATTGACGGCAATTACACCCTCCTTTGTAATTTCAACTAAAATCGATTTTTGAGGAGGTGTTTCTTTTGTACTAGCACTCTGAGCGGATGGCGGATCAACTTTTAGTGCAGCTTGATTGTCTAATAAAGGAGCAATCAAGAACATAATTACCAACAAAACCAAAAATACATCAGTTAAGGGGGTTATATTAATTTCACTGAAATTTTGTCTTTGCCTGCCACCGCCACTTGAAAAAGCCATTAATTGAATCTCCTTATAATTGAATCGTATTTTAAAATTTAGTAATTAGTATTTTGAGGAGGCTCCTGATAAGGTGGCTGACCTAAATTAGGAATAATGTTTTGAGTTGGAGGAACTTGACCTATTGCAGGAGCTGCTTGATTGTTAGCTGCTCTAGGAGCTGGTCTCATTTGGACATTAGGTTGTTGAATGTACTGGGCATTTGGCTGATTTTGCAAAGCATTTGGATCATAGTATTGCTGTCCATTGTTGTATTGACCTTGCGGAGCTTGAATAGAAGCCTGACCAGCCCTTTGAGGTAATGAATCAGAACCCAAATTAGAACTATTAATATAATCAAGCAAAGTTAATTTGATAATTTGAAAATCGCTTTCAAAGTTGCGAACAACACTGTTGAACCAGTTATTGAGTATAACCGCCACAATTGCCACAATTAGACCAAAACCAGTTGCAATCAAAGCTTTGGCAACACCAATAACAACAGCTTGGCTTTGTCCACCTTGCTCTCCTAAAAGCTTGAGCGTAACAACCACCCCAACCACGGTTCCAAATAATCCTAAGAAAGGAGCTGTTGCACCAATTGTAGATAAAACAGAAAGTCTTTTTTCTAAATCACGAATGTATAAACTGCAAGAAATGTCAAAAGCATTTGCGAAGTTTCTTGTATGATGCTTGATAAGTCTAAGGCCTTCTTCTGTCATTAGACCAATCAATCCACCTAATTGCTTGGATAGACGACCAGCACTCTCTAAATTTCCTTGCTCTAAATCTCTCTGAATCTGAGGAATAAAAGAACTTAAATCTCTTTGATTTCTCGAATAATAAATAGATCTATCAATAGCCACTGCCAATGTAATAATTCCACAAATTGCAATTGGGATTGAAGCAAACCAATCATGAATAAAAAATTGAATAAAGTAGTCAACTAAGGTTGAATTTTGCGATTGAGGAGGCATTGATTGAGAACCTTTCTGTGGATTGTTTCCAGTAAATACTAAGAAATGAATGCTGGGAAAGACTATTTAAATTGAGTAAATAATTAATTTGTACGAATGAATCACATTATAAGGCAAGCTATATAAATTGCTAGGCTTGTTTCTTTATCTGAAAACAAAAACATTACATAATAAAATTTCACAAAAATTATCTTTTAGGAAATTCAATATGATTTCCAGCTGGCAAAAAAAACAAGAACTCTCTTTAACTCAACGATGCAGAGAAATCCACCTTGGTATAAAAATTACGACTATTGGCATTCAACTGCTAAGAAATTCATAGCTTCAGCTGATTATGATTCTTTGTCTCCTGAACAAAAAACCGAAATTATTTCATATGGAAAATTCTCTATTATCAAGCTTGTTTTTGAAAGCAATACAATTGAAGGTGCAGGAACAAAGACTTTTGGTGAAACTGAAAGAATATTAGAGACTATTCAAAAAAAGTATGGAGAAAAAATAAAAACAGAAGACTTTGTGCTTTTGCGAGACGGGGAGCTTTTTTCTCTTTTTGGTAGCCATGACTCAGAATTACAATTTGCTCAATCTGGCAAATCTTTTAAAGAATATAACGAAGTTATGCAGCATTGGGGAGCATATATTCAAAGTATTTTGCATGTTGAAAATTTTCTTAATCAAATAAAGGCAAAACAAGAGGTTTTTCTCTTTGATCGAGAAATTATAAAATCTTTGCATAAAAGCTTATCGAGAGGATTATTAGAAGAAAATGATAGACATTTAGAAGGACAGTTCAGAGATGAAGGAATCTTCATTACGGGTTTAGATTTGAATTTCCCTTCTCCTGAATTAATTGAATCGGCGATGAAGGTTTTTTGTAAGAGAGCCAATTTGTTGATTCATAAAGGCCTTACAGACAATCAAGTTGATATTTTTATGATTGCAGCTCAGATAAGTTATGAATTTGTTCGAATTCATCCATTTGTAAATTTTAATGGCAGGATGTCTCGGCTTTTACTACAAATGGTAATGAGATGTTTTGGAATTGATTTCTGTGTAGTTCTAAAAGGAAACAAGAAATCCCGTCATCGCTACATGGAATCTTTGAGAAGAGCCAATGCAATTAATAACCATGACAATTTCAATTCAATTCATTTAGAGCCTTATGCAACTTTGATAGCGATGAGTTTATGTGAAGGTTTTGAAAATATAAATGCAAATTTAAAGCTTGCTGATTTACCTCTAATTGGAAGTGAATAATATGTTTTGTTTTTGCAATGACAACCAAACATATAATTTGTTAATCTCACAAAATAAATTCCTATGAAGGTTACTTCTCTCATCTGAAGAAGACAGTGAGTGTGCACCCTGGGCTGTCTCCTCTTAACCGCATCAGAATGCTGATTTCACTAATTTCTTCCTAACTCTAGGTCTATTTTTGAACATTAGACCATTTAATCTTTAAAATATCTTCTAACTAAATTCTTACTTAAGCTTTAATCATATTCACAAATGAAAGCTTAGAATAATCCTCTTCTTAAAGCTTCAATTAGCCTAATTAATGAAAGTCGTTATAAAAATTGGAACCAGCTCAATTACTCAAGCAAATGGTAATGGAATAAATACTGTTTTGATAGAAGAGTTAGTTGAATTAGTTCAAGAACTTAAATCGCAAGGTCATCAAAGTATAATAGTTAGCTCAGGTGCAGTAGGTCTTGGTAGTCGAAGATTAGGCTGGACGGAAAAGCCCAAAACTATTACTCTTAAACAAGCAGCTGCCTCAGTAGGCCAAGTCTATTTGGCAAAAGCTTATGAAGATCATTTTCAAAAATATAATCAACCAACTGGACAAGTTCTTTTGACTAGAATTGGGATGCAAGATAAAGAGCGCTACCTGAATGCTCGCTTGACTTTGCGTGAATTGTTGAGGCTCAATGTTGTACCCATTATTAATGAAAACGATGTAGTTGCTGATGATGAGATTAAATTCAGCGATAACGATTATCTATCAGCCGTTGTTTCAGAATTGGTTTCAGCTGAGCATTTATTTATTTTGACTGATACTGAAGGTTTGTTCACCGAAGATCCTCGAAACAATCCAAATGCTGAATTGATTTCAATCGTGGAAGAAATTAATTCGGAAATCGAGGCAAGAGCAGGCATGAGGGGCTCTGAATGGGGGACTGGTGGTATGTCTTCCAAAATAGAAGCTGCAAAAATGGCTACATCTTTTGGAACAACAGTTCATGTTTTGTCAGGTAAATATCCACAAAGAATAGCTGAAATCTTAAACGGCAAGACTTATGGCACAACTTTCACCCCGAAAAATGTATTAGTAGATGGAACTAAGGCCTGGATTGCTTGCGGAGTGTCTCCCAAAGGGAAATTAGTAGTGGACAGCGGCGCAGCATCGGCTATTAATAGAGGAAAAAGCCTATTACCTGTTGGGATTAAGAAAGTACTCGGAAAGTTTGGACGTGGAGATGCACTAGAGATTTTTTATGAAGAAGAAGATAAGCAAAGAAGAGTTATTGCTAAAGGGCTTACCAAATATTCCAGCGCTGATTTAACTAAAATAGTTGGACATTCCTCAGAAGATATTGAATCGATTTTAGGCTATTCATATGGCAATAGTGCTATTCACCGAGATGATTTAGTTGTTTTAGCCAGTTGATAGATTGCAATTGATTCATTATCACCACGTTCCAATTTGCTTATCGTGAAGAGAAAAAGTTATTTAGAATAGCAAGCGAAGTTTCAAAGCCAGTTTTTAAATCTCTCGAAATAGTCCGAAAGCAGTTAAGAAATAAAAAAGACTTGATACACAAAAAGATATTCCAAGAAAAATACCCAAATAATATATTCTCGGACAATTCCTAACTTTAAATTCCTTAATTGAATCGACAAAGAAATATATAAATGAAATAAGTGCTGGGTATATGTATCGAAACTCTGAAGAGGTCGCTAGCATATAAGTATTTCGACTAAATATAATCGCTGATATTAATATTAACAAATTGACTAGTAGTATTACTGAATAACTGTTCTCAATAGATTTCTTAATTAAACAACCCATTAGTGAGTACAAAACTATAAGAACTAACAAAAAACTAATAAAACAAGCAAAAGAATTGGTCAACGAATTATTGCCTAGTATTAACACTCCGAATAGGCTTGTCTTGAGTAGAAAATTCCAAAAATAATCTTTCCCTAAGCTTGGATCTGAATAATTCGTATATGGAATCTGAACAAAATTTTTAAAATCAAAATATAGATACGACTTAATACTGGTATCAACCCTCATCGCCTTATCTAATTTTATCGGTTGATATTGTTGCTTAATATTGTTTTTCATATTGCCAACTAGTAAAAATTCTCCAAAGTCAGCTTTAGTTCTTAAGATCAGAGGAATTGTAGCTGAAAGGAAAATCGAGAATACAAGTATTAGTTGCAAGCCTCGTTTTTTTTATTTAGCTTTTTCATGTGAAAAAATTGACAAACAATAACACTTAATACTATTAGGAGCATCAGCACCAAGCCAGTAGTTTTCGTCCAAAGAGCAAGTGAAGCAATGATAGACGATAGAAAAAGGGATTTATTGTCATCATACTTGCTCCACTTAAGTAAATAAAATAAGCCCATAATATACAAAAGATTCAGTAAATTATCATTGCCTATTTTGATTGAATTAGCTATGGAGAGAGGCCAGAATATGAATAAGCTGATAGAAAGAAGAAGACAGATTTTTCTTGTTAGCAAGTTTAGCTTGAGTCGTTTCTCCAGCCAAATAAGTCTAAATAAGAGATATGCATAATATGATGAAATCAAGGAGCAGAGAAGAGAAAAAACTGAATGATATTGACCGCGAATACCAATAATAAAAGTTAACAATTTAGAAATTAGAGCCGAGAAAATATAATAGAGTGGAGGGTGATAACACAAGTAGCATTCAAAGCTTTTGGGAATCAATATATATCCTTTTTCAAGAATCTTATTTAAATATATTAGATGATGATTACCATCATTCGAAATAGCTTCAACATTTAAATTCTGCAAGCATAAAAGTCTAATAATCCAACTTAGACAAACGATATAAGAGATTGTATTGGACAATTTTAATCTTCTTGATAAAGCGTAGATACACGTGGCGTTGGCTGTAGATAGAAGTGCTACAAACATATAATCTTTTGTACATGTACTACACGCAGATACTAACGCAATTATTATGAATAAAAAACAATTTATAGATATATTCAGTTTTTTGGAGTCAAAAAAACTTTTCATTGAATTAAAGAATTTTGATATCGTCATAAAATAAAATTCAATATTGATTCCAGATTATCAATAGTTTTTACCCTGAATTTTGGATTGGAATCATTGTAAATTATTTAGTTAGACTATTCACTAGATGGAACAATTACCTGTAAAGTTTCCTCATTTTACTGGGAATATATTTATAAGTTAGCAAATTAATGTAGATGGATAGTAGAAATCTCATACGTCACAAAACACAAGTTGTATGTATCGGAGCTGGACCCGCTGGCTTAACAGCTTCATATAAATTATGTCAAAATCAAATTCCAGTAGTAATTTTGGAAACAAATCCGATATATGTTGGAGGTATTTCTAGAACAGTTAATTACAAAGGTTATTTATTTGATATTGGTGGACATCGTTTCTTCTCTAAATCACAAGCTGTTGAAGATTTTTGGACTGAGATTCTTGGTGATGAAATGCTTACTCGTCCTCGCAAATCTAGGATTTTTTATAAGAATAAATTTTTCGACTATCCTTTAAAAGCCATGCAGGCTCTTTTGAACTTAGGTATTCTCGAATCAATTTTATGCGTTGCTTCTTATATTGAAAGTAAGCTTTTTCCACCCAAAGAAATTCGAAGTTTTGAAGATTGGGTTTGTAAGAATTTTGGGAAACGTTTATATAGTATTTTTTTTAAGACGTATACTGAAAAAGTCTGGGGAATGAGTTGTGATGAAATCTCGGCTGATTGGGCATCGCAAAGAATCAAAGGATTGTCATTGAGCAAAGCCATTATAAATTCACTTATTTCTCCAAACGCAAATCAAGATAGAGCAAAAGTAACCAAGAGTTTAATAAATTCTTTTAGATATCCTCGCAAAGGTCCTGGACAGATGTGGGAAGTTACTGCGGAGAGAATTAAAGAAATGGGTGGCAAACTTTTTATGGGTACTCATGTGTGTTAACTCGTATTCAATAAAGAACAAAAATCTTGGAATGTTTTCTATAAAGATCAAAATGGAGAAGAAAATATTATTGAGTGTGAACATGTTATTTCTTCTGTTCCAATGAGAGAATTGGTGAAAATAACTATGCCAACTCTCCCAAAACAAATTATTGATTCTGCGCAAGGTCTTAAATACCGAGACTTTATCACAGTAGTTCTCATCGTACAGAATACAAAAAAAACATTTGATGATAATTGGATTTATATTCATGATCCAAGCGTCAAAGTGGGACGTATACAAAACTTCAAATCATGGTCACCTAATTTAATTCCAAATAAAGAAACTGGTTGCTATGGGTTGGAATATTTTTGTTTTGAGGGAGATTCTCTCTGAAACAGCCAGGATCGTGAATTGATTGAATTAGCAAAAAATGAAATGTCGAAAATATGTTTAATTGATTCTCATGAAGTTATTGATGGCTGTGTTGTTCGTCAAGCCAAAGCCTATCCAGTTTATGATGACCATTATCAAGAAAATGTCGAAGCTATCAAACAAGAGATTGAGTCTAATTATCCAAATCTTCATATGGTAGGACGTAATGGTATGCACAAATACAATAATCAGGATCATGCCATGATGACAGCTTTTCTAACTGTTGAAAATATTTTGGCAAAAAGAAAGATTTATGATGTGTGGCAAGTAAACCAAGATGCTGAGTATCATGAAAGTGTCGAAAAGACTAATTAGTCTAATGTTTTTCTAAGCTGTTTTTCGTACTGTCTGTGTTCTCTGTAAATTGCTTAGTGTTAATTATCAGCTCCCAAAACATCAATCCAATCATTGACAAGGCAAAGAGAACAATTGTATGTATCTGAAACTTTTCAACTAATAATCTATTTGGAATAAAGCTGGAATTCAAGATAAGGAAAAACATTGAGTAACCACAAAAAAAGAAAAGTGATTTTTGAACCCAGTTTTCACCGATTTGCCATAAAAGCAAAACAAGTACAATCAATAAACAATAATCATGAATCATTCTATAAGAACTGATCATCAGGAAAATCAAAGCAATTAAACAAAATTTGAAAATATTGATTTTATTAAAATTCTCTTTTGGTTTTTGTAGGAATTGAAACTTCTCTTTTCCTGTTTTGAAGAGAGCAATAAAAACGGTTAATCCAAGAAAAAAAAGATTAAAAACATTTGCAAAAAAATTAGCTTTTTCTTTTGAGCCCAACCATTTTTTTAATTGTCCATAAATGCTTTCGAAGTCAATCTCACTACCCCCGACAGGAGAGGGAACGAAAAGTCCAAAATCTTGAAGCCCCGTTAATTGGATAATCGCTTTGAAATATTGTTCATAACCAATTGGGCCAATAAAAAATAATCCAATCATTGATAAACAAAATAAGCTAAGCATGCAGCAAAAAAGAGTTTTAAATTGCTTAAAAAGAATTGGCAAAAGCAAAAATGGCAACCCAAAATGCGGCTTTAACAAACACAAAGAAAGAAATATTCCTGCAGCTAAGTAATTCCCCTGCTTCTGAAAATAAAAATATAGATAAAAACAAACAGAGAGAATTAATGAAATTTGTGAATAAAAGAAATTTTGCTTAAAAGGAAAAAATGCAATACATGCAATTAAGAAGGCGAGAACGTAAAAACTCTTGTATGGCAATTGTAAGTCTTTACAAGCCAGCCAACAAACAAGACCAAAAGATATTAAAGAAAACGAATTAATAAAAATCCACAACCCACTTGGAGAGAGTGAACTGAGCAAATACAAAAAAACGAGACTAATCGGCGGATAATAATAATAGTTTTGATGTACTACCTTGGCCTTAATCATCAACCATTCACGCTCGGCAATATAAATAGGTTTGGTATCTTGATTCTCCAAAGCTTTGAGATATGGCTTAAACAGGCTATCTAAATACTGAGTCTGAACTGTGAAGTCATATAGTTTGGAAGCTTTTCCATCTTTTACAATCTGAGTTGCAATATGGTAAGGTGCAATGTCTGTAAAGTCACACCGATTAAAAGCGAACCACAATCCTTTACAAATAAATAGCCCGAAGCTAAATAAAGCAAAAAGTCCGAACAAAAAAAAACAAAGTGTAATAAGTGTTTTGCGAAAAAATTGAGAAAGCTTTAATGATTCGAACATTGAATTGTGGGAATATTGAAATTATTCAAAAATTTCTTGACTGAAAGAGCGAAATTCATTATATAATTCGAAATCTGTTTTTAGGTTTCTTTTCATTGGGGAGTCGCCAAGTGGTAAGGCAGCGGGTTTTGGTCTCGCCATTCGAGGGTTCGAATCCTTCCTCCCCAGGGTCTTACAAAAACTGAGTCCATCAGCGAATATATCAAAGGGTTTCTTCCAGTCCCAATCAAGCTTTCCATCTTTTAAGGTGCAGTTCGAAAGTAGGATTTTTAACAAGTTCGATTTCTCTTCTGTGGACTGTTGCATGTAGAGTTCTTTTGCTTTATTTGCAATATTCAAGAATTGAACTCCAAATTCCAAATAACTTTCATTGGCTTTATCATAGGCCTCAATGATTTTTTGCATGCCTCTCAATTCCTTTGTCCAAGCCTGATGTTTTTCCTGCCAAAATTCTTCAGTTATTTTGCCGTCAAGCTTATCAATGTAAATTTGATTGATTCTTTCTCTCCACTTATGGCATTCTGCATTTAATTTTTTGATTTTTTCATGGTGAAATTCTTGTTCATCTTTATTGCTTTGTTTTAAAGCCTCAATCACCCATGCTTTTTGTTCATCAGTCATATGGATAGAAAGAACCGCCTTTTGAAATTGTTCTTCAAGAGCTTCTTCACGCATGTATTTTTCTTGACTGCATTCACCTTTTCCGTGTGTACAGTGATAATAAACATATTTCCCTTTTTTGATTTCAGCTGTAATGGTGCTTCCACACTCTCCGCAAGTGATTAAGCTGGCAAAAGCAAAAGAATGTTCTTTCCTGTATAAAGGCTTCCCGTCTTTCTTAAAAGCCCTTTGAACTTCATCAAATAATTCTTCAGAAATCAATGGTTCATGAATTCCTTTGTAATATTTTCCACTGAAATGAAATTGACCAACATAAAAAACATTTTTGAGAATACTCTCTAAATGGCTTTTGTCCAATTTTGGTTTAGTCGGTTTATA
>Ga0208362_1000637_pt1 | contig 11525 bp, 10 predicted proteins | sample LakMenEpi13Oct10_FD_150693 | JGI IMG/M metagenome (GOLD analysis project Ga0208362, IMG submission 150693) | Freshwater microbial communities from Lake Mendota, WI - 13OCT2010 deep hole epilimnion (SPAdes) | ecosystem: Environmental > Aquatic > Freshwater > Lake > Epilimnion/Euphotic zone ... | reverse complement strand
TGAAAGAACACTTGTAATTGCCGATGAAGGAAGTTATGTTTCTTATCTTGAAGGATGTACTGCTCCAAGTCGTGATGAAAATCAATTACATGCTGCTGTTGTGGAATTAATTGCTTTAGATGATGCAGAAATAAAATATTCAACCGTTCAAAACTGGTATCCAGGAAACAAAGAAGGAAAAGGTGGAGTTTTCAATTTTGTAACCAAAAGAGGTTTATGTGAAAAAAACGCAAAAATATCTTGGACACAAGTTGAAACAGGTTCTGCCGTAACTTGGAAATATCCATCTTGTGTTTTAAAAGGAGATAATTCTATAGGTGAGTTCTATTCTATCGCTGTTACAAATAATTTCCAACAAGCGGATACCGGAACAAAAATGATTCATTTAGGAAAAAATACAAAGTCAACCATTATTTCAAAAGGAATTTCGGCTGGAAAATCACAAAATAGTTACCGTGGATTGGTTCAAATAAGTAAAAACGCTGATAATGCGCGAAACTTTTCGCAATGTGACAGTTTACTTATGGGTAATAATTGCGGTGCACATACATTTCCATATATCGAAAGTAAAAACACAAGTGCAAAAATAGAACACGAAGCGACCACCTCGAAAATTGGAGAAGATCAAGTGTTTTATTGCAACCAAAGAGGAATTCCAACAGAAAAAGCAATCGCCTTAATTGTCAATGGTTTCAGTAAAGAAGTCTTAAATAAATTACCAATGGAATTTGCAGTGGAAGCTCAAAAATTATTAGAAATTAGTTTAGAAGGTTCCGTAGGATAATCAAAATATAAATCAGAATAAAAACACATTCATACAATGTTACAAATTAAAAACTTACACGCTTCAGTAGAAGACAAAGAAATATTAAAAGGAATTAATTTAGAAGTAAAAGCGGGAGAAGTTCATGCTATTATGGGACCAAATGGTGCTGGAAAAAGTACACTTTCGTCTATAATTGCTGGAAACGAAAACTATAACGTAACTGCTGGCGAAATTATTTTAGAAGGTGAAGACATCTCTGAATTAGCTCCAGAAGAAAGAGCCCACAAAGGTGTTTTCTTGTCTTTTCAATATCCAGTTGAAATTCCGGGTGTTTCCGTAACAAATTTTATGAAAACGGCTATTAACGAATCGCGAAAAGCTCGTGGACAAGAAGATATGCCGGCTAATGAAATGTTGAAATTAATCCGTGAAAAATCAGAATTGTTAGAAATAGACAGAAAATTCTTATCTCGTTCTCTTAACGAAGGTTTTTCTGGTGGAGAAAAAAAACGTAATGAAATTTTTCAAATGGCGATGTTAGAACCAAAATTAGCCATTCTTGATGAAACAGATTCTGGTTTAGATATTGATGCTTTACGTATTGTTGCTAATGGTGTGAACAAACTAAAAAATGAAACCAATGCGGTTTTAGTAATTACACACTACCAACGTTTATTAGATTATATTATTCCAGATTTTGTCCACGTGTTAATGGATGGAAAAATTGTGAAATCTGGCGATGCTTCTTTAGCATTAGAATTAGAAGAAAAAGGATACGATTGGATTAAAAACGAATTGGTATAATTGTTTGTAGTTTATTGTTTATTGTTCTCGTAGCCATAAACTAAAAACCATAAACCATAAACATAAATTATGGAATTAAAAGAAAAAATACTAGCGTCTTTTATGGCTTTTGAAGATAAAATCGTTGATGTAAATAACGAATTACACGACATTAGAACTTCAGCTATTAAGAACTTCGAAAATAAAGGATTCCCTACTAAAAAAGAGGAAGCCTGGAAATATACCTCGTTAAATGCCATTTTAAAAAATGATTTTAGTGTATTTCCTAAAAAAGAAAATACAGTAGAATTTGCTGATGTAAAAAAATACTTCCTAAATGAAGTAGATACATATAAAGTAGTATTTATTGACGGAAAATTCAGTTCACATTTATCATCAACTACGCATGATGGTTTAGATGTTTGCTTAATGTCTTCGGCCTTAAACAAGCCAAAATACAAAATATACATTGACGAATATTTCAACAAAATTGCGAATTTAGAAGATAGTTTAACGTCATTAAACACCGCTTTTTCTCAAGAAGGTGCCTATGTAAATATTCCAAAAAGCAAAGTAGTTGACAAGCCAATTGAAATTTTATATTTTTCTACTGGTTCTGAAGCTGCTTTAATGACACAGCCTCGAAATTTAATAATTGTGGGCGAAAACGCACATGTACAAATTGTAGAACGTCACCAGAGTTTAAATAGCAACCCGGTTTTAACGAATTCGGTTACAGAAATTTTTGCTCAAAAACGCGCTATTGTTGATTATTATAAAGTGCAAAATGATTTACAAACTGCGAATTTAATTGACAATACATACATTGCTCAAAAACAAGACAGTCATGTTTCTGTTCATACGTTCTCTTTTGGTGGAAACATTACCAGAAATAATTTAAACTTCTACCATCAAGGCGAACATATTGATTCGACTTTAAAAGGTATTACAATTATTGGCGACAAACAACACGTTGACCATTATACTTTAGTGCAACACGCCACGCCAAATTGCGAAAGTCATCAAAATTATAAAACTATTTTGGACGGAAGCGCTACAGGTGTTTTTAATGGTAAAATTTTCGTAGAAAAAGAAGCACAAAAAACAGATGCATTTCAGCAAAATAATAATATTCTATTAAGTGATAAAGCAACTATCAATGCGAAACCCCAATTAGAAATTTTCGCAGATGATGTAAAATGCTCACACGGTTGTACCATAGGGCAGCTAGACGAAACTGCTATGTTTTATATGCAGCAACGTGGAATTGGTAAAAAAGAAGCCAAAGCATTATTAATGTATGCGTTTACAAGTGAAGTGACTAACAGTGTAAAAATTCCAGAATTAAGAAGTAAAATCGCTCGAATTATTGCCGATAAATTAGGCGTAAATATGGGATTTGATTTATAAAATATAATTATATATAAAACGGGGTTTCAATATTGAAACCCCGTTTTTTTTTACTCTTTTCTATATTTTTTTGTTTCTTCAAAAACGTGTTCTAAAATTTTAGCGTCTTCCTCTGAAAATTCTACATTTCTTCTTGCCATAACAATTTTAGCAGTTTCAAACGCTTTTTTGGTCAAATAAGTTGTAAAACCACTTGCGCCACCCCAACTGAAACTTGGTACAAAATTTCTTGGAAATCCTGCTCCAAAAATATTAGTACTTACACCAACAACAGTACCTGTATTAAACATAGTATTAATTCCGCATTTACTGTGGTCACCCATCATTAATCCGCAAAATTGCAAACCTGTTTTAGCAAAATTTTCTGTTTCATAACTCCACAATTTTACTTCTTCATAGTTGTTTTTTAAGTTACTATTGTTACTATCCGCACCAATATTACACCATTCACCTAAAACGGCATTTCCTAAAAACCCATCGTGTCCTTTATTAGAATAGCCAAACAAAACCGAATTATTCACTTCACCACCAATTACAGAATGGGGTCCTACAGTAGTAGCGCCATAAACTTTTGTAGCTAATTTCACTCTACCCGATTCACACAAGGCAAAAGGACCTCGAATGACAGAGCCTTCCATAATTTCAGCATTTTTACCAATATAAATAGGACCTGTTGATGCGTTTAAGGTTACAAATTCTAATTTAGCGCCTTCTTCAATGAAAATATTTTCTGGAGCAATTACGTTTACCGATTTAGGTATGGGTTGCGAAAATCGATCTTCTGTTAACAACTCAAAATCTTCACGAATGGCAACCTCATTTTTTTGAAAAATATCCCAAGTATTTTCAATTTTGATACAGTCGTTTGAAAATTCAAGCACTTCAAAACTATCAAAATCGACTTCTTCACCTTCTTTAGCAAAAAACGCTACTACTTCTTCTTCTTGAAAAATCGCTTGATTGTGTTCCAAATTCTTAATCATGGCTACCAAAATATCATTTGGTAAAAATGAAGCGTTAATCATCACGTTGTTTTCCATTTCTACCATTGGCCATTTTTCTGACAAATAGTCTTCTGTAATAGATGTTGTGGTAGAACCCAAGTGTTTTTCCCATTTTTCACGAATGGTTAAAATTCCAACACGAATATCTGCAACAGGTCTTGTGAAGGTAAATGGTAACAAAGCATTACGATGAGGTCCATCAAAAAGAATATAGTTCATTGAAAAAGTTTAAAAGGTTTAATGAAAACTTAACGATTCAAATTTACAAAGAAATTTGACTAATAAAAATAAAAAAACCCCGAATACATTCGAGGTTTATTATTATTTAAAAATTTGAAATTATTTTTTTTCAAATTTAGCGTATTTCGTTTTGAATTTATCGATACGACCTGCAGTATCAATAAGTTTAGATTTACCTGTGTAAAAAGGGTGAGACGTTCTTGAAATCTCCATTTTGAAAACTGGATACTCAACACCTTCGTGTGTGATAGTTTCTTTAGTTTCAACAGTTGATTTTGTGATGAATACATCATCGTTAGACATGTCTTTAAAAGCGACTAATCTGTAGTTTTCTGGGTGAATTCCTTTTCTCATTTTGTAAATCTTTAAATGTATGATTATAATTTGTTTCGCGGCTTTTTACATTAAAAAGGTGTAAACGCCTTATAACCTTTTGTTAATTATGTTTTTATTTCAGGGTGCAAATATAATACTATTACCCAATACTGCAAACAAAATGCTATTATTTTTTATTTTGAAACCGCTATAACTAAAAATCTGATACTAAAAGATTTATAACTTAAGAAAAATCTACGTAATTTTGTAACCGATTTGCGTGAGTGATAAGAGTGGAAATCCTTTTTTAAATGTTGCCTTAGGTACTCGAAGGTAACATTTAAAAAAGATTGCAACGGATAGCACGACCTGAAAGGGCACGCACAAAGAAAACAAGTATGTCTGATAGAAAAAAAGTAGCGTTTTATACACTAGGTTGTAAACTGAATTTTTCGGAAACTTCTACTATTGCCAGAAACTTCAATGACGAAGGTTTTGACAGAGTGGATTTTGAAGAAATAGCAGATATTTACGTGATTAACACGTGTTCTGTAACAGAAAATGCCGATAAGCAGTTTAAACAAGTGGTAAAAAAAGCGATGAAACTTAATGACAAAGCTTTTGTTGCTGCCGTAGGCTGTTATGCCCAACTAAAACCTGAAGAATTAGCCGCAGTTGATGGTGTAGATTTGGTTTTGGGTGCAACAGAAAAATTTAAAATTACCGATTACATTAACGACCTGTCCAAAAACGATATGGGCGAAGTACACAGTTGCGAAATTGAAGAAGCCGATTTTTATGTAGGCAGTTATTCAATTGGTGACAGAACGCGGGCTTTCTTAAAAGTGCAAGATGGTTGCGATTATAAATGTACGTATTGTACAATTCCTTTAGCACGTGGGATTTCGAGAAGTGATGCGTTGGAAAATGTATTGAAAAATGCAAAAGAAATTTCGGAACAAAACATTAAAGAAATTGTATTAACTGGTGTAAACATAGGCGATTACGGTAAAGGCGAATTTGGCAATAAAAAACACGAACATACGTTTTTAGAATTAGTGCAAGAATTAGACAAAGTTGAAGGCATTGAAAGACTCAGAATTTCAAGCATTGAGCCTAATTTACTAAAAAACGAAACCATAGAATTTGTAAGTAAAAGTAGAACTTTTGTGCCGCATTTTCATATTCCCTTACAAAGTGGTAGCAATGAAATCTTAGGGAAAATGAAGCGTCGATACCAACGTGAAATTTATACGGAACGTGTAAATAAAATTAAAGAAGTAATGCCACACGCGTGTATTGGTGTGGATGTAATTGTTGGATTTCCTGGTGAAACCGACGAACACTTTTTAGAGACCTACAATTATTTAAATGAAATGAATATTTCGTATTTACACGTATTTACGTATAGTAAACGTGACAATACTGAAGCTGCAGATATGCCAGGAGTTGTTCCTGCAAATGTTAGAAGTAAACGCAGTAAAATGCTTCGCGGACTATCTGTAAAAAAACGCAGGGCGTATTATGAAAGCCAATTAGGTACTACTCGCACTGTACTATTTGAAAACGAAAATAAAGAAGGTTACATTACAGGTTTTACCGAAAACTACGTAAAAGTAAAAACACCTTGGAACCCAGAACTAGCGAATACCTTGCACGAAATTACACTTACAAAAATTGATGATGACGGGTTGGTTAGAATGGAATTTGTGAATGTGCCAGTTTAAATTACTAACAAACCAGAATTTCGCAATAAACTTATTTGTTTTGAAAACCAAAACAATTCAAAATCTTCAAACTGTGATTCGAAGTCTAATTTGACATTTTTCAATAAAATGGGATGATCTGAAAGTAATTTTATGGTTTTTAATAACCAATTTGCTTGGTCTTTTTCTAAAGAAATTTCAAGTGTTTCCGTTTTAAAATGAAACGACAACTTCGCCATTTCCCAAGTATGTCCTTTTTTTGATTTTGTAAAATAATCCACAATAGGTAAATTACCTATCCAAATAATTTTAGCAGTTGGTTTTAACGAAAAATCTGTAGTTTCAAAAATGGCATTTTCTATAAAATCTGGTGATATCTTAGTGTTTGGAATCTTAAAATCAAACCACTCTTGCAAATCATAATCGAAACACATCCCGTGCATATAATTGAATAACGATTTTTTTAATCCAAAACTAAACTTATCGTGATTGATTCCTGTTTTATCCTTAAACTGGATGTCGTTATTTGCAAAAGTAATTTCATTTTGTTGTGGAATTACGCCAAATTCGTCTGGATTTAATCCTACAGGAGAATGAGCCGTCATAGCAAATTGATGCCAAAATCCAGATTGAATTGTACCAATTTGAAATAATTGTCGCACCATTTCTAAACTATCTACGGTTTCAAGAATGGTTTGTGTAGGATAACCGTACATTAAATACGCGTGTACCATAATTCCAGCTTCGGTAAAATAATTCGTGACTTTAGCTACTTGTTCAACCGTTACCCCTTTTTTAATTAATTCTAATAATCTATCTGAAGCCACTTCTAATCCACCAGAAACCGCGATACAACCCGAAGCTTTTAACAAAATGCACAAATCTTTTGTGAAACTTTTTTCAAAGCGAATATTTGTCCACCACGAAACGACCAATTTACGTTTAAGAATTTCCAAAGCCACTTCACGCATTAAAGCTGGTGGTGCCGCTTCATCTACAAAATGAAAACCTGTTTCACCAGTTTGAAGAATCAGTTCTTCCATCCTATCCACAAGAATTTTTGCTGCAATAGGTTCATAAATTTTTATATAATCTAACGAAACATCACAAAAGGTACATTTTCCCCAATAACAGCCGTGTGCCATAGTAAGTTTATTCCATCGACCATCGCTCCATAAACTATGCATTGGATTAGCAATTTCAATTACTGAAATATATTTATCCAAAAATAAGTCTGAATAATCTGGTGTTCCAACATCTGATTGCTTGTAGTCTGATTTTGTAGTGTTATTTTTATAAACAACTTCATTATTTTCTAAAATAAACGTCCTTTTGAACTCATTGGAATTTGGAATTTTAACATTGGAATTTAAAAGCTCCACTGGCAATTCGCCATCATCAAGCGTAATAAAATCGAAAAACTCAAAAACTCTTTTGTCCTTTAGACTTCTTAATTCTGTATTTGGAAAGCCACCACCCATAGCAATTTTAACTAATGGATAATGCAATTTTATATATTGCGCACATCGGAAAGCGCTATATAAATTTCCTGGAAAAGGCACCGATATTAGTACCAAATTCGGTTGAATTTCTCTTACTCTTTCCTCTAAAATTTTAAGTGTAATTTTATCTATATACGTGGTTTCATTCTGTAATTCAGAGTATAATTCATCAAATGAATTGGCACTTCTTCCCAATCGTTCAGCATAGCGACTAAATCCGAAATTTTCATCTACGCATTCCACAATAAAATCCGAAATATCTTCTAAATACAAAGTAGCTAAATGTTTTGCTTTGTCTTGCATACCCATATTTCCAAAAGCCCATTCCATATCGTCTAATTGATTGAAACGAGACGCTTCGGGTAAAAAATTTCTACTACAAATTTGGCGGGCTAATGTGGAATTCTTTCCTTGAAGAAAAGCAATTACAGCATCTATTGTATTGATGTAGTCATTCCAAAGCGAAAGAATTCTTTGCGAGTTTTCAGAAAAATGGGCAATTTCACCGTCTGAAACTAAGTCACTTAAACCCTTTTTTGAAAACAATTCTAATATCACTTCGATACCTAAATCCATTTGAAAAGCAGAAATACTTTTCGTGTTTAGAAACCCTTTGATATAAGCCGTTGCGGGATATGGCGTATTCAATTGAGTAAAAGGTGGCGTGATTAAAAGAATGTCTGACAAGGTGAAATGTTTTTACAAAGATAAAAATTAATTGTAGATGGCGAAAAATGATTATTTTTGTAAAAAAAATTATGCCAACAGATTGTATTTCGTATCAAAAATCGGGTTATTTTTCTAAACTAATTGTGGATTATTTAGATGAAAAACCAGAAATACAAGCGTTGTATCATCGTTTCCCTCGAATAGAGAATTTTAGTGCTCAAATAGATGAAAAAACTAAAAATTATAGCACAGAAAATCGATTGATTTTAGCAGAAGCGTTAAATAATCAAAATAAAAACTTCCCGATTTCAAAAGCAACTCAAGCTAATATTGAATTACTAAAATCCAATAAAACATTTACTATAACTACCGGTCATCAATTAAATTTGTTTTCGGGACCCGCTTATTTTATCTATAAAATTGCTTCTACTATTAATTTATGCAAGCAATTAAAACAAAAATATTCTGATTGTAATTTTGTGCCTGTATATTGGATGGCTACTGAAGACCACGATTTTGAAGAAATAAATCATTTTCATTTGAATAACCAAAAAATCAAATGGAAAAAAGATAGTTTTGGACCTGTTGGAAGATTATCTACAGAAGGATTAAACGAAGTTTTTGAGGAATTTTCTAAAGCAATTGGACTTGGTGAAACTGCGGAACATTTAAAAGAATTATTTCAAATATCTTATTTAGAACATACAAATTTAGCAGATGCGACTCGTTATTTAGCTAATGAATTATTTAAATCCGAGGGTTTAGTGATTATTGATGGGGATGATAAAAATCTGAAAGCACTATTTGCACCTTACATAAAAGATGAATTATTGCATCGAAATTCATTTACAACTGTTTCTAAAACGATAAATCAATTAAAAAATTACACTATTCAAGTAAATCCAAGAGAAATCAACCTATTTTATATAGAAAACAATTTACGTGAACGAATTATTTTTGAAAACAATATTTACAAAGTTAACAATACAGAAATTCAATTTACAGAAGCTGAAATTCTAAACGAGTCAAAAAATTATCCTGAAAAATTTAGTCCAAATGTCATTTTAAGACCTTTATACCAAGAAGTTATTTTACCAAATTTAGCATACCTTGGTGGTGGTGGTGAAATAGCGTATTGGTTAGAATTAAAAAATTATTTCGAAAATCAAAAGGTCACTTTCCCTATTTTAATGTTACGAAATTCATTTGTAATTACTACGGAAAAACAGGTGTTAAAAATGAAAAAAATAGGTCTTTCTTTTCCTGAATTATTTCTAAAGCAACAAGAATTAGTAAATCAAAAAACCAAAGAATTTTCGAATTTTAATATTGATTTTTCTGAACAAAAAGATACGATAAAAAAACAGTTTTCTGAATTACTAAAAATTGCTGAAGAAACTGATAAATCGTTTATCGGTGCCGTTAAAGCTCAAGAAGCGAAGCAATTAAAAGGATTAGAAAACCTAGAAAAACGTTTATTAAAAGCTGAAAAACGAGTTCATTTTGAAAAAACAGCACGTTTAATCGACTTACAGAATCAATTATTTCCAAATGGAAGTTTACAAGAACGAAAAAGCAATTTTAGTGCGTTTTATTCAGATGAATTTGTAAGTAAAGTTATCTTACACTCAAATCCCTTTCATACAAATTTTGTTTTAGTTACAATATAAAACATATTTGATTTTCTATAAACCATTTTGCAGTTTAGAATTAAATAGTACATTTGCAAAAAATTTAAGAAAAATGGCTACAAATAGAACATTTACAATGATTAAACCAGATGGTGTTGAAAACGGACACATTGGTGGAATTTTAAACATGATTACAGAAGGCGGTTTTAAAATCGTTTCTATGAAATTAACGCAATTAACTGTAGCAGATGCTCAGAAATTTTATGCTGTTCACTCAGAAAGACCTTTCTTTGGTGAATTAGTAGAATTTATGACTCGTGGACCAATTGTTGCTGCAATTTTAGAAAAAGATAATGCAGTTGAAGATTTTAGAGCATTAATTGGCGCTACAAATCCTGCAGATGCTGCTGAAGGAACAATCCGTAAAAAATATGCTACTTCAATTGGAGAAAATGCTGTTCACGGTTCTGACTCAGATGAAAATGCTGCTATCGAAAGTGCTTTTCATTTCGCTGGAAGAGAGCAATTCTAAAAATTGAAATTCGTATAAAAAAAGGTGATTTGAAATTTCAAATCACCTTTTTTTTAACCTTTAACCTAAGACCTTATACCCTTAACCTTTTCATCTAAAGACAATTTCTTTAATCAAGTCTTTTCCAAGTTCTTCATTAAGCATTTTTAAGATTTTAGATTTTCCGTATTCCAATTCTTGTTTTACAACTGAAGAATTTAATTGTACGTATAAAGTCTGTCTTTTTAATTCAATTTGTTGCGTATAATTTTTAAATGCCGGACCCATCATTTTATACCAAGTTTCTTTAACATTTATGATATCTAAACCCGCTTCAAGCTTTGTTGATTTCATAAACTCTTTCATTACATCACCGATAGAAAAATCGTCATTAAATCGTTTCATTTTTATTTTCTTTTATCGTAAGGTATAAATTTCTTGTAATAATATGTAATTTTAGTTTCATTTTCTAAAACTAATTCATCATCTGAAACGGAGATAATTTTTTCTTCCCATTTGGTAAAATTAGATTGTGTTTTCAAAAAATAACAACCTGAACTATCTATAACCCTAATTTTATCCTGCAAGGCACCTTTAAGAAATGAACCATCTAACTGAGGCGCTATTTTTTGACGAGTTCCAACTGAGTTTTTTAAATTAATATTATCTATAAATTCATTTACTTGATATGCTTTTTTATTTCCATCAGGAAAAGTAACTTTTTCAATTTCCCAGTACCCATTTAACTTTACTATATCTTCTTTTTTAGGTTTTGTAGTACATGAAATTAAGGCAGTTGTAAATAATACTAAGTATAAATAGTTTTTCATTGGAAATAATAATTTGAATTTCAAAGATACAAATCCGTTTCAAATTAAAACAAAAAAAGAGACTCTCTTTCGAAAATCTCTTTTGTCGGGGTGGCAGGATTCGAACCTGCGGCCTCCTGCTCCCAAAGCAGGCGCGATAACCGGGCTACGCTACACCC
>Ga0208362_1000631_pt1 | contig 11606 bp, 8 predicted proteins | sample LakMenEpi13Oct10_FD_150693 | JGI IMG/M metagenome (GOLD analysis project Ga0208362, IMG submission 150693) | Freshwater microbial communities from Lake Mendota, WI - 13OCT2010 deep hole epilimnion (SPAdes) | ecosystem: Environmental > Aquatic > Freshwater > Lake > Epilimnion/Euphotic zone ... | reverse complement strand
GGGGGGGTCAATTAATGATAGAATTGGATTATATTTTACCCAAAATGGAACTGAATTAATTTGATTACCTTGAAAATAACTAATAGAATCAATTTTTCCTTGATTCCAGTTAATATTATTCACGGTAACATCTGTTAAAACTTCTCCTCCTTTTTGTTGAATTGCTTTAACTAAAGGTTGGACTAAACTGGTTCCCATATCTTGACAAGTTCCATTAAAAGCCAACCCTTCAGGATTACCAAAAAAATAGAAATGGAAAAACTGCATCAATTCCCCCACACTCAATTTATCCGGTGCATTTAAACTCGATTTAGCAAAGGGAAGAAAATATAAATCATACAAACCTTGAGGGAAATCTTGACTCACCCAGTCCGCCACAGAAATGTCATCCAAACGTTGAAAACTATTGGGAATTTTAAACCCACCAATTTCTCTAAATACTTTCCAATGATTCAAATGAGTCAGATTAATTCCCCAGTTTAAACGATTAGCAGAAGAAAACCCTAAATCCACCACATTCCAAGGAAATGCAGAATGACTGGGACGGAATACTTCTGGTTGATATTGGTTATTTTTAAAAACCACGGCGTAGGATTCTAAGGATTTAAAATTATCTTCGATTTGGATTTCTTTAACTAAGGATTTTAAGTTATAATATTGAGGAAAGAATCCATGAAAGCCATGTTCCATTTTAAAGGTTTTATCACCTATTTTAATATCCCAACTGGCAATTTTACCGCCCAATTGGGGAGATTTTTCTAATAAAGTAACTTTAAATCCCCGTTGACTCAATTCATAAGCACAGGCTAATCCGGCTAATCCTGCACCGACAATTACAACGTGCTTATGTTGGGTCAAAAATTGGGGTAAATTCAGGATATTTGGCTGGAAAATTGTTGGTTCAGGTTTATGGAATCGAGAATAACCTAAGAGTCCACCAACAGAACTAATTCCTAATAGTTTAAGAATAAAACGACGAGAAACATTAGAATTTTCAGAAGGATTAAATAGTTCAGTCATGGATAAAATAAACTTAAAATTTTAAAGCCAGATTATTTTCTAATCTACGAAGCGATGACGCTCACCGTATAATGATTATATCAATTTTGTAGCTATTGGCAAATTAATTATTATTAACATAAACATGATGTTGTATGTTGTTGGGCTTTAGCCCTCAAGATTGCTCTGAAGCGCAACAACAGCGCAACAACGGGATTTTTTTTTTATTTGTTGATAAAAATATAAAATTTTATGGTATAATCATAAACAGATAATTTTTTAGATCACTATAAATGGCAATAGAAATTGAACGAAAATTTTTAGTTCAGGGGGATGAATGGCGATCGCTTGCAGTGGGAGAAACCTATCGTCAAGGCTATATTGCTAATATCAATGGTCGCACGGTGCGGGTGCGGGTCGTAGGAAGTCAGGGATATTTAACGATTAAAGGGCTAACAACAGGAAGTAGTCGGGCAGAATTTGAGTATGAAATACCCGTTGATGATGCTCAAGAATTATTAGAAACATTATGCGATCACCCTTTAATTGAAAAAACCAGATATAAAATTAATATCGGGGATTTAATTTGGGAAGTTGATGAATTTTGGGGAGAGAATCAAGGATTAATCTTAGCAGAAGTAGAACTAGAAACAGAAGATCAAAATATTAATATTCCCCATTGGATCGGAAAAGAAGTCACCTCCGATCCTCGGTATTATAACTCCAACTTAGTTAAAAACCCCTTCAAACCGTAGTAAGCCCTTCAGGGCTTCCCTCTTTTCTTTCTTTTCCCGTCTCCAGGCTCTATGACTATTTTTCCATATTCTATATTGCGATTTTAATGCTCAGGTTTATCTATTAAAACAACTAGATATAGTCGCGCGTGGGACTCAGAAACCGGGTTTCTCCACAAATCCCTCGGTTGAGCAACAAAGATTATGGCAGAAACCGGGTTTCTACTGTCAAATCTTATTGATAAATATCCCAACAACCGACTATTTTTTCCCCTCTTTCCTCTTTTTCGGCTAACTCTAGGTTGAGTTTTAATAATTTCTCTAAAAGATCATCATCGGGATTAAATCCATAAGCTTCCATTGCTAATTTATCTAATTGTTGATGGAGTTTATACAATTGACTACTAGACTCGGTAAAAAAATTGTTGTATAATTGGGTGATTCCCCATTGTTTTTTCTCCATTTGCTCTGTCCGATATTCATGGAGTTTAATCATGGTTTCTCTAATTTTTTCAACTATCTTTTTAGTCGCCGTTTGCGGAAAGGGGAAGGTTTCAAAACAAGTTGTATTAGTATAGCGGGTATCTCCTTTTAAAGTTGAACTTTTCGCTTTTACCCAAATACGATGAATTTTTGATGTTAATATTCCTAAGATGTAAAAATCTTGTGATGCAATTACCATATTGGCTTCGCATGGTAAAATAGAAATATCAACAGGTTGAAACAGAATATATTTAATAATTTTTGGAATAGCAAAATAACAAGATAATCCTATTAATGCTTTTCTCATTGCTGATCGGCTTCGGCCATGTTTCCACCAGTTTTCTCTGCGTAATTGCTCTTTATTTTCATCCCTTTCAGGTTTAACTTTTTTCTTAACTCTTTCAAAGGGTAATTTATATTCGGAAGCATCTTCTAAAGACAGATCATTAAAATCAATTACCCACTCTTTTTTATGGAATAAATTAATTAAACTTTTCCCGTCAAGCATAGGTTTTAAAACTTTTTTATTTTTAGAATCTTTTTTAATCCACTCCTGAGCTTCTTCTTCAGAAATTATAAAACCTTTACCCGATAACTCACAGGATTGAAAGGAAATATTCTGATTAACATTTAAGCGTTTAGCATTTTCAACAGATACTTGATTAGTCAGAGATGTTGATATTCTTGAAACTTGAATATTATCTAAAAAATATTGTGCTGGTTTTTCCTTAGACCAATTCACAATACTAACATGAACATTTGCTTCACCTGACCAAACTTGAGTAGAAACAGCCTCATAAATAAAACCATTTTGAGAGACAATATAATCTAAACTTGCGTTACGACTAACATTCTGAGAAATAGAATTTGTCCCTACTAAACCTGCTCTACCTTGAGCATCTAAATTATTATGAGCTTTTCTAAACCAAAATACACAAAAATCAGTTTGTCCTTTAACTTCAGGAAATTGTTGATAAACTTTTTCTGTATAATTATCTCCTAATTCTTGTCTTAATTTTTTTCCTCCTAAAAAGGGAGGATTGCCAATAATAGCATTAGCTTTCACCCAATCATTAAAAAGCGCATCTTTACAGACAATATTATCATCCAAAGTATCTAAAGGTAAAGAAGGTTCAGTTAAATTAAATTTATCAATTGCCACCTTACGCGCTATCATTAAAGTAACTCTAGCTAACTCCACCGCAAAAGGATTAAGATCCATTCCATAAAACTGATGGGGAGTAACAAAACTGATCTGTAATTGATCAATATTGGTAGTTTTTTTACTCATTATTTTATGAATTAAAAGCTGCTCAATGCGTTTTAATTCCTGATAAGCAATATAAAGAAAATTTCCACTCCCGCAAGCCGGATCTAAGACTTTATAATTGAGTAAGTCTAGCTGTAATTGATATAATTGCTTAAGGGTATTTGCACCTTCAATACGCTCCTCCCAATACTGACTAATAGTAGGGCGAACAATGTTCATTATATCACTTTCTGAAGTATAATGAATTCCGTAGGAATGACGGTCTTTTTTATTAACCGAGCCTTCAAAAATATTCCCAAAAATAGCGGGTCTAACCTTACTCCAATCCTGTCTCGCAGCCACATCTAAAAATTCTAATTCTTTCTCAGTTAAATCAATTGGATAAATCGTAGAAAATAGCCCACCATTAAAATAATCAACACCTTTATAACGCCCAGCCGGAGTAATTCCGGTTTGATTCATTTCTCTAAATAATCCCCCAATGATATCATAAGAGCTTAGTTTATTTTGCAGACAATCTTGTACACAAGCAATAAATAGATCTTGAGGTAATAATCCCCGATCTTGGGCAAACATGGCTAACACACATTGTAAAATAAAACGTTGAGCGATTAATTCAGAATCAGCTTGTTTTGATAATCTTTGCTGTAAAATGGTAAATAATTCCCCCATTCTTCGCGCCGCAATTTCAGTAATTTCTACTTGATTATTTCTAAAAACAGGAGTCCGATTTCCTGACTCCATAAAAGCAAAAGCACTCGCTCTTTCTACTAAGTTAATCAGAGCGACTTTATCAACAGGTTCATCTAATTGATTATCAAAATCAAAAATCCAAAATTCATCAAAATTACAAAGAATCACATAACGAGGGCGATTAGGTACTAAACGTTGCCAATAAGCAAAAGCTTGGGCATAATGTTTATTAAGATCCTCACCCCGTTGTTTCATCTCAATTAAAACTTTGGGTTTCCAAATTAAATCAGCAAAACCAGTTTTACCTTTTTGACTCCCTTTTTTAATCGCTTCCTCATATTTTGCTCCCGCTTCTAAAGCACCCTCATAACCGAATGCTTTAAAAAAACGATCTAAAAAAGTTTGTGCTTCTTTTTTTTCCTGTCCTGTGATATGTTCTTTACAGAAATCAATAAATTTTTGTAAACTTTCCGGTGTTGCTGACATTTGACAATCCTCGCTCTTTTAAAGTGTCTTTTAACGTTCAGGAAATAGCTTACATTCCCTGAATGTGGGTTGATTAACTTCCCCTAAACGGGAGTTTAAAAATCGATCCATCCAATTCTCCAAATAGATCCGATTAGCTTGTTTTTCTTCGGGATCATTAGTATTAATAGAATGGGGTGCTAATCCCACAATTGCCGCCGTGGTGACACAGAACATTGACTTTTGAAAACTCTGACAAATTTGCACCCGTAAATCATCTTCCCCGCGACAACTATTTTGATAAATATTATGTAAATAATCGGGGAGAAAATGACGCATATCCTGCATTAATTGAGTTGGGGGAATACCTGAACCGCCAATTGGTAGAGGATCGGCGTATAATGCACCATAGGCAAAGTCTTTTTGTTCTGTGGGAATTTGCTGTGCTTGGGCATTATAAGAAACGGTTCCCTGAAAAGGAGTTCCCCTAAAGAACACAGCTTCAACGTAGGGAACGGCGGTATCCATTAAAAAGGTTAATTCGGCAGATTTTGGCAGGATATCATAAACTTTATTATTGATTTTGACGCTATAGGTAATCGGTTTATTGGCAGCTTCTACTAATGCTAATAAAATATGATTAACTACTTCAGGAATAGATTTAATTTCTCCTTGATCATACAGATCAGAAAGGGAAATAAACATATCACTCATCACCCGCCAAAATTGACCTAATCCACTATAATAGGAGAGTTGTCGGATTTGTTCGGGGAGAAATCCTGGGAAAAAACGATGTAACGGTTGAATGATCAAATTTCCCTTAGTTTTGGCTTGAATAGCCGTTTCTGCTAATAGTAGAAATTCAGGAGAATCTAAATATTGATCTAATTTGCCTCCTCCATGCCAAAACATAGTTTTCATACAATATTCGGCATATTCAAAATTAATCCGATCATGCCACAAATATTGCAATATTTTTTTGATGTTTACCTCTCCGTTGAAATATTTAAAAAAGGGAAATAATTCTAAAAACTGTTCATCTGCAATATAAATTAGATTTTTAGAATAGGCATCCAAAACAATCCCATAACTTTTTAAAATGCCGACAACTTCTACTAAATTTTCAGGATAATCTAGTAATAATGCTTCGCCGGACTCGAGGCGATGAATATATTCAGATAGAGGATGTTTAGACATGGTATTAAAATCGGTAATGGTCATTTTGTTTAAAGGTTTAATTAAAATTAATCTCTGGAAAAGTGATAAAATGGGTTTGATTTTCTACTCAATTATTTAGACCCACTTTATCAAGAAATTCAAACTTTTTCCGCGAGATGTTGAGCAAATAAAGGTTGAGTATGGGCTAAAGCAGTTGTGGAAGCATCAGTTAATCTCACCAGTAAGTTAGGTTGAATTCCTAAGATCACAATAATTAATGCTAAAATCATAGCTGGAATGCGATCGCGCCATTGGACAGAAGGCAAATTCACCACGGATTCCGAGAGGCGACCAAAGAAAGCTTTATTAATCATAATCAGGAAATAAACTGAAGTTAATCCGGTTCCAATCATGCACAATAAAGTTTGTACTGGAAACACTTCCATACTGCCTCGAAAGATGATAAATTCTGCCACAAATCCCACCAAACCAGGTATTCCCGCACTCGCCATTACCGCCATAATCATAATAGTACCAATCACGGGTAAACCTCGTTCTGGATTGAGTAACCCTTGAATAATATCTAAATCTCGACTTCCGGCTTTTCGATAGACAACTCCAACGGTTAAAAACATTAATCCCGAGATTAAACCATGACTCACCATTTGCATCACAGCCCCTAATAAACTGGTGGAGTTAGCCGCAGCAAAAGCCAATAAAATATAGCCCATGTGAGCAATAGAACTATAGGCGACTATTTTCTTCATATCTTTTTGAGAAATAGCACAAAAAGCTCCATATAAAACACTAACTACAGCCCAACTTGCCACCCAAGGAGATACTACTAACCAAGCATCGGGAAATAAGCCTACACCAAACCGTAATAACCCGTATGTTCCTAACTTTAATAATACCCCGGCTAACAGCACAGAAACAGGGGTTGAAGCCTCAACGTGAGCATCAGGTAGCCAGGTATGGAAGGGAAATAAAGGAATTTTAATTCCGAATCCAATTAACAGACCTCCTAATAAAATCAGTTGGGTGGTTAAAGGTAAAGATGAGACTCCCAAGGCTGTAGCACTAATGGTATCTAAATCAAAATCTAGGGTATGGGTCAGCCAAACAATTCCTAAAAAAGACGCTAAAATTAGAAATCCCGAAACGGCCGTATACAGTAGAAATTTAGTGGCTGCATAGCCTTTGCGTTTGCCTCCCCAAATCGCAATTAATAGATACAAAGGGATTAATTCCACTTCATAAAACAGCAGAAATAATAATAGATTTTGGGATAAAAATGTCCCAGAAATCCCAGCCGAAATCAGTAAAATTGAGGAATAATAGAGTTGATGGCGACTAATAAATAAATCAGTAATTGCGATCGCAATCGTAATTAATAACCCATTTAAAATTACCAAAGGTAAGGATAAACCATCAACCCCCAAAGTATAATTTAACCCCAAAGGTTTAATCCAAGGAATATATTCTTTAAACTGTAAAGCCGGATTATCTGGATCAAATATTCCCGCTAAAACCAACGACCATAAAAACAATCCGACTGTGATCACTAAAGACAATTGACGAGCCGTTTTACCCGATAAATTCGGCCAAAAGGCAATCACAGCCGCACCCAACAAAGGAAGCCAAATTAATACACTAAGCATAAATCAGTTATCAGTTATCAGTTATCAGTTATCAGTTATCAGTTATCAGTAATTACCGATAACTCCAATAATCCGTGTCATCTTTTAATCCGTCTAAATCCGTGATTAAAATTGCCACAACATTAATCCCATCAACACCCCTACCCCTAAAGCAATCGTCAGGAGATAAAATTGGGACTGTCCAGAAATACTGTATTTTAAGCCTTCTCCGCTAAACAAAGTTGCTAAACCAAAAGCATTAACAATGCCATCAATAATATAGCGATCAATCCAAGCACTAAAAGCGGAAATTTGACGAACAAATAAAACCACAGTCAGACCGTAAATTCGATCAATATAAAAATCGTAAGCGAATAAATCTTGCAATCCTTTCCAGGGTAATTTGTAAGGTTTAGAACCCATTCCCAATAAATAAATCCCGCCCCCAATTGCCACTCCTAATAAACCCGAAATTACCAGTAAAGGCACCGTGGCTTGACGCACAATCTCAGCAAATCCCGTCCCGGGAGCCACCACTAAAGGTGCTCTCCAACTAATTAATAATTGCCATTGTTGTAACATCAGGGGTACTAACAAGGTCAAAATGGTCATGCTCACGAGGGGTAAAGCCATTGGCCATGGAACTTCCGGTGCTCGCCGGGTTTTTTGTTGGGGTTTTCCCGCAAAAACTAATCCGAAAACCCGGGTTAAACTCAAAGCCGTTAAACAATTAACCAGCAGCAAGACCAAAATCAACCACAGAGGTAATGTCCAAAATCCATTCACCCAACGGCGCATTGTCCAAAAAGTACCCAAGGGCATTAAGGCGACTAAACCCGCCGCACCCACAATAAAAGCCGTTGTCGTTGCGGGCATTTTTGACCATAACCCCCCCATCTCCGTTAGATTTTGGGTATTGGTGGTTAGAATTACCGAACCCGCACTCATGAAAACTAAGGCTTTGGCGATCGCATGGGTGAACAATAATAACAGAGCAATATCAACTTGACTTTCTCCCACCGCAATAAATACCAACCCTAAATAGGCACTGGTAGAATGGGATAAGGCCCGTTTGAGATCAATTTGGGCAATGGAAACCAAAGAAGCACCAATAGCGGTAATTGTCCCCAAAACCACCAAAGTTGTAGATGCAATTGGGGAAAGGGCCAAAACCGGTTGCAGTTTAATTAAAACATAGGCTCCACTGGCCACCACCACGGAATTTCGCAGAATCGAAGCCGGGTTTGGGCCTTCCATCGCCTCATCTAACCAGAGATTTAAGGGAAATTGGGCGCATTTTCCAATCGGGCCAGAAATCAAGGCCAGACCCAGTAAAGTCGCATGGAGGGGCGTTAAGGTGGCGGTTTCAGCCCATCCTTCCAAATCGGAAAAGCTCAAACTTCCGGCCAGGGTGGAGAGATACACCACCCCCATCAACAGCAATACATCTCCGACCCGTTTGGTTAAAAACGCATCCCGAGCCGCCGTTACCACCAAGGGTTGAGCATACCAGAAGCCCACCAGCAGATAGGTAGAGAGGGTTAATAACTCTAGGAGGATATAACTCAGTAATAACGAATCACTTAGGGCTAACCCACTAATTGCCGCTTCAAAGAATCCCATCAAACCAAAAAACCGAGCCAGAGCCCAGTCCTTTTCCATGTATCCCAGGGCGTAGCATTGAGCAATTAAACTCAAACCCGTAATTAATTCTATTGCCCCCAAACTCACCGGGGAGATTTCTAGGGCAAAGGATAAATCTAAATTGTTGGTGTGTACCCAATGGAAAACAATTTGCTGAATGGGTTCATCCCAGGTAGTGCGGAAAACAACCGAACCATGGACAAGGGCTAAAACCGTCATTAACAAATTAAAGTAGGCTGCGGGTCTAGGCCCAGTGCGTCGCACCAGTCCCGCTGACCAAGGTAAGGTCAAGATTGCCCCAATTAAGCCATAAAAAGGTATCCACCAACTGGTGTGGAGGAGAAAATCTGTCATTTAACTTAAAATTAAAAAATTCTTAGGAAGTCTCAGCTTACTATATCAAAATTTCGGATTCATAGGTCTTTGAGTTAACTTTCAGCCGGGATTGGCGGATTATTATACTATTTTATAGAGCTATATACACAAAAAGTCTTTTCATTAGAGTCTTGCTTACATTGGCACGGTTATAATTCTCAAAAACTTAACAAAACTTAATTAAAATTCATTATCAACAAAAATAATATTAAAAATGAGAAAATATAATCCAGATTAATATTGTCAAGAGTGTCACCCTTCTCCTATTCTTATAGAGGGAGGTTCGTTACTATTTCTGTAAATTGAAATTGTAGGTAATCTGCTGATCTCCGTTTCCATCCTCAATGGCATGGAAGTAAGCAATAGGAAAATATAACTATTGCCAAATCTAGGGATCAATAAGCCCTAAAATTAGACTTAAAGGATAACTACAACATCTGAGTGTAGCCCGAAATCCGACGGTTGAATCTGTTGGAAATTAGCTTATCGCTTAAAAATACAGTGTAGTTTGTTTTGTTCATTAACTAGGAGTTAAACCATGTCAATTGCTGTGGGAATGATTGAAACTTTAGGCTTTCCTGCTGTTGTAGAAGCAGCAGACGCCATGGTTAAAGCAGCCCGGGTCACTTTAGTCGGATATGAGAAAATTGGCAGTGGCCGAGTCACCGTCATCGTGCGTGGCGATGTTTCCGAAGTCCAAGCATCTGTAGCAGCCGGAGTGGAATCTATCAAACGAGTGAACGGCGGTCAAGTGACTTCCACCCACATTATTGCTCGTCCCCATGAAAACCTAGAATATGTTCTGCCGATTCGCTATACCGAGGCAGTGGAGCAGTTCAGGGCTTACTAAGGACTCAAAAAATCTCACGTTGAATTGACCCGTGTAGAAGTTCTAAAAAGTAATTTCACAACCCCAAGTCAATTTTAATTAAAAGCGGAATTATCCCCATTTTATGGCGAAATTCTGTATTATTCCCGAACTGTTTTGATTGATTTTAGGAGTCAAATTTAATGGCGATTGCAGTTGGTATGATCGAGACTTTAGGCTTTCCTGCCGTTGTGGAAGCGGCGGACTCAATGGTAAAAGCCGCTCGAGTCACCTTAGTGGGTTACGAAAAAATTGGCAGTGCCCGGGTTACTGTGATTGTGCGGGGGGATGTATCCGAAGTGCAAGCCTCCGTATCCGCAGGGGTTGAATCCATTAAACGAGTTAAGGGTGGAGAAGTTTTATCCACTCATATTATTGCTCGTCCCCACGAAAACTTAGAATACGTTTTACCCATCCGCTATACCGAAGCAGTAGAACAATTCCGCGAAAGCCTCAGTGGGATTCGTCCTTTAAACCGTCCCTAATTTCCAGAGGATTTTAAAAATCGGTAAATTTACCCTTGATCCTTTGATAAATCCCTCCAAATTCCCATTTATTCTTCCTCAAACTCATTATGCAAATTGCCAAAGTGATTGGCACGGTTGTTGGCAATCAGAAAGAACCTAGTTTAAGGGGTTCCAAGTTTCTGCTTTTACGATTTGTTGATGAACATGGAGAAGATATCTCCAACGAGTATGAGGTAGCGATTGATGTGGTGGGAGCCGGAATCGGTGAATGGGTACTTGTGAGTCGAGGTAGTGCAGCCCGTCAAGTTGAAGGGAGTGAAAAACGACCCAGTGACGCGGCGATTGTTGCAATCATCGACACCATAAATCTGGAAAATCGAACGATTTACAGCAAAAAAGATCATTATTAACAGGAAAAAAGTGGGAGTTATTGAGAAGCGAAAGACTTTAAATTTTTAAGAGGGAAAAAGTTAGGAAAGGTGTTAGTTATAGGATAAATCAAATTTTGAAAAAAAGTTGAAATTCCGCACCCGAAATTATAAACTTCAGAACTTTTTAATATTTAACTGAATCAACTTCTTAATCATCCCTTTTGATCCGGTGCAATAACGAACAACAAACAACAAACAACAAACAACTATTCGGTTTAGGAGAAATTAAAATATGGCAGTTCGTGGCCTAGCGGCTCCTCCAACCCCTTGGTCGAAGAACTTGGCAGAGCCGAAAATCGACCCAACGGCTTATGTACATTCTTTTTCTAATATTATTGGTGACGTTCGGATTGGTGATCATGTCTTAGTAGCTCCTGGC
>Ga0208362_1000630_pt1 | contig 11616 bp, 11 predicted proteins | sample LakMenEpi13Oct10_FD_150693 | JGI IMG/M metagenome (GOLD analysis project Ga0208362, IMG submission 150693) | Freshwater microbial communities from Lake Mendota, WI - 13OCT2010 deep hole epilimnion (SPAdes) | ecosystem: Environmental > Aquatic > Freshwater > Lake > Epilimnion/Euphotic zone ... | reverse complement strand
TCCTAACGGTTATCTGGGAATGAGTTGTGAACACAATACCTTGGTCTCAGCCCTACGGGAAGCAGCACTTTCCCACCCTAGCGTCAATTTTATTCCCTTTGCCCAAGTTAACCACATTGAGGAGGAGAAACTCAGCTTTGAGAATGGCAAGCATGGAGAAACCAAGACAGTCTTCACCCAACGCATAATAGGTGCGGATGGTCGCTCCTCAATGGTTCGGAAAGTGCTAGGAATTCATCCCCAATGTACCCTCATCTCCTACATGGCGGGCATTTTGCTAGAAAACGTCACTCTACCATTTGAGGGCTTTGGACACGTTCATCTAGGTGGTCCTGGTCCTGTCCTCATCTACCGCATTGGTTCCAACCAGATTCGCGTCTGCCTTGATGTACCGATTGAATGCTTTAGAAATTCTCAAAATAAGGCAGCCTATTTATGGGATGCTTATAGTCCAGTGCTACCGGAAGCCTTGCTTCCGGCATTCCGACAAGCTCTAGAAAACAAACCCATTGCTTGGTGCGCCAACCAGTTTAGCCCACGCTTCCATTACGGTCACGAGGGTATAACTTTGGTGGGAGATGCCGCTGGGCATTGTCACCCAATAACAGCAACTGGGATGACTCTTGGATTTCAGGATGCGGAGTGTTTGGCACTTAGCAAGAAATTCCGAGAATTCCAGCACCTTCGCCTCACCCGTACTTACGTCCCTGAATTACTCGCTTGCGTCCTCTACCAAGTCTTTACTCGCTTAGACGACAGCGCTCTAGCCATCCGCCAATCTGTCTACCGAATGTGGCGACAACACCCTGACGAATGTCGTCGTACAATGCTCTTGCTATCGGGAGCAGAAGCAAATCTTGTACATTTCAGCAGTTCTTTCCTAAAAGGGGTGAGGATGGCAGTAATCCAAATGGTAAAAGAAAGTGCCGCCAAGGGTCAATGGAGACAAATAATCCCGGTGCTGGCTTGTTTTAGCGAATGGCTAGAATTACCGATAGAGGTCGGTTTGCTTCGTCTAGGGAGGCTTTTATGGATCACAGAGCATCACACTTAGACATGACAGAAGTTTTTTGTGACGTGGATGACTTTTGTCAAGTATTTGAACCATTATTGGCACAAATGTTGTTACCAGAAGTGGTGGGTCAAAGCCGACCAAAAAAACGATTGACTTTCGCCTTAAAAGTCTGTCATAAAAATCGAGCAAATAGCCATAAAGTCTTTGCTGGACTAGCGGAATGGGGAAAAGTTCAATGGGCTTTTATTTTGGATTTAAGTTACATTTAATCATCAACGACTATGGGGAATTTTTGATTTTTCAAGTCACACCTGCCAATGTTTATGACCGAAAAGTAGTCCCAGAATTAACAGAAGGAATTGTGGGGAAAATTTTGGGAGACAAGGGATATATTTCCGAAAAAAAATTTAGGCAATTAGGCGTAGAAATAGCGAAGCTGACACGAACCGCGTGCGACATGAAGTTATCTACTGTCATTGGAAGGATAATATTGCCGTTTCGGCAGGTTTATGCTTCCAATTGGATTGGAGATGCCAGAAAATATTTCACCAATCAGAATTCACTCATAACCAAGAGAACCTTGTACTTGGCGCTGATCGTTCCTTACAGATATGGAACAAGTGGCGGAAGACCTACTGTAGTTTTTAGCTGGGAACAACTTTTGGAGAGACGAATATGGGGTTGGCTCAAACTTACGATTCTGTCAGGAATACTGTGTCTGACAACCCAATAAAATACTGCAAGTAGGGATTTTCTTTGATTTGTTCTACTGTCTCTCTATCAGGACTTACGCAGGCACACTATATATATTGTGCCTGCGTAAGTCCTGATAATCATCTTGACCCAAACAATGGGTCAGTTTAAGCGGTTTATTATCTCTAGGATATTGACGTGGGGTGTAAGGCTCATCAATTTCAATATCAATATTTAACTTTGCTCCCTCATCAACATAAGCAAAATCAGGAATGCGACTACCCATCTTTCGTAATACGAAGATTTTACCCTCAAAATAACGTTTTAAGAGTTGGGGAAACTGACAATTACTTTCAAACTCAGCATAACCTCTAGGATCAAAATCATTAACATCTACAAAGCCTTGTAAGGGTGAGGCATATAAGACGATTGAAGCTAATTGAGATTTCCGCCACTGTTCAATCGCTTGAGGGTGTTTGAGTGCTTCACACTGTTGACGATGCTGCTGGCGTCGCCATTCATTTTCCCGCTCATGTTGTTGCTTTTGATATTCATAGTTTTGTAAACTAGATTTATAGTTTTGTTCAATGGCTAAAACCTGTTTTTTAAACTGTTGAATTTTTTGAGAATGTTGGATTTTAGACTCTTGATGCCGCTTTAACCTTTGGGGATAGTTTTTATATTGTTCTAATGCGATACCTACTGTTCCTAATCCCAGAAGTAGAAACAAGAGTAATCCTATTACGAAGTTAGCACTGGCAACACTACTACTAAAAATTAATATCGCTAAAGTTGCAAACCCTAAAAAAGTATAGTTAATACGTTTAGGCGGTTGTTCGTTAAAAACAGGAGGTTCGGGTTTTTGAGGCGGACTAGGTTTCGCTGGCAAAGTCGCTAAGACAAGAGAAGGTTGAGGCGGTGTCCCATTGAGAATATCAATCACTTTTTCAGGGTAAAACAGTGCTGGGTATTCAGTAGGATATTGAAAGGGAGTAATTTTGATACGGTTTAACATGGGTCATTAATTCTTCATTTAATTTACAAAGGTTTAAACCATTCATAACAAATTAGCTGGATATCTTCTGCTTTAACAAATTTGAGGGGTCAATCAAACTGATTAATGGTTCATGTATGCACCCTCTCCCATGCCTGATCAATTCCTTCTTTCACCTTAATTAACCCAGTCATCACATACTGCCAATAACCCTGTTTCCCATCGGCATTAATGGCATTACACCAGCGTTGGGCTGCTGCTTTTTTAACTTCCCTTAATTCATCCCATCCCTTAGTTTCTAAGATGAGATAGTTAGATTCAGGAGTATATTGGGGAATCTTGACTAAGCCTGATTCAATGGCATCCATTAAACTAAAATCACTAACTACCCATTCAAAAGGTTTATTAGTATTCTGTTTAGATGATTTTAAATAGTAGGGAGTAGCTGATAAATCAACACAGAAATTAATCTCTCGATATTTATGGATTCTATCTAATCCTTCAATCCAAATAGTTGACTCTTTTTGTTCATATTCAGCTACTTCATCATCATCATCGTCATTAATTTTACTGGGGGATATCCGATAAGCGTGATGTGCTTCATCATTAAAGACTAAAATATTCCCTTTATTCCCTACTTCTTGAGTTAAAATGCGCTTAATCCATGCTGCATCACTTTCTAGGTAACGGGTGGTTTCTACCTTAACCTCTTTAAGATTTCCCTGTTTATCTTTTTTCTCCTCAACTACTTTTATCTGTCCTAATGTAATTTGCTGCTGTAAACTCTCAAGGGTTAGGTAACGAGTACCTCTAGCAGTTTCATTCTTCCCCGCTATTTTAATCACTTCGGTAGTAGTGGTTTTAACTCCCACTTTCACTACTTTGGCAGGGTCATTACCAGCAGTAGAAGGCGAACGTTTTTCAAAGATATGCCAATTTGTTACCAATACTTTACCCTGTCTGAGTTTGTCCATGAGGTGAGAGGGTACGAGGTCGCGGCTGCGGTACAGGGATGCTTCCCCATTGTCGGGGTTAAGTTCCTGTAATCTGCTTTTAATAGTGACATTAGGACAGATAATTAAGACAACATCGGAAAATTTAGTGTTACTGCGATCGCTTACTTTATTGAGTATTGACCAAGCTGCTAACATCCCCATTACCGTTGTTTTTCCGCTTCCAGTTGCCATCTTACAGGCATAGCGAATAAAGGCTTTGAGTGTTGCATCAACGGGGGTATCTTGGGGAATATGAATCCCTTGGCGAAAATCTGCACGAGATTCAGTCAAAAAGATGATGGTTTCTACTGCTTCTTTTTGGGCAAAAAATAGGCGGTGTTGTCGTCCTTCTCTGTTCCAATATTCTAATAGTTCTAAGGTTGTACGACTGACGACACCTGGGTAATGTTGTTCTCTCCATTCTTTGACTTCTTTCCTGATACGATTAACCAGTGTCATCTCATAACCAGGGAAAAACTCATCGGGAGGTGAAAGTTTTAAAACCTGTCCTAATTCCCATTCGGTATTACTTTCACGGGGCGGATAAATAATGGAAGGACGGCGGCAACCTTCTCTAAGTTCAGGTTCATAGCCTTCTCTAATGAACCAATACCGGGACGGTTCATCAAAGGGAGAATTTAAAATGGGTTCGTTTACTTCGTAGGTCATATTCAGTTATTAGTTAAAAAGTTTATTGGTGAATAATTAATTTGAAAATAATCCAATTTAATACATTTATTTTGTTGTTTTATCCACGTTGTCTAAGTTTATTAATTTATCTATGTCATTTGAATTTGTTATAATATCTTGCCATCTATTTATAGCTATATCATATAAGTATTTATATTTTTCAACACTCTGATTGAAATCTTCTTCATTTTTGACTTTATATTTAAGATCCGCAACTATTTTTCGACCTTCTCCTGCTAGTAAGGCACTAGCAACCTCATATTTATCAAAAGGGACAAAGGATTTAAGACTATAGAAAAAGATGGCAAAATATAATATATAAACTTTACTGGTTTTTACTGATTCTTTTTCATTAGATGTAAACAAAAACCAAGCTATTGCAATAAATCCAAAGCCAACAACACTATAGTCAATAAATCTCCATATATTATGTTGATTTTCAAATGGAATAACAATAAGCCCACAAACATCTTTCTTTAATAATTCAATCTTCTGATTCAATTGTGAATCATTTGTTGATGATTCTGAGACACATTCTTTAAATCGATTTGAATTTGAATATACTATATTTATAAAAAAAATCAATATAAGAGTTCCCACGCTTCCTAAAATTAAGCTTCCTAAATTTAGTTCAAAATTGTCTAATACTCTCAGTTTAAAATTGTCTAACAGTTTCATAGTTTTTCCTAAATAGTTAATAGTCCGATTGAATTATTCATCATTAATTGAGAGCCACGTTAAATCATAAATCCTTAACAACTAACAATTCATTCCCTCTATCATCAATCACCTTAACAGCAACTTGCTTATGCTCTCCTGCATCAAATTCGGTGCTAAGTGTTCCTGCTAAATGTTCCCAAACAGAATCTTCATAAGTTCCTTTTAGAGCTTTCTTGATACTGTCCCAAGCACTTGTTCGAGGGAAAAAGGCTTGATTGACGTGGAAACTTAAACTGTTATAGTCAGTGTCCAGAAACCAAGCGGGGACGTTTTTACCTTGTTGGTGGTCAACGTCCATTGTTGTTGGGTCAAACACATCAAGCCCTAATAATTCCACCTGATATCGACCTTCATCAGTTTTATGAATCTTAATTTCCGGCAAGCCACACACACTAAAAATCTGGGAACTTCTCATATTTTTAAGTAAGTCACCCATTAATATGTCTGGTGTTGCTTGGATATAAGTTGCAGGAATGTCCGTTGTTTCATGGCAGTGTTCGACAAATTGACGAGCATTAGCAGTGATCGCAAATCCAATCACATACAGATGATGGTATTGTTTTGCTTTTGCTTCTTTTGCTGCTTCATAAAGCGTTCTCTCAGCAATCGCTCCGTTCTCTGAACCGAAGAAGAAAGCGACGGGTTTTTGCGATAATGGTAAGAGATTCTGATTGAGTTCAACCACTTCATTTACAGCTTCACCAAGGGTAACATCCCCTAAATCACTGGGTTTAATTAATGCTTCTGCTGACAGGATTTGGCTTCTGGTAGGTTGGCGAACATTAGTAAAGGTGACGGTTTTGTTATTGGGTAAATGTAAGACTGGTGATTTTCTTAAAACCTCTAACATCCTGTCCGTAAAAGATGCTGCGGTGTCGGGTTCAATGGCTTCAGTTTCAGGTTCTTCTTGCCCTTCCATGTTAACGGGAGGGGGGATAATTCCCTCAACTACAAACGGCCCACAAACACGGGTAATACTGTTAATCTGTTCAGGTCTGTCAACTAAAATTTCTTCATCTGGTGGCTCATTATTAGCAATACTTTTTAGGGTGACATGGGGAACGATGCCGCCAACTTCCTCCCCTTTGTTGTTCCGCTTTCTTTTGTAGACAAACCCACCGGACGGCCCCTTTGATTCATCCTTGAGTTCGTAGTAAGGGAAGGTTGCAGTCAGGAGACGTTGACGGGCTAATGCTAGGGGAACCCGACTAACATCACAAGTTATCCAACGTCTTCCCCACTGTTCGGCAACATAAGCTGTTGTGCCGCTTCCACAAGTTAAGTCTAATACTAAGTCTCCTGGATCGGTTGTCATTAATAAACAACGTTCTATTGCTATCGGTGATGTCTCAACAACGTATTGTTTAGCTTCTGTAAAACCACCTGCTGTATTATCCCAATAATTTGTAAGTTGAACTACTGGGTAATCATCATAATAAAAAACGTAATATAATTTTGAACCCAATTTCATCAATCTTTTTCTCTTGTTTAAATTTTCCATTCCCTCTTTTGTTGTTTTCCAACTTCTTCCAGCTCTTGGCTTAAAAATTTCACCTTCAAATTCAAAATCATATATACATGATTGTGTATAACCACTTGAAAAAATTTGTAGCCGACTAAAAAATCTTGCATTATTCGGAATACTTAAGGGATTTTCTTTTTCTAAATCAGTTAATTTTCTTTTTTCTCCATCTTGTGTTTCTATAAAAGTAAATTCACTAATATTAAGTGATCTTTTATTGTATAGCTGACGATATTTTAAATTACTTTTTGATTTTCCGTACCATAAAATATGATCATTCATTCCTTCTAAGTAAGATGAGCCAAAAGGCATATTTTTCGTTTTAAAAATAATATGGCTAACAAAATTTTCTACTCCAAAAACCTCATCCATCAACTCTCTAACATGATGAACATTCTCATCAGAAATTTGCACAAAAACACTACCACTATCAGTCAACAACTCCCTGGCCAACAATAGGCGATCGCGTAAATAAGTTAAATAACTATGTAACCCCAACTCCCAAGTATCCCGATAAGCCTGCACCATCTCCGGTTCACGGGTAAAATCATCGTCTTCATTATGTTTAACATCCCGCTTTCTAACAAAGGGTTGGAAGTTAGAGCCAAACTTCACCCCATACGGCGGATCAATATAAATCATCTGGACTTTTCCGCCCATTCCCTCATACTGCACAAGGGAATTCATAACAACCAAGGAGTCACCCAGAATCATGCGGTTAACCCATTTATCTTGATATTCGTAAGCTTTCAAGATTTGGTCTGTAATTGACCATTGAGGGTCACTAAAGAAATCAAGCAAACTTAACTGATGTCCACCTTTTTTGTGACTTTTCAGTGTTTCAATAATCGCCCTAGTAGATAATCGTTCATGGACAAATAAAGGCAAACTTAGAACATCAAAGGATAATCGTTCAGCCTTTCCTGTCCAATTTAAAAAAGGTTGACTTAAAGCTTTTAGTTTTTTGGCAGCAACTTTAGCAGTTTCTATATCTTCAGCTTCTAAAATCTCAGCAATTAAAGATTCAGCTTGTTCTCTAGCCGGGTTATCATCCCAATCTAACGCAGGGGAAAGGGAAGAATCGTAACGATAAGTAGCAGGGGGCTTTTTCTTTTTAAACTGTGGCTCTACTCCTATATCTGGCCTTAAAGGATGTTGGGAGCCAGAATAATCATAGTTTTTAGGTTCTTGTTGCTGTTGGCTACGTTTGCCTTTAGGCATTTTCTTAGACCCATTACGAATAAAATTAAAACCTTAACTGGCCATGCGTTCAGATTCCAACGTTGCTACTCGTTGATCAAGCTGAAACACCATTTCTCTAAGTGAAACGTTTTCAGTTGCTTTTCAAACTTCAGTCTAAGGGTTGATTGACAATTTATGTACCGGATTTAACTAAACTTATTACTAAGGTTTCTCTTGTTCTGGTAATTACAGCTAGGTTTTTTGTTCTCCACAGGCGGTTTTTCCGTATTTCAGAGTTTTAAGTCAAGGAATAACTGCCCAGGTGAGATATTTCCTCGACTTCGACAATGGTAAGCTAAATGACAACTACTACACAAAGCCACTAAATTTTCTAAACGATTATCACCAGGATCAAGATTCCAATGGTGCACCTGCAAAATATAAGCTCGACGTTTTAGGGTATTAGGTAAGGTTTCTCCAGGTTTTAGACATAAACGACCACATCGTTGACATTGCCAGTTAGCTGATTCCTTAACCGCCAAAGCTAGTTCCTTCCAATTATCAGGATAACGATTTAAACTCATAGACTGATTTATTAATTTTTATTAACCCTCTGATATTTATTGATGTTTCCCCTCAAGCACTTCTTACAGTCTAGTTTTTTATTGACCCGTTGAGGTAATGAATAACATAACGGATAACATAACGGATAACATAACAAATAACAGAAAGTGCAAATGAATCAATATGTCTGGACTAATTGGATCTGATAAGAAAGGTTTCCGTAGTCTTTCGCTCAACTCTGACATTTTGGGAGATTTACTAGCTAATAAGCGCAGTGTTCAAACCCGTCAAGCCTACGCTAAGGATTTACGAGATTTCTTTACTTTCATTGCCAATAGTGACCCGACACCGGAGTTAGTTGGAGAATTTCTGGCTTTAGAACAGTTTGATGCCTTGGCTCTTGTCCTGAATTACCGTCAACACTTAATTAACAAGGGTCTGAAGGAATCTACCGTTAACCGTCGGCTGGCGGCAATTAAATCCTTAGTTAACTATGCCCGCACCATTGGCCGTTGCAAATTCACTCTTGCTGATATCAAAAACGAGAAAGTCCGCCGCTATACCGACACCTCTGGGATTCCCACTGACCAAATGAAAACGCTTCTGGAACTTTGCGATCGCACCACCCTGAAAGGGAAACGCGATTATGCTATCTTCCGGCTGCTCTGGTCAAATGCCCTCCGGCGGGGTGAAATTTCTAATGCCAATGTCACCGATTTGGATATTGATAACCGTTGTCTATGGATTCAAGGCAAGGGTCGCGGCACCGATAAGGAAAAGATTGAGTTGGGTTTGGCTACCCTAGAAGCGATTCAGGATTGGCTAACGGCTAGGGGACGGGTGAGAAAAAACGCTCCTTTATTCTGTACCCTCGATTACTGCACCAAAGGGCATCGGCTCAGTGGAGAAGCCATTTACACGATTGTGCGCGAGTTAGCTGAGAAAGCCCAAATTAAAAAACGTCTCTCCCCCCACCGGATTCGACACAGTTCCATCACCGCTGCCCTCGATGCCACCGGGGGAGATGTGCGCCGGGTGCAAAAACTTAGCCGCCACCATGACCTGAATACTCTGATGATTTATGACGATAATCGCCAAAATGCTCAGGGAGAAATTACGAATTTATTGGATGATTTGTTGTGAGTATTGAATTTGAACCCAACCTTGTGTAAATAATTTCAGGAGGTACTCGCATCTTCAACGGGTAAAGCCGAGATACCCTAACAATAGGGAACGCTGTAACGATTTGGCGTAAATAGAAGGTTCGTGTCACCAGGTGCAACCTTGTAAAGTTTTGTAAAGGTCAATTGTCCCAGTGGCTGCAAATTTCAGAATTCTGATAGTGTTAACCTCAAAGATTACATCCTAAAGCGGTTTTGAAGATATCACCAGAATTTTAGAGAGTGCCAACATTCCCCCGCCGGAACTTTTAATTTTATTCATCCGAATGAAAAAAACCTAAAGCTTTTCCTAAACTGGAATTTTCCCAAAAAGCCTGTCGCTGAGAATGCGTCATCACTTTTGTTGTACCTGCTCTAACCTGATTAGAGGTTAAGCTGGGTTGGGACTCCCCATTCATTTTCTTGTCTGTAACAGAAGGCTTTTGCTTCTTTCTTAGAAAATTTGAACGCATATCCATCTTCTCCCGGAGCGATAGTTGTCGGCCCCAAACACTGCATTTGGATTACATCTCTATAGTAGTTGATAGCATCTTCCAATGACACTAACACAATCAGTGTGTCGGTTCCTGAGCAACACTGTAATCCCACCTGTACAGCGTACCAGATTAACCATTTGCCTATGGGTATAATCAAACGTTCTGAGAGTTGTCCTCTACTGGCTGGGTTGGTCTCCAGATGTTCTATCTCCAGAAATTCTGGGGAGGTAGAATCAGAATAAGGATAAACACCATATCGAACTAATCCCCAAAGCTGTTTATCGTAAATGAGTTTAATGATGTTTTGACAATCAAAGTCCGTTGCTTGCCACAACAATTGCCAGTTAAATGTCCAGTCCGTCGGCATATCTTCCTCTGTTGCTGGAGTTAGTAAAGCTGTTTGTTGAGTCCCAGTTTGCGCTAAAACGGATACCTTAAATGATTTAACGGGTGTCATCATTCAAACAGAAAATCATAGTTTTTATTCGTGGCAATTGGCAGTAATTGGCAGTTAAGAGTCCCGCTTCATTAGTCATCAATATTAAAATAATTCTTTAATTTATCAGATTCAATATTATTTAATTTTTTACCACTAGCAGATTTTCTGATAATTTCCTCAATGTCAGGGGGAATGGTGCAATCCCTTATCCTTGGTTGCTCATCAATCAAGGGTAAATGTTTATCAAGCCCCTCACGAATAAAAAATCTAATTTGCTGTCCTAGATTGCGTTCACAAGCCACAGCAACCCGTTCGAGTTCGGGACGCAAACCCTCTAAGTCAACTGTCATCCTGTCACCAGCCATCGTTGAATTTCCCCAAATGTCACCAATCATATACAGAATAACATCTCAAGAGTATATAAGAAATTCTAATCATACAAATATTGTGCATTTTGGTGAAATAAAGTGTATATTAGTTCTAATAGCACCCTAGACCATCCCCTGCTAGGACTCCCGATAGAGCCATAGGACATTCCAGAGACGCTATAGCACCTACTGAGAGGCTTCTAGCTTCTCTATACCCCGAACCTCGAAAACTTAACAGCCTAGCCACATCCTCAAAATCAGAGGCTTAACTGTGGGAAGCAAATAATTCACTTTATTATCCCAAGGAAAATGACAGCAATTAACCCAGAAATTATCCCAAACAATGAACGGGTTAGGCTTTACAAGAATCGAACCGAGAACAGTTTGTACACTTCCCAGAAAGATTTAACTTCTCGATTGAAACGGAAGGCACAAACACTCAGAACATGGGTCAACCTTTTGATTACTCATGTTGACAGTTTTTGGAAGTTCTACAAACCTCGTAAAGCCTACTGTGATTATGTTGTCTGGTGTATTGAACGCATTGATGAACATGATAAAAAACAATGCAAATCAGCACCACGACCGGACATAATCGAGGATTTTATTGTTAACAATTCTCAATCATTGACCATCAAAAAATACTTAGAGGAATTGGAAAATGTCTGCACAACCGAAACAAAAATCGACAATGCAAAACTTAGCAAAGTCGCTTAAAATTGGTGAAACTGAATTACTAATTGCCATAAAACAACTTGGCTTAAATCCATCAGAAGT
>Ga0208362_1000628_pt1 | contig 11642 bp, 9 predicted proteins | sample LakMenEpi13Oct10_FD_150693 | JGI IMG/M metagenome (GOLD analysis project Ga0208362, IMG submission 150693) | Freshwater microbial communities from Lake Mendota, WI - 13OCT2010 deep hole epilimnion (SPAdes) | ecosystem: Environmental > Aquatic > Freshwater > Lake > Epilimnion/Euphotic zone ... | reverse complement strand
AAGCCATAAAAACGGCTTGTCAAATGGCAAATTCTGGAGATATTATTTTGATAGCTGGAAAAGGTCATGAAACCTATCAAGAGATAAACGGAGTCCGTCAGGATTTTGACGATATGCAAATTGTAAAAGAATTATTAAAACAATTGGAAAAATAAATTCTAAATAATTAGTCATTCGATTTGGAATTTAGAATTTAAATATTTGGAATTTAAACCTAAAAATTATGTTATACTACATTTTTAAATACTTAGACGAAGCGTATAATTTGCCAGGAGCAGGTTTATTTCAATACATCACTTTCCGATCTGGAATAGCGGTTATTTTATCGTTATTAATTTCTACCATTTATGGGAAAAGAATTATTAACTATTTACGAAATAAACAAGTGGGTGAAACTGTTCGCGAATTAGGTTTAGATGGGCAAGTACAAAAAGCAGGAACCCCAACAATGGGTGGTTTAATCATTATTTTAGCTACGCTGGTTCCGGTTTTATTATTGGCTAAACTAGATAACATTTACATCATTTTACTTTTAGTGACTACCGTATGGATGGGAAGTATTGGTTTTTTAGACGATTATATTAAAGTTTTCAAAAAAGATAAAGAAGGTTTAAAAGGAAAATTTAAAGTCATTGGACAAATTGGACTTGGAATTATTGTTGGAGTGACTTTATATTTTCATCCAAATGTAACAATCAAAGAAGATGTAGTGCTTAAAAAACAAGGAATAGAAACGGTAATTAAAACTACTTCGCCTGAAGTGAAATCAATGGAAACCACTATTCCATTTATGAAAAATAATACGTTTGATTATGCAGAATTACTATCGTTTATGGGTGATGATTATCAAAATTGGGCGTGGTTAATTTTTATTCCAGTAGTTATTTTTATCATTACTGCAGTTTCAAATGGTGCAAATTTAACGGATGGAATTGATGGTTTAGCTGCTGGTACTTCCGCCATTTCAGTATTGGTTTTAGGTATTTTCACCTTCGTATCGGGAAATATTATTTTCTCTAACTATTTAAATATTATGTACATCCCAAATTCGGGTGAAATGACAATTTATATAGCCGCATTTGTAGGTGCATTAATTGGGTTTTTGTGGTACAATACCTATCCAGCAACTGTATTTATGGGCGACACAGGAAGTTTAACTATCGGAGGGATTATCGCAGTAATTGCAATCGCAGTTCGTAAAGAATTAATGATTCCAGTTTTATGTGGAATTTTCTTAGCGGAAAACTTTTCAGTGGTGTTACAAGTAGCCTATTTCAAATACACCAAAAAGAAATTTGGCGAAGGGCGTCGTATTTTCTTAATGTCACCGTTACATCATCATTATCAGAAAAAAGGATATCACGAAAGTAAAATTGTAACACGTTTCTGGATTGTGGCCATCATTCTAGCAATTTTCTCATTAGTATCTTTAAAATTAAGATAATATGCGATTGGTTGTATTAGGTGGCGGAGAAAGCGGTGTAGGAACTGCTATTTTGGGTAAGAAAAAAGGATATGATGTGTTTGTGTCCGATTTTGGAAAAATAAAAGAAAATTATAAAGAAGTTCTTAGTATTAATGGCATTGCTTGGGAAGACGAAAAGCACACGGAAGATTTAATTCTGAGTGCCGATGTGGTAATGAAAAGTCCTGGAATTCCAGATAAAGCGCCTATTGTAAAAAAGTTGCTTGAAAAGAATATTCCGGTGATTTCGGAAATAGAATTTGCAGCGCCTTTCACTACTGCAAAAACAATCGGAATTACAGGCAGTAATGGTAAAACTACTACGACTTTGCTTACCTATCACATCCTGAAACAAGGCGGTTTAAATGTAGGTTTAGCAGGGAATATTGGGAAAAGTTTTGCTTGGCAAGTAGCCGAAAATAAACACGATTGTTATGTGTTAGAATTAAGTAGTTTTCAATTAGATGGAATACTAAATTACAAGCCGGATATAGCAATTATTTTAAATATTAGCCCTGATCATTTAGACAGATACAATTACGATTACAAGTTATATATCGATTCAAAGTTTAGAATAACAATGAATCAAACAGAGACAGATTTTTTAATTTATGATGAAGATGACGAAGCCATATCAAATTGGTTTGCCTCACATCAAACAAAAGCAAACAAAGTGCCTTTTTCAATTTCAAAAAAATTAAATATGGGCGGTAGCATAACCGATAACAACGAAATAAATATCAACCTTAACGAAAATCATTTTACTATGCCAATTAATCAACTTGCTTTAGAAGGAAAACATAACGTAAAAAACGCTATGGCAGCAACAACTGTTGCGCAATTAATGAATATTAGAAAAGCAACTATTAGAGAAAGTTTAACTAGTTTTCAGGGTGCAGAACACAGATTAGAAAAAGTGTTAAAAATAAACAATGTGCAATACATTAACGATTCGAAAGCGACTAATGTAAATGCTACTTTTTTTGCATTAGACAGTATGATTACGCCAACAGTATGGATTGTTGGAGGTGTTGATAAAGGGAATGATTACGACGAGTTAATGGCATTGGTTCGTGAAAAAGTAAAAGGCATCATTTGCTTAGGTGTCGACAATAAAAAGTTAGCCGATAAGTTTGAAGGATTGGTTGAAATGTTTGTGGAAACAACATCTATGTCTGAAGCTGTAAAAATTGCAAACAAAATGGCAGAAAAAGGCGATACTGTTTTACTTTCTCCTGCTTGTGCAAGTTTTGATTTGTTTGAAAATTACGAAGACAGAGGGCGTAAATTTAAACAAGCGGTACAAAATTTATAATAGTAATTGATTTACAAGAGCAAAAATTATAATGAACAAAATCATAAACCAACTTAGAGGAGATAAAACCATTTGGGCTGTAATTGTATTATTGGCTTTGGTTTCTTTTTTACCCGTGTATAGTGCGAGTACAAACTTAGTATATACAGTTGGTAATGGAAAAGGTTCAACATTAGTATTGTTGCTAAAACATTTTTTACATGTTATTGTAGGATTAGTTATTGTGTTTTTAATACACAAATTACATTTCGAAAAGTTTAAAAAATATTCCATTTTTGCTATTTGGATTATTATTCCTGCGTTACTTTTTACATTATTACAAGGAAAAACAATTGGTGGCGCGAATGCAAGTCGGTGGTTGGAAATCCCTTTTGTTAATTTTTCGTTTCAACCTTCTACGCTTGCCTTTACAATCTTAATGGTATACGTAGCTCGAACGCTAACAAAAATTAACGAAACCAAATACACGTTTAAAGATTCGGTGATTCAAATATGGATACCAGTTGGTGCTGTTTTAATATTTATTTTGCCATCAAATTTTTCTACAGCAGCCTTAATGTTTGCGATGGTTTTTATGTTGTTATATATTGGGCAATATCCTTTAAAATATTTAGGAATTGTGTTGGCTAGTGGATTGGCATTATTGGCGCTTTTTTTCTTATTGGCACAAGCCTTTCCAAAGCATAAAACCTTTAGTCGTGTAAATACTTGGGTGAGTAGAATTGAAAATTTTACCTCAGACAAACCTGATGAAGATAAATATCAGATTGAAAATGCTAAAATAGCTATAGCTGTTGGAAAAATTAATGGAGTAGGGCCTGGAAAAAGTATTCAAAAGAATTTTTTACCACAATCGTCTTCCGATTTTATTTTCGCTATAATTATTGAAGAATATGGGCTAATTGGCGGATATGTATTAGTGTTTTTTTACATGTTATTATTTTTTAGATTCTTAATACGAGCGAATAAAACCACAAATCTGTTTGGAAAATTATTAATCATCGGACTTGGTTTTCCAATTATAATTCAAGCCCTAATTAATATGGGTGTAGCAGTAGAGTTATTGCCAGTTACTGGTCAGCCATTGCCTTTAATTAGTAGTGGAGGAACTTCAATTTGGATGACGTGTTTGTCGTTAGGAATAATATTAAGTGTTACCAAAAGAGAAGATGAAATCGCCGCAGATTTAAAAGATTTTCAAGATAAAGAGGCTGCATTACAACGTTTAATTGAAAGAGAAGTTGTAGTTATGAATGCCGAAAATGCTATGGAAAACCTTTCAGAAGACGAGCATAAAGTAAATGACATGAAGTATTCTATTCGCGAATCTCTAAAACAAGAAAACGAATTAGATACGCAAGGCGACAGTTTAGTAAACGGACAAAATCCAATGAATGCGGTTATAAATAAAAAATAATGGAAAAAAGATTTATCATTAGCGGCGGTGGAACAGGTGGACATATTTATCCAGCTATTGCTATTGCGAACGAATTGAAAGTACAATTTCCAGAAGCAAAATTTTTATTTGTAGGCGCAAAGGATAAAATGGAAATGCAAAAAGTGCCTCAAGCGGGTTATGAAATAAAAGGACTTTGGATTTCTGGAATACAACGAAAACTTACGTTACAAAACGCAATGTTTCCATTAAAATTAGCTACAAGTTTAATAAAATCGTATTTTATTTTAAGAAAGTTTAAACCTAATGTGGTAATAGGTACAGGTGGTTTTGCAAGTGGTGCTGTTTTAAAAGTTGCTTCAATGTTAGGTATTCCTACTGTTATTCAAGAGCAAAATTCGTATCCTGGAATTACAAATAAATTATTAGCTAAAAAAGCCAATTCAATTTGTGTGGCATATGAAAATTTAGAGCGCTTTTTTCCAAAAGATAAATTACATTTTACCGGAAATCCAGTTCGTCAGGATCTAATGGAAGTAGCTAGTAAAAAAGAAGAAGCAATTGCTCATTTTAAATTAGATCCTTCTAAAAAAACACTTTTAATTTTAGGTGGAAGTTTAGGTGCAAGAAGAATAAATCAACTAATTGAAAAAGAACTGGATTTTTTATTAAGTCTAGATTTTCAAATTATTTGGCAATGCGGAAAGCATTATTTAAATGAATATTCAAAATATAACGAAACAGCAAACGTGCAAGTAACGGCATTTATTGATAGAATGGATTTGGTATATGCAGCAGCTGATGTGGTAATTTCTCGTTCTGGGGCTTCTTCAGTTTCTGAGTTATGTATTGTTGGAAAACCAACCATCTTTATTCCATCGCCTAATGTTTCTGAAGACCATCAAACTAAAAATGCTAAAGCAATTGTGGAAAGAGGCGCAGCAATATTAATAAAAGAATCAAATTTAGATGACGAATTTAAAATTGTTTTCGAAGCGGTAGTCAAGGATCAGGGAAAATTGCAAAACCTTACAGAAAATATTAAAAAATTGGCAAAACCAAATGCTACTAAAGCCATAGTGGAAGAAATAAAAAAAGTACTAAAAAATTAAGTACAATTGTATTATAAAAAAATGAATTTAAACCAAATACATAACGTCTATTTTATTGGTATCGGTGGTATCGGAATGAGTGCTTTGGCGCGCTATTTTCAATTCATTGGAAAAAATGTGGCGGGTTACGATAAAACAGAAACCCAATTAACTTCCGAGTTACAAGAAAATGGTATTAAAATTCATTTTGAAGATAGTATTGCATTAATTGATGAACGTTTTAAAAATACTGAAAACACATTAGTGATTATTACGCCAGCGGTTCCGAAATATCATTCAGAATGGAACTTCTTTTTAGACAATGGATTTACGGTAAAAAAACGAGCTGAAGTTTTAGGAATCATCACAAAAGATACGTTTTGTTTTGCGGTAGCTGGAACACATGGCAAAACAACAACCTCAAGTATTTTAGGACATATTTTGTATGAAAGTGGTGTAGATGTTACTGCTTTTTTAGGTGGAATTGTAGAAGGTTATGATTCTAATTTAATTGGTACAGGAAAAACAGTTACAGTAGTAGAAGCAGATGAATTTGACCGTTCGTTTTTGCATTTACATCCAGATTTGTCTTGTATTACTTCTATGGATGCGGATCATTTAGATATTTATGGTGATGTGGCAGCTATTGAAGCTTCTTTTAAAGAGTTTGCAAATAAAGTGCCTTCTGATAATTTATTTATTGTCAAAGGATTACCTTTAGAAGGAAATACAATTGCTGTAAATGTAGGTGCGGATTATGTTGCTCAAAATATCAGAATTGCAAATGGTTTTTATGTTTTTGATGTAAAAACCGCTACAGAATTAATTGAAAATGTAAAATTTGGATTGCCAGGACATCATAATTTAACCAATGCTTTGTTGGCTTTTGCTATGGCAAAATCGTACGGTGTTGAAAATGAAAAAATCAGTAACGCATTAACTACTTTTAAGGGCGTTAGACGTCGATTTTCATTTCAAATTAGAACTGAGAAATTAGTTTATATTGATGATTACGCTCACCATCCAACGGAGATAAATGCAGTTCATCAAGCTGTAAGAGAATTATATCCAAATAAAAAAATAATCGCCTGTTTTCAACCTCATTTGTTTAGTAGAACTAAAGATTTTGTTGATGGTTTTGCAGAAAGTTTGTCTCAATTTGATGAATTGCTTTTATTGGAAATTTATCCTGCCAGAGAATTGCCTATTGAAGGGGTAAATGCTACTTGGTTATTAGATAAAATTACGTGTAAAAAGAAACAGTTAGTAACCAAAGAAAAGTTATTAACATACTTTAAAAATTCCGATTCAGATGTATATATTACAATTGGTGCAGGAGATATTGGTGAAATGGTAAAGGACATTAAAAAAGTACTAAATGAAAAAATTTAATTGGCAAAATATTCGGTTAGTTTTGATGTTAATTGTGGTAATTTTCTTGTATTCTTTTACTCAAAATAGAAGTCAAAACAAGAAAATCAGCAAGATACAAGTTGAGTTTCAGGGTAATAACAAAATGTTTTTAACAAATGAAATGGTTAATAACTTGTTAATACAAAATTTGGGAGGCACTTCCTCAATTCAAAAAGTTAAAGTAGATTTGAAAGATTTGGAAAGTGCCCTAAAAAAGCAATCATTTATCGAGAATGCTGAAGTGTTTATTTCAGAAGATGGTATGTTAATAACTAAAGTTTTGCAGAAGTCCCCAGTCGCAAGAGTTGTTAATAATAATCGTGTTTTATATGTAGATAAAAATGGTAGTATTTTTCAATTGTCAAATAATTTTTCATCAAGAGTTCCTATTGTTCAAGGAAATATTGAGGGCGAATTTAAAAAAGGGTTTATAGAAACTTTTAAGACCATTGAAAAAGATGATTTTTTAAAAAAACATATCATAGCAATCACGATTCAAAAAAACGGAAGCATGAACATGCTAACAAGAGAACATGATTACGATATTAATTTTGGAAAGCCAATTTTGATTGATAAAAAGTTTAAAAATTATAAAGCGTTTTATCAATATGCTTCGAAAGATTCGATAATTGAAAAGTACAAATCAATAAATTTAATTTTCACACAACAGGTAGTGTGTTCAAAATAATGAATAGATGATGAACAAAGAAAGTATTGCAGTAGGTTTAGACATTGGTACAACAAAGATTGTAGCAATGATCGGCAAGAAAAATGAGTACGGTAAGCTGGAAATCCTTGGGGTAGGGAAATCTAAAAGTTTAGGGGTGCACAGAGGTGTAGTCAATAACATTACGCAAACCATTCAATCTATTCAAGCAGCTATTTCAGAAGCAGAAAATAATTCAGGTTATCGAATTAATGATGTAGTGGTTGGAATTGCAGGACAACATATACGTAGTATACAACATACCGATTATATCAGTAGAAAAAACCCTGAAGAAGTAATTGGCGAATATGATATTGAACAATTAACATGTCAAGTTCAAAATTTATCAATGCTTCCAGGTGAAGAAATTATTCATGCTTTACCACAAGAATTTAAAATTGACGGACAATCTGAAATTTTAGAGCCAATTGGAATGTATGGTGCTCGAGTAGAATCAAGCTTTCATATCGTGGTAGGACAAGCGGCTTCTATCAGAAATTTAGGACGTTGTGTTAAAAATGCAGGTTTAGAATTAACAGGATTAACTTTAGAACCGTTAGCTTCTGCTGATGCCGTTTTAAGTGAAGAAGAAAAAGAAGCCGGTGTAGCACTTATCGATATAGGTGGAGGTACAACAGATTTAGCCGTATTTAAAAACGGAGTAATTCGTCATACAGCTGTAATTCCTTTCGGTGGAAATGTAATTACAGAAGATATTAAAGAAGGCTGTTCTATTATTGAAAAACAAGCCGAATTATTAAAAACACGTTTCGGATCGGCTTGGCCAGGAGAAAATAAAGACAACGAAATTGTTTCTATTCCTGGATTAAGAGGTCGTGAACCAAAAGAAATTTCATTAAAAAACTTGTCAAAAATTATTCACGCCAGAGTAGTGGAAATTATTGAACAAGTATACGCTGAAATTAAATTATACGGACACGACGAGCCTAAGAAAAAATTAATTGCAGGGATTGTGTTAACAGGTGGTGGTTCGCAACTACAACACATCAAACAATTAGTAGAATACATTACAGGTATGGATACCAGAATAGGATATCCAAACGAGCATTTGGCAGGAAATTCAAGCGAAGAATTGTCAAGCCCTTTATACGCTACATCTGTAGGTTTAGTTATGGAAAGTTTACGTAACCAAACCAATAGTGCTACTCCGTTTGTAGAAATGAAAATTCCTGAACCTGTAGTAGCTACTCCGCAACCACCAGTTGTAGATGTTAGTTTAGAAAGTGAAGTAGTGAGTGAAGAACCTGACTCAACACCAGTTGAAAACGAACCAACAGAAAGAAAAAAGAAATACGACTTTAATAACCTATTAGGGAAAATTAAAGAGTTTTTAGATAATGTAGAATAAAGTTATTAGTAGCAAATAACACAATAAAAAGAAAGCCAAATATATGGAAAGCAACAACGAATTTGGAAACATTACATTTGATTTGCCTAAAAATCAATCAAACGTAATTAAAGTAATTGGAGTAGGTGGCGGCGGTAGTAATGCCATCAACCACATGTTCAGACAAGGAATCATTGGAGTAGATTTCGTAGTGTGTAACACAGATTCTCAGGCCTTACAAACAAGTCCAGTGCCAAATAAAATTCAGTTAGGAGTAAACCTAACAGAAGGATTAGGGGCAGGAGCAAAGCCAGAAATCGGACAACAAGCCGCATTAGAAAGCATTGAAGAAATTGAGAAAATGCTTGATGTAAATACTAAAATGGTATTTATTACAGCAGGTATGGGTGGTGGTACCGGTACGGGTGCTGCACCAGTAATTGCTCAATTGGCAAAAGAAAGAGGGATTTTAACCGTAGGAATTATTACTATTCCTTTTCAGTTTGAAGGTAAAAATCGCTACGACCAAGCCATGGAAGGTGTGGAAAGATTAAGAAAACAAGTAGATTCATTAATTGTTATCAATAATAACAAATTAAGAGAAGTATACGGTAATCTTGGTTTTAAAGCAGGTTTCTCTAAAGCCGATGAAGTGTTAGCTACAGCTTCAAAAGGTATTGCAGAAGTGATTACCAATCACTTAACAATGAACATTGATTTAAAAGATGCTAAAACAGTTTTAAGTGATAGCGGAACAGCCATAATGGGATCTTATGTTGCTTCAGGTGCGGATAGAGCAAGAATTGCAATTCAATCTGCATTAGATTCTCCATTATTAAATGATAATAAAATTACAGGTGCTAAAAATGTTTTGTTGCTTATCACATTTGGCTCTGATGAAATTACTATCGATGAAATTAGTGAAATTAACGAATACATTCAATCTGAGGCAGGTCATAATGCAAATATCATTATGGGAATTGGTGAAGATGAAAAGTTAGGCGATTCTATTTCGGTAACCGTTATAGCTACAGGATTTAATATCGAACAACAAATAGAAATCGTAAATGCAGAGCCAAAAAAGATTATTCATTCTTTAGATGGGGAGCAAAAAGTAGAACATAATTTAACACCAAATGCGGTGGTAACTCCAACTATTTCTTTTGAAGAGCCTATCGCTAAAGTTGAAACTGTTGAAGCTGCGGCGCCTATCGAAACGCCAGCTGAACCAGTAACAAAAATTGTTTTTGACTTAAATGATTTTGAAGTAGAGCAACCACAAATTGTACAAGCTCCGGTTTCAGATTTAATTCCAACAACAGACTATATTAAAAATTTAGATGTATTTTTTGAAAATGTATCTGCAGAATTTCAAACACCAGTTGCGTCGTCGCCTGTATACAATACAGCAGCTCCAGTAGCACAGCACGTAGTTGAAGCCGTTCAACCGGTTCAAGAATTTGAAATCATTTCAAACTCAGTAAGAGAAATTGAAGTGATAGATCCAGAATTTGTTGTGGGTATGGATGATTTCAACTTTTCTTTAGATTTGTTCGATTCAAAAGTAGAAAACACACCAAATACAGTTGTTTTTGAATTAAGCGAAGAAACTAAAGATATCAAAGTAAATGAGGCTGTTCAGTTTTTCCCAGTTACCGAACTTGGTGAAGAAGGAATAATCAAATATACATTAGAAGAAGAATTAGAAGAAGCATTTGAGCCAGCTGCAAGTATTCAAGTAGCAGCAGAACCAATTGATGAAGAAATTAATTTCACCATCAAACAAAAAGAGCCAGTTGCAGAACCTATTAGTTTTGATCCTAATTTCAACTTTGATGGTGTTTCTCCAGTAGAAATGTCAATTGAAGAAATTTTAAAATCAAGAGCAGAAGAACGTAAAAGCAAATTGAAAAACTTCAATCACAAGTTCAACAATCCAAATCGTATTGACGATTTAGAAAAAGAACCTGCTTTTCGTCGTTTAGGATTAGACGTTACAAGTATGCCAAACCAAAACCCGCCTTCGCGTATGTCATTAGGCATGGATAGTAACGACGACGTGCAATTGCGATCAAACAATTCGTTTTTACACGATAATGTAGATTAATAAAAAATAAACTAACCAAATAATATTAAATCCCGACAAGTTATAAACGAGTCGGGATTTTTTTATTACTTTCGCATAATAAATAATTTACTACTTAAAAATAAAATATATGAGCTTAGCTACACAAATTATGGATAGCATGAAAGAAGCTATGAGAGCCAAAGATACAGTGGCTCTTGAAGCGTTACGTGCTATTAAATCAGAAATATTATTAGCGCAAACGGCTTCAGGTTCTAAAGAAGAAATTTCAGAAGCTGACGAAATTAAAATTTTACAAAAATTAGTAAAAATGCGTAAAGACAGTGCGTCTATTTTTACAGCACAAAACCGTGCCGATTTAGCCGAACCAGAATTGGCGCAAATTGCAGTTATCGAAAAATTCTTACCTGCACAATTATCGGAAGCAGAAGTAGAAGCTATCGTAGCTAAAATTATTGCAGAAACCGGCGCATCTGGAATAGCATCAATGGGAAAAGTTATGGGCTTAGCCGCAACACAAATTGGCGGACAAGCAGAAGGAAAAACCATTTCTACGATTGTTAAGAAATTATTGGTTTAAAAATAGAGAATAGAATATAGAGAAAAGAAAATAGACATCAGATTAAGTTGTACACTTCTATTTTCTATACTCTTTTTTCTATACTCTAAAAAAAACGGCTTCGTAGTTCAACTGGATAGAATGACGGATTTCGGCTCCGTTGGTTGCAGGTTCGAACCCTGCCGAGGTCACAAAAAAACGCAACTACTTTTAGTATGTAGTTGCGTTTTTTTTATTATGCTTATTGTACAGTTACACTTCTT
>Ga0208362_1000621_pt1 | contig 11688 bp, 11 predicted proteins | sample LakMenEpi13Oct10_FD_150693 | JGI IMG/M metagenome (GOLD analysis project Ga0208362, IMG submission 150693) | Freshwater microbial communities from Lake Mendota, WI - 13OCT2010 deep hole epilimnion (SPAdes) | ecosystem: Environmental > Aquatic > Freshwater > Lake > Epilimnion/Euphotic zone ... | reverse complement strand
CAGGCTCTACAGGTGCAGCTGGGGCAGCAGGAGCTAAATGGTGGAGTGCTTCTGCAGACCCTAATGTAACAGATATTGGAGGTTCTGCTATTGGAGATTTTGCATTACTAAGTACAAATGGTTTAACTTATCAAAAAACAGGTGCTAGTACTTGGACATCTGTTGTAAATATTACAGGTCCCACAGGTCCACAAGGTCCTGCTGGAACAGCAGGTTCTGCTGCAACTGTAGTAGCATTTACAGCAGATGGTTATGGTGGACCTCTTACAGGAAGTAATGTTACTCTTTTAAGAGTAGTTGTACCTTTTAATGTAAGTTATAGTTCACTTAGTGTTACAACTGATATTGCAGGTGGTGTAGCAAGTGCAGTAGTTTTAGAAGTTAGAAAAAATGGAACTGCTTTTTATACTGCAACTGTAAATGCATCAGCAGTAGTTATCACAGGTTCAACTACAGCATTAGTCCCAACTGATGTTTTAACATTTGTAATAACATCAACTAATGCAAGTAATGCAGCAACAAAACTTTTTGTTTCAATGTCAGGAACAAGATCTTAAAATATATAAATTATGTGTTCATGTACAGGAAGTTGTGATTGTAATTCTATAACAGTACCTAGAGGTCCTCAAGGTGAAAAAGGTGATACTGGTTCTCAGGGTATACAAGGTATACAAGGCCCAATTGGATTAACTGGTTCAATAGGACCACAAGGACCTAGTGGAGTTGTAAATGTAGAGGCTCCTGTTACAAATACAGGAACACCTACTTCTGCTATAATTGGTGTTGATATAAATGAACTAGTAACTTTAATAAATACTTCTAATGCTGGAGTTGGTTTTATACCAACAGGAGCAATAGTAGCTTTTAGTGCATTAACTCCACCTACAGGATGGGCAACTTGTGTTGGACAAGAAGTTCTTAAAACCGGTGTTTATGCAGAATTATATGCAGTAATAGGAGATACTTATGGTACACCTAGTGGTGTTGATACTTTTATTTTACCTAATTTAAAAACAAAAGTGCCAGTAGGGTATGATTTTACAACTCCATTGTTTAATACAATGGGTAATTTTGGTGGTAGTACAGCAACTCCACTTAGTCAAGCTAACCTACCATTACATACTCATGGTAATACTTTTGCAGTTACAGGTAGTGGTTCTCATGATCACTATTCTAGACAAACTGTAAGTATTGGTGAAGGTGGATCAGATTTTAAAGTTGCAAAAATTGATGCAGATGATAATGGTGATGGTGGAAGTTACATAATAAACAGTGTACTATCTGGTTCAAATGGAGCACATACTCATAATATTTCTGGAACTATATTAGATGGTTCTGGAACATTTTTAAATACACCAGTTACTAACATGCAACCATACTTAGTAATTAACTATATAATTAAACTATAAAAATATGTGTGATTCTAACTGCGGCTGTGGCTGCAATTCAACAGTAATTCCAAGAGGTCCGCAAGGTATACCTGGCATACCTGCTACAATAGAACTAGGTACTGTAGCTACTGGAAATCCAGGTACTGATGTAATTATTACAAATTCAGGTACTACAGATAATGATGCTATATTTAACTTTACAATTCCTAGAGGAGATCAAGGAATACAAGGCCCTCCAGGCCCAAACGGAACTGGTACTCAAGGACCTCAAGGAGTACCTGGTATTGCTGCAACTATAGCAGTTAATTCTACAACAACAGGTTTACCTGGTACAAATGCTTTAGTAACAGCTGGTGGAACTCCTAGTGCAGTTCTTTTAAACTTTACTATTCCAAGAGGAGATACTGGAGCTACAGGAGAAACTGGACCTGAAGGTCCTCCTGGCACAAGTGGATTTATCTATGAAACTTTTGATGGTAATACTATACCTGCAGAAGCTAATAGAGAAAATCAATATCTAAGAAGAAAAATTAGTAATGATGGTTATGAATTTGTAAATTTTTCACAAATGGTAGCTGACAATCAATTTCATATAAACAATTTAGGTTTTAATCAATTTTAATCATGGCAAAAAATACAATAGCATATTATACAAAAAGCGGTAGAGTATCAAGTAATAATGTTCCAAACAGTACACCAGTTACTATATTTGCAGCTGGTCCAGAAGGTAGTAAAATATTAGCAATAAATGCAGTTGCTATTAATAATGTTAGCACTCTTACTCTACGTGTTGATGATGGTGATGGTAATATTAGTGTATTAGCAGTTTTACCAGGTCTAATATTAGAATCTAATGGAGATGTATTTGATTATATTCCTCTTCCACTGACTGGAAGCGGAAGTAAATATATGAATCTAGAAGCAGGTAGTACAATTACAGCTGGTGTATCAGGTAGTTCACCAATAACTGCAACTGTTAGTGTATACGGAGAAGACTATTAAAATTTATTAATAAAATGATATTAACTACATCTCTTATAAACACAACAGTACTTAGAGCTTTTTGTGCATTAGGTGCAAAAGCAATTAAGTATTATGGAGGACTTGCTATAGGTAAGAATAACACTTGCTTATTTAGAGAAATGACTTTGCTTAGAGTATACATAGATATACTCAAAAACTTTAAAATAGTAGGTAGTGAGATATCTTGCTGTTGTGAAATAGAAGGTGATTATGATACATTATTAAATAATCTATCTAATGCTACAGAATCTCCAATACAATTTAATTGTGATGGTACTGGGTATATGATATTTATTGGTGATCCATATACATTTACATATTCTTATGATGAAGTACATAAAGTAATGGTAATTAAGTTTGATATACCTAGTATTAGTTATACAAGTTACTTTGATGTAGTAGATCCTGGAATTAATAAATATTACGAATTTAAATTAGATGGTGTTGTTGTATATTCAAATACATCTACAACTTTTGATGATTTTATAGATGATTTTAACCTTACAAATCAATTAGGGTATACTCTAGTTGACACAGGTACATCTATTGTTATTACTTCTGAGTTTGGATTTGTTAGAGAAGATATATCTATTACACAAGGAACATCTGAAATATTTATAGAAGAAACAATTATTATAGGTGATGATATTACAGAAACATTTAACTATGTATCATTTAGTGAAGCTTGTAGTCTGAGATCTTCATTAAATTCTCCATTCCAACCAATATCACCATTAAAAGTAGCTACATTAGATATAACAGGTGTTGGTTTACAAAATGAAGATTATACTATTACAATACTTGACCAATTTGGTAATTTAATAACAACACAAACATTTTCTGGTGATTATTTAATAGACCCAGATGCAGTTGCATTGCAATGGAATATACAATATGGATATGCTAATAATTGGTTAATGACTTACAATGGTTCAGAGTATGTATTTACTTCTCCTTTTACTGGTATTAATTATGAAGGATATCAAATAAGTTTTTCACAAACTGAAGATGTTGCAGTTCCTGGTATAAAAGCAAGTGCTACGGGTGTTGTTAATTTTGTTGAATTTAATAATCTTTTTAATAATTATGTTAATAGTACTTTATTAGGTGGTACAACAGCAGGAATTAGTTCAACTCCAAACTCAATAGCTCTTGGATTAGGTGGAGCAATAGTAGCATTAGGATTAGGCTATACATATTCAGTAACTGGTAATGTAATTACTTTGTATGCACCTACAGTAGGTACATCATTTAATGGATTACCTTATCAAATAGAAAGAATAGTTTCACAAATTGTAAACACAGTTACATTTTGCATAATTACAAGTTCAGCAAATGGTGATACAATTACAATAACTGTTAATACTGATTCAGGTCCTGTAGTTATTGGTACATATGTAGCTACTAATATAGATGCTCCATTTAAAGTAGCTCTTGAACTTACTATTTCTATAAATACAGGAGGTACTGGATTTACAGCAGTTCAAGATAATAGTTGCATAACAATATCACCACCATCAGGTAGTGGTAATACTTATGTAGGTGATACAGTAAATGCTGATAAAACAGGAACTGTAAGAATAGAGCCAAATATTCAAACTTTTCCAGGTAATGTACCTGCATCAGAATCTGTTATAAGTTTTGATTTATTTGAAGGTGGGCAAGATCCTAATCTAGGACCTTCTGTTATAACATATAATTCTGTATTTGAAGAAGTAGGTAGCACAACTCCTTTTGTTAATAGGAATCCTTGTATTACAAGATGTCATGAAACTAGTATAAACATTACAGGAACAGCTACAGAATACTACAATGATTTAATCATATTGTCTATTTTAAACCCATTAGGTAATCCAGAATATTCAGCAGCATATCCAATAACTATGACATTGCAAGAAATTGTAGATGCTTGGAATGCTGACCCTAATACAGTATTATATCCTGCAACATTAGATGGTACTGTAATAAGTTTTAAATCTTGTTTACCTTTATTTGATGCTTATCCTTATAAAGCAGAACTTGTTCAATATGAAAATGGTACTAATGCTGCTACTATTCTATTAATCAATAGTAGTGTGTTACCTTCTTCAGGACCTTTTGTTGTATCAAATTCTTTGAATGGTACTGTATATAATAGTACAACATCTTTTAATACTATTGAAGAATTTATTGATGATTTTAATGATTTAAACACAGGAGATTTTAATGCTACTTATGTAGGACCAGAAACATCACCTAATCCACCTCCAGTATATTCAAATGCATTATTAACTATAAATGAACCTTTTGGTTCTTTAGATGGATTACTTTTAAAATTAGAAGCTTCTATTTTTAATGGTTCTACATATGGGCCACCAGTTCTTATAGGTAGTTATACTGTACAAGCAGGTGATACTAATTCAATTATAGCAACTGGATTAAGAAACGGTGTAAATAATGCTAATATTTTTCAAGGTACTGCTATTACACCACCTCCATTTACTGGAGATTTAGTATTAACAGTTAATGATAATGCTACATTACCATCACAACAAGAAGACTATAATGGTAATGTTTTAGCTTTATATAAAACAGTACCAAATGGTTTTGCTTCTACTACTCTTAAAATAGCAACTGCTTTTGTACCAGCAGTTTTACAAATAGGAGTACTTAGTACTCCATCTGTATCATTTCCAACGTATAATATACTTAATACAGATACATCTGAAGATATTGTAGATGCTTATGTTAATATTATTAATACTTCAGGTACAGGATTTACAGCTTATAATATAGGATCAGGTATTCCTCCTTATGCATATTTATTAATAGAAGCTCCTAACCCTGGCTCATATTTTAATAATACTGGTTTAAGTATTTCAGCTACTGCTATTAGTATTACTTCACTATCTACACCAACATTTACTTTTCAAGGAGGTACTGACACTGAAATAGGTATAGATTTTACACTTTTTAGTGGTGGTGAAAATCCAGGACCACTAGAGCCTACTGGTAATTCATTTGTAGAATTCTCTGTAACAGGAGAAGAGTATAATACTATTGATTTAACTTATGATTATAATTCAGGTGCTTATATAGATACTAATACTTTATCAGGAGCTGTTAATGCAACTCGTGAAGAGTATATTAATAATTTTACATTATGTGAAGAACAACCAGGTTCTTGTATGTCTACAACAGTAACACAAACTTGCTTATCTAATGATGATGTTAAGAAAGTTATAACTAACATAAACAAAATAATAAAATAAAAATATGAGTAATTATTTCCCAGATGGTAGACCCATCCAAAGAATGATGCATGCCCTTAGTAGTGATGCTGAAATAGTAGCAATATCACCTACTGATTTAACAGGTAATGTAATACAAGCATTTAAAGCAGATTTTGTAACAAATCCTAATAATTATCCAGGATACACTGCTAATTCATTTAATGAAGTGTTAAATAAAGCAAATATAATATATATTATGGCTGATGGTGGGTATTTTAATTTATCTAATAACCTTAATAAAGTATACCCACCAATAGGTGGTATGTACATACATGGAGCTGAAACTATTAGAAAAATTAATGTAAGTGCTTGCCAAGTTATTTTATTCATTAAACCAACACCTTAATGTTTAAATTCAATAACCCAAGAAAAGATTATAGCATTAGACCTCCTAAACAGGCTATTGCTAATAATGCTTTCTATGTTATTGATAGTGCTAACATAGATTTTGCATATAATACTATTAACAAAGAGTTAACTGCTAATCTAACAAAGACAGGAGTTATTGCAGGTACTTATGGTAGTTCTACTATAGTCCCTGTAATAACTCTTGACATTTATGGTAGAATAACAGGAGTTACTACTGCTACAATACCAGAATTATTATTACAAACTAATAGTGTAGATAATCCTACACAAACTATATTAAATTTAATAGCAGGTACCAATATGACTATCACTGATGATGGTCTAGGTAATATTACATTTGATTCTACAGGAGGAAGTGGTGGAACCTATACAGCAGATAATGGTATTACTGAAACTACAAATAACTTTCAATTAGGTGGACCGCTTGTTCTTAATACTGTTATAAGTGGTGCTACCAGAGCATATGGAATTGATTTTAGTGAGCTTAGTTATATTACTGGAACTACTGACCAATTAAATGTAGTAGCTGATAATGGTATAGATAATACACAGCTAGACATATCTGGTGGAGGTGGTCAAATTATTCATACTAATACTGTTGCAGGATCTCAATCTGCTGTATTACTTCAGTCAAGTACAGCAGCATTACAGCAAATTTCTGCTGCAAGTGGTGGATCTATTCAATTTACTTCAGCATTTGGCTTATTTGGATATTATCATACCCCAGTATTGACCCAAGTTCAATACCAAGTAGAAATTAATTCTGTTGGAATACACGTAGTTACACCAAATGTTCAAGCTTTAACAGCTAGTGTTGGTCAGGTACTTACATTACAAAATGCTACAACAGGACAGGTAGAGTTTCAAACTTCAACTGCTGGGGGTGGTGGAGGTGGTAGAAGTTACTATTTAAATGGAAGCGTTGTTCAAGGAACATTTGGAGGTATAACTGACATGAGACAAATGAGTCCAGTTCCTGTTATTGGAACTGGGGCTGACTTTCAAATAAGTTCAAATGGATATATTAAGAGCTTTATAACAGATGCTGGAGACCCCAACAAGGCTGTAATTCCTGCTGGTAATTGGAATTTTGAGTTATGGTTTAGTGCTAACAATGGTGGAGGAAGTCCTAGTTTTTACGTAGAACTTTCTAAATATGATACAGTAGGTGGTACATTTACACCTATTTCAACAAGCTCTACAAATCCAGAAGGTATTACAAATGGAACGGCAATAGATCTTTATTTTACAGCACTTAGTGTACCACAAACTACTCTTGCTTTAACAGATAGACTTGCTGTAAGAGTCTTTGTAAACAATAGTGGTAGAACAATTACACTACATACACAAGGTCCTCACCTTAGTCAAATAATTACAGATTTTCCATCAGGTATTGTTTCTCTTAATGGGCTAACTGCATTTACACAAAACTTTGCAACACCAGGTACAACAGGATTAACACCTAATTGGGTTTCTAGTTCAGATACTCATACATTAAATATTCCATTAGCTAGTACAGCAAGTGTAACAGCAGGGTTAATTAGTAATACTGATTATACAGCATTTAAAGCTGGTTCTTGTGGTGTTATATTTACTGCTGTAAGTGGTGTAATAACTAATGGTACTACAGGATATGCTCAAGTACCATATGATGGAACAATTACAGGATGGACTCTTGTATCAACAAGTGCATCAGGTAGCTGTACAGTTACAGTATTTAAAGATGCTTTTGCTAACTATCCTCCTACTTCACCTACTGATAATATATTTACAGTACAACCTGCACTTGTTTCTCAGATAAAAAATCAAAATTTATCTCCTACATTTGTAGGCTCACAAGCAACTGTAGCTGCAGGAGATTGGATTGGATTTACAATCTCAGGTGTAGCTTTAGTATCTTGGGTAAATTTAACATTATCAATAACTAAGACATAATGCCACTTACAATACTAGGAACATTATCATTATCAGGAAGTGCTACATTTGCAGGAACAGATGGGTGGACTTGTGGTACATTATCTTTAACTGCAGCAGGTACATTTACTATAACATTACAAAATAGTATTACATATACTACAACTACAGCAGCTATATTAACAGGGGGAACTAATGCTGCTAGATATACAATGACATCTAATAGTGGTACAGTAAGGGCTATATGGACATTAGAAAATGGAGCATCGCAATCTTTAATATATGTACAAGGTACACGTATAGATTCATCAAGTGGTCAAACAATATATCCATTTGGTGTAACACCAATAGATTCTCTAAATTGGGTTCAGCTTACAACTCCAGGAAGTGTAGCATACACATTTGTGAGTTAATTTTAATTATATTTGTAAAAATATTAAGGTATGACATATAAAATACTTTCTACAAGACAAATAGATGAAACGCTATTTACAACTGTTGAATATAACTTTGATGGCAATATTGTTACTATTGAAGTAGCACATTTTATGCCTAAAACAGAAGAAGAAATTGAACAAAATATCATTAATAGAGCTTCAACAGAAGTAGCTAAAATAGAAGCATCTGCAACTATTTCTACATTAGTTGAATCTATTGTTATTGGTGAAATAAAACCTATTGAGTAATGGCTTTAAGATATTGGAGACCAGGGGGTACAGGTAATTGGAATAGCACTACAAATTGGAGTGATACTCCAACTGGAGTAACAGGATCTACTGTCCCATCTGCTATAGATGATGTATTTTTTACTTCTAATTCTGGTTCAGGTACAGCTACTGTAACTTCTGGAGCTCTTTGTAAAAGTATTAATTTAACAAGTTTTGGAGGCTCTTTAGCCATGTCTAATTCTATATCAGTTTCAGGAGATGTAACTATTGGAGCAGGCATGGTTTCTGCACAAATAACTGGAGTTGGTAGTTTTACTATAAATGCTAATTCAACATTTGATATTTTAAATGGAGTTGTAATTCCAAATATTGCAATAGCTACTGCAACATCTGGTGTAAACGTAACAATAACTTTAGTTAGAGATGTAACAATAACTAATTTTACATCAACACAAAATGGTCCAAATACTGTAAATAGTTTTTTAATAAATAGAACTTCAGTTGGTAATGGAGATAATTTATTTATTACTGGTAATTTTACACATAACGCCAATCTTATACTTTTAACAGGGACTTCTAAAATCAATTTTATTACGTCTACTACATCTGTACTTAGCAATACTTCTTCAACAGTAATTAGTGTAATTATTAATGCAACTGGAACATTGACTGGAACTTTATATAAAAATGGAGGAACATTAGTTAGAACCGCAGGTACTGTTAGTGGTGTAAATTTAACTATATATGGATGCACAATTACTTCAAATGGTGCTATATGGGGTAATATAACAAGTCCAGCTATTAATAGTAGTACTATTACAACTAACGATGATTTGATTTGTACAGGTACCTTTGCACAAGCTAATTCATATTTTGTTGCTTGGGTGCATAACAGTAGTAGTGTAGTTAGAATGAGAGGTACATCAGCACTTATAAATTCTAGAGGATTATCTGTAGTATTTGATGGATCTCAAAATTGTTCGATTATTAGTGGTAATCAGATAAATACGTTGGATATGACATTCAATCCTTTTAGTGGATGTCAATTAACTATTGGAGCATTTACATTATCAGGTGGTGGAAATACTATAACTTATTTAGATTCTAATGGAGGTCCAGTACCTTTATCAACTGGATTACTTACTTTTAATAGTACTACTATTATGAATACAACACCTTCTATATCTAAATATATTATTTGGAATTCATTTACTATTGTTACTTCTGGAGCAACACTTACATTAACTACAGATTTACACGTTTCATTTACTACAGCAATGGCTGGTAATTTTGTATTAAACACATCAACTGGAAGCAAACTTTATATGGGCGGGACTAACGCTATTCCCACAAGTTACGCAATATCAGGAACAGCAATAATTGTTTTATATTATACAGGAACACTACAAACTAATGGAGGCACTATTTCTTCTAATATATTGATATCACCAAATACTGGTCAAACTTATACAATATCATCTTTAATAAAATCAGGTAATGGGTCTAGTATAACATACACTTCAGGTGGAGGTGTAATTAATGCAACTAGTGGTACATTAACAATTATTGCAAATATAACAATTGCTACTGGTAGTATGTCTTGGGGAAATGTAACAACAGCTAATAATACAACTATTACAATAAACTAATACTATGGCTTTAAATATAGGAGGTACTTTAAATATAGGAGGAAATACTACTTTTAGTAGTAGCTCTTCTCAAGGATTTATAACTGTAAATTATACTCAAACAGCACCAGGTTCTATAGTTACATTAAAATCAGGAGTTACATATACAGTTAGTGGGCAGTTAACTATTACAGGTACTGCAGCATCAAGATGTACTTTACAAGCAACTAGTCTTATAAATATTGCTACTGGCTTTGTAACACCAGGAGCTCCTAGTGGAACTTTAAATATTTCAAGTGCAGGTGTTACTATTACTTCACCACCATCAGGATATTATAATATAATGAGTCAATTCCCAGGAAATGCACCATTATTAAAAAGAGGTGTTGCTGGAATGAATGGTTCAAATGTAACTTCAATCACATCTTTTCCAACAGTACCACCAGGTACTTCTCCTGGTAACTTTACTTTAGGAAATAATAGAAGTTTTACAATGAGCTCTAGAAATATACAAATAGGATTAACTACTAAATTTATTCATACTTCTGTTCTAGGTGATGCTGCTAGAAGTTTAAATTATGTAACTACTTTTGATATAGATAGTACAGGCAGTAGTGGTGGTACAATTAAAGCTGATAATTCTTATCAAAATAGAGTTGGTATTCCTAATCCTAACTTGTGGAGAACAATTAATTGGGATTCTTTAGTACCTTTAACACCATTAATTACTGTAGGTTATATAGAATAATTATGAGTTCACCGACTAAAACAAGTTCTAAAGGAATTGAACTAATTAAATCTTTTGAAGGTTTTTATGCAAAACCTTATATGTGTCCAGCTAATGTAGCTACAATTGGCTATGGTACAACTAGATATCCTAATGGTAAAAAAGTAACATTGAATGATAGTCCTATAACAGAAGCAGTAGCAATAGAGTATCTAAAAGATTCTTTAATAAAATTTGAACGTGATGTTGATGCTTTTTGCAGAGATGACATTAATCAAAATCAATTTGATGCTATAGTATCATTCTGTTATAATGTTGGGTCTAGTGCTTTAAAATCATCAACATTATTAAAAAAATTAAACGTAAATCCTAATGATCCTAATTTAGTACAAGAGTTTGCTAAATGGAATAAAGGTGGTGGAAGAGTACTAAAAGGTCTAGTTAGACGTAGAAAAGCAGAGGCTGATTTATACTTTGCTTAATTAAGTATCTTTGTAGTATGAAGAAATTCTTACTCTGTCTGCCATTATTGTTGGTATTTACTTTCATAGGAGGTAATCAACCTGGTCCTTATATACAAGGAGATATAAGTATACAACCTATTGTAGAAAATGCAGATTTAGATATTAAGTATCAATATATAAGAAGCATCAAAGTATACTACAAAGATCCATTAGAAAAACCAATTATATTACA
>Ga0208362_1000610_pt1 | contig 11767 bp, 11 predicted proteins | sample LakMenEpi13Oct10_FD_150693 | JGI IMG/M metagenome (GOLD analysis project Ga0208362, IMG submission 150693) | Freshwater microbial communities from Lake Mendota, WI - 13OCT2010 deep hole epilimnion (SPAdes) | ecosystem: Environmental > Aquatic > Freshwater > Lake > Epilimnion/Euphotic zone ... | reverse complement strand
GTAACAGCGCCCGACACGTGGCGGTCGCTTGGTGAGGCAGACCGAGCAAATCGTTTAATGGTGAAACCAACCTTGCAGCTAGAAGACAATGTCTGGGTAATCGGAGATGGTGCACACCTCGTTGGCGACAATGATCGCCCACTTCCGATGATTGCGCCTGTTGCAATTCAGCAGGGCAAACATGTGGCGATGCAACTCATCCGTTTGGCCAGGAACGAAAAACTTCGTGATTTCTCATACAGAGACAAAGGCCAGATGGCCACTATCGGTCGACGAAAAGCAGTCGTAGAGGTTCGTAGTTGGCTGAGGTTTAGCGGAACGCTGGCGTGGCTTACTTGGCTGGCGTTGCACTTGGCCTACATCTCAGGTGGGCGAAACCGAACCAGCATTGTCGCCGACTGGATTTGGAACTACCTCGTGTGGATTCCGCGCAGGGCGATTACCGACTAGGTATTTGAAGCGTCGAAGATTCCTTGAATTGCTGAGTTCAGCAAGCCATCGAATTCGGTATCGGACTGCTTGGCTGATAAGCCCTCGGTAAGTGCGCGGGAGAAACTTGCGATGACACCCTTGTTGCTTGCCAAGTGCTTGTTTGCTTCTTCCCTGCTGTAGCCACCGGAAAGCGCAACCACGCGAACCACGCGCGGGTGTTGCACGAGTTCGTCGAAGAAACCAGCAACGTTTGGCAACGTGAGCTTCAGCATCACGTTTTGATCGGACGAGAGCGCGTTCAACTCTTTGAGGATCGCGGCCTTCAGCAATACTTCTGCCTCGGCTTTCTGCGGGCTCTTGATGTCTACTTCTGGCTCGATGATGGGAACAAGGCCTGCGGCAATGATCTGCTTACCAACTTCAAATTGCTGAGCAACGACTGCGTTGATTCCTTTTTCGTTAGCAAGCTTGATGACGGAACGCATTTTGGTTCCGAACACGTTGTGTGTCTTTGCTTTGTTCAGCAATGCATCAAGTTCGGGCATTGGCTTCATCACTTGCACGCCGTCTTGCTCGTCGGCCAAACCTTTGTCAATTTTAAGAAATGGAACTACGCCCTTGTTCTCCCATAGGAACTCGGCTGCACCTTTGCCGTCGATGGTGCGGTCCATTGTCATCTCGAACAAGATTGCGCCGATCACTCGCTCGCCAGAGAAGGCGGAACTTTTGATGATCCGGGTGCGCATGGCATGGATGAGGTCGTACATCTGCTCATCACCCGAATACTCGGATGCTTCGATGCCGTACAGCTGAAGTGCCTTAGGGGTACTGCCGCCGCTTTGGTCTAGTGCTGCAATAAAACCCTTGCCGCTTTTTGCTTTGTTCATCATTTCGGTGTTCATCTCGATGCTCCGTTTCGTTACGCCTATGGTAATTCGCCTCGTTGAGGCGCTGAAATCACTGAGGGAAGTTGGTTCCCCGTGCGACTGGGAAATAGCGGTGGTGAAATTGGCCGGTGAGCTCGTAGATGGCGGTTCCCTTTTGCCCATCAGATGTGGTGATTTGCATTTCGCTGAGCCCGCCTCCGAGGGTGTTGGGTTGTCGCATGGCAATGCCGCTGTAACGCTGTGCCCAACGACCAGTGGCATCGACCGTGATCACTCGCCCACCTTCAAGCGTGAACGTGAGACGGCCCGCAAGGCCATGAACTTCATCACCGAATTGTTCGTACGAAACGGTTTCGCCCTTTGCGCCCAACCACTGCAAATCGTGTTGAAAATCGATTACTGGAATTGGCTCGCCACCGCCAACTGGTGCGAAGCAACCATCGGTGTACACGCGAGCACCATTGGGATATTCCCAATGCCACACCTGCAGAAAACCTTCTTCTAGTTGGATCGGCGTCCACATCCACATCGGGCAACGAGCATGTGCGCGAACGCCCCACGAATGATCGCGCTGACCCCACCAGTTATCGATGGTGTACGTGGTTCCTTGATGCGTGTAAGTGCCGTTATAGGTGCCGCTTTGAAACATATGCGACTGATCCCAAATCAATTCGAAGCCTGCCTTCATCGAGCCTCGGCGTAATTGATACGGCGCGGTACGGGCGGTGAAGGTGACGTCGAGCGCAACAGGCGTTGCCTCCGAGGGTGCAGCAACGAGATGCACTTTCTTTAGTGGTTCAACGACGTCGATGGTGATTGGTCCAACACGGAAGTCGTCCTGGTCGCCGTCTACATGACGGGAGTGTCGAGCCATGATTGGCGATTCGCCCACCCGACCTAACTGCAGCGAATCCATTTCATTGCGCGCAGGAAAATGCGCCAGCGTCAGAATCAAGACATCGCTTGGTCGGTCGCGCATGTGCATGACGAAGAAGAGGCTTTCGCGCCAGTCGGCATGAAAGTGCACAGTGTTGGGAAATGGTTCTGGGATTTGATGTGCGAAACGTTCGTCGAGAGCGGTGAATCGTGCCATTGTTTTCTCCTAGTGAAATAGTTCGATGGTGTTTAAGTCGAGCATTTGTTGACCGTGGCGGTTTGCCATTGCTGCAAACATTGCGTCACCGCGTTCGGTTTGCTTGACCAACATCGAGGCAACAATTGCCATGATGTAACCCGATGTGGCAAACAGACGGTATTGATCCCACAGATCCTGCCAAGTCAGTTGCACTCCGGCGTGTGTGATGCCTTCGTGATATTGACGAACAAGTTGCTCCTCGCATTCGCGACGTTGCTCGGTAGGAAAGCTTGCGCCGATGAAGTATCCAAGATCTAAAGCACCAGGGCCGATGGCAACAGTTTGCCAGTCGACCACTTTCACACTCGAGGGGTCTGTTGCACTGAACAACAAATTATCTAAACGAAAGTCGCGGTGGATGATGGTGTGGTTTTTGGGGAACGCTGCGTCGTAACCATCGATTTGTTGTACAAACTTCTTCCCTAGTTGCATCACTTCTGGCTGAACCAAGTCGGCGAACCGAAGCGCGAAGCCGTCGAACACTTTGCGCAGTAGATCACGCGTGCCGGCTGCGCCTTCGAAGCTGTGTCTATTGGCCCACGTGATGGTGTCGAGCGCCGGCGAATCCCACAACGAGGCGTGCAACGCAACAAGCTGTTGCACGGCCGCACTTGCTTGCTCCATCGTTGCGCCTTGCAACTGGTCGCCTTGGGCGGCGTCGATAATGTCTTCGAGCACCAGAACGAAGTCGTCATCCGTGGCGTCGTACCAAACATGCAAACAATCTGGCGCGTGCACCCCAACTTTGGACTTCAAAGTGGCGTAGAAACTTGTCTCCAGTTCGTAGCAACGGGTAACTCGGCTTGCGCCGCGGCTGCTCTCGCTTTGTGACGGAACTTTGACCACCACACTGTTACTCAGTTGGCCGTGCGTTCCAGGCGCGAAGGTGACGCGATAGCTCTCGGCCATTTGCCCCGTGCCAATTGGTTTCACCGACTCAATCCGCAGAGCAGAGCCGCCACTTTCTTTGGAAAGCGCACCCGTCAAGTAATCCGCACTGAGCCCACGGTGTTGTGCTTGTGCCCCCACAGCCACAAACCCTAGACCGCGGGGTCGAGCACCGAATACATCGGTTATGGCTCGACGATTGCGAAGCCCGGGGTGAATTTGTCTAGGTTGCCGAAGATGGTGATCAATGCCCCGGCGTCACCATCAATCGAAAGGTTGCCCGCAGTCATCTCGTCGGGGATTGTCGTTGTCTGGGCAATTACTTCCAACAACGTTGCACGGGTGGTAACGATCGAAGCAGCAGCGGTTGCTTCGTGGCGGCCACTGTGAGCAAACATGGTGCGGTTGGACAGCCCCTGTACCCACTTGTGGTCGGACGTGTTGGCGAGGTCGGTAAATGTCCAGTTGACGCACAAGTTGATGCCACCAACCTGCTCCGACATCACGCGCACTGCAAGCGTGTCGAATAGTTGATCGATGGTCATTGCGCGGATCATGCTGCGTGCTCGCACATTCACTGATTTCGGTGCAGGTGGTGGGCCTTTGCGCAGTTCTTGCGCACCCATCAGATACGCATTTCGAAAAGTTGACGACTCGGATTGATAACCGAGCTGCTCGAGACAATCGGCCTGCAAGTCGCGAGCGGCTTTGTTGGTTGGGTCGGCAAACACCAGGTGATTGACCACTTCGGCCACCCAGCGGTAGTCGCCCTCGTTGAATGATTGCTGTGCAGATTTGAGGAGCGCATCGGGCCCGCCTGCAAGCTGCACGTAACGCTTGCCTACCTCGGTTGGCGGAAGTTTGTTGAGGTTGGCGGGGTTGCCGTCGTACCAACTGAGATAGCGCTGATAAACGGCCTTTACGTTGTGCACCAAGTCGCCATAGAAACCACGTGTGTGTTCGTGTGCCAGAAACTCGTCTGGCAGCACCAATGTCTGCGCAATTTCGAGCGACGTCAACCCGTGGTTAGCCAGACGCATGGTTTGGTCGTGCATCCATCGGTACAAGTCGCGCTGCAGGGTGAGAAACTGGCGCACATCTTCTGTGCCCCACACCGGCCAGTTGTGCGACATGAACATGACCGTTGTCTTGTCGGCGAACATCTCCATGTTCTCGTTGATGTACTTCGACCAATTCAGTGCATTGCGCACGAGAGCGCCGCGTATTGGCACCAAATTGTGCATGGTCTGCGAACAGTTTTCGGCCATGCACAGCCAGCCAAAATCCGGGAAGAAGAAATTCATTTCGGCTGGCGCTTCGGTTTCTGGTGTCAGCTGGAAAATGATGCGAATACCATCGACCACTAACTCTTCGCCCGTAAAGGTGATGTCTTCGGTAGGTGCCAACAGCGTGGGAGGGCTTACTGGAGTAGCGGTGCCCAACCCACAGTCGACATGGCCTTGTGGGCCACGTGGCAAAAACGCACCAAATTGGTAAGTGGCGCGCCTGCCCATTGCTGGACCAGCAATGACATTCTCGCCAACGGTCTCTTGAAGGAAATGGACTGGCGCAATAATCCTGCACTTGCCTGCATCTACTTCTTCTTTCGACGTGATGCCGAGCACGCCACCAAAGTGATCCACATGGGAGTGCGTGTAAATAACTGCAGTGATTGGACGATGCCCGAGGTGCTTCGTAACCAATTCGTACGAAGCCCGCGCGGTATCTTGGGCGCTGAGTGGGTCGATCACAATCCAGCCTTGCGCGCCTTTGATAAACGTGATGTTGGAAATGTCGTAGCCACGAACCTGCCACACACCTTCTGCCACCATGAACAAACCATGGTGTGCATTCAATGTTGCATGGCGCCACAAATGTGGGTTTACGGTGTCGGGGCAGTCGCGACCGTCACGTAGAAACTCGAAAGCGTCGCTGTCGAATACGAAACGACCTTCGGCGTCATTGATCAGGCCGCTCTCGCGCTTTGCGATAAACCCACGTTGCACGCGCTCTAGATCAATAGGGTCGAACTCCCTGTTGTTTTGAGCAGCATTTTTCTTTGCAGTTATCGGGCTTGCAGATTTAGCGGACACTTGTCTCCCCCAGTTGAACTGAATTAAGTATTCCATCAAGAAGCTGGAGTGCGCGATGTGAATGTTTTTCATCTGCACTCAGTTCGTCGTGCAGCACATGCCACTGGCCTTGTGAAACTTCCATTGCCGCTGCAAGCCGCTGCACTATGCCTGCGTCAAACTCGATGTGGGGCTGTATGCCCCATGCGTTTCCAACGCGAAACACCATGTCGGCGTGTGGCAGTGAAGCAAGCACCTCGGCGTTTGCAGGCGCAGTAATCGCGTCTTCATGCCAAAGTGCCCACCTACCGTCCAGCAGGGGCACGGCAGAAGAATGTTCAAGTTCGACGTAACCCCTGAACGTGTTTTGCATTCGGCTTACGGAGCCACCCAGCGCACAAGCCAACACCTGCGCGCCGAAGCAAATGCCGATGTAAGGCTTCCCCGTCGCCACCCAGTTTGATACTGCTTCAATTTCGGCGCTGGCCGGAGGCAAGCAATGGCCGCTGGCAACCGAGTTTGGCGAACCCAGAACAATTAACAAGTCGGCCTCTGGAATGCCGTGAAAATCCTCCCTAGATATATGGGTCAGGGAAAACCCTCGGGCTTCCAGCCACAAGCCAACATTGCCCAGTTCTTGGGCAACGTGCTGATGCGAGAGAACAACGGCTAGAGGCACCTGAAAAGAGTACCCGAGCGGCTTTCCTAGTTGAATGGGGGTACTGATTCGACTACTCAGGAGCGCCCAATGACCAGCCGAACACCCCTCAAACAAATGTTCAAAGTCCTGCTTGGCGCTGCCGTCGTAGTCAGCACCCTGCCATTCGCGGGAAGCGCCCAAGCCGCACCAAGCGACACCGTCACCATCGGTTTCAGCCTTGAGCCAACCAACCTCGACATTTCGGGTACAGCTGGCGCCGCAATTCCTCAAGTTCTCTTGAACAATGTTTATGAAGGCTTACTGCGCGTGCAGAACGACGGGAAGATTGTCGGCGCATTGGCAAAGACTTACACCACATCCGCCGACGGCAAGACATTTACATTCAATTTGTCTTCCGCCAAGTTTCATGATGGAAGTACAGTTACTGCGAAAGATGTGGTCTGGAGTTTCAACCGCGTACTTGATCCCGCATCGACTGCAGTTCTTCCGGAACAAAAGAAACAGTTCGCAAGTGTTTCGACAGTCAAGGCCTCCAACCCGTCCACTGTTGTCATCACTCTGAAGGATCGCGACAACGATTTCATCTTCAACCTGACTCAGCGCGGTGGCATTGTTTTGAAAACGGGAACGACTGACCTTGCCACCAAAGCAAATGGCACAGGCCCATTCAAGTTCAAAACATGGAACCGTGGCAGCAGCATCACTTTGGTGCGAAATGATTCGTACTACGGCGCGAAGCCAACGATCAAGACCGCGGTGTTTCGTTACATCACTGATGCAACCGCATTAAGCAACGCAATGCTTTCAGGGCAGATCGACATCATGTCCACAGTGCAAGCACCAGAGTTGCTTGGCGTGTTTAAGGCAAAGAAGAACTTGACCGTGTATAGCGGCAGCACTAACTGCGAAGTAACGCTTGGTATGAACAATGCTCGTGCGCCATTCAACAACAAGCTGGTGCGCCAAGCCGTTCGCCAGGCAATCAACAAGAAGAATCTCATCAAGACGGCCTGGTCTGGCTACGGCCTCGAGATTGGCAGCTTCGTGCCCCCAACCGACCCGTGGTATGAAGACCTCTCCACCCTCTACCCATACGACGTCAACAAGTCGAAAGCGCTGCTCAAGTCGGCTGGTTACGCCAATGGCCTCACCATCAACTTGGACTTGCCGCCTATTGCATACGCAACCAACTCTGGCGAATTCATTGCAGCATCGCTAGCAAAAGTTGGCATCAAAGTGAACCTGAAACCGATTGCCTGGGGCGAATGGATCGACCGCGTATTCACGAAGAAGGACTACGACATGACCATCGTTTGTCATATCGAATCCAATGACATGGCCATCTATGCCAACCCCGCCTATTACTTCGGCTACAACAGCACGACCTATCAAGGCCTGATCAAGAAGGCCGCTTCTGCAAAGACGCAGGAAGCACGAGTTGAGAATCTCAAGAAGGCTGCTCGCCTGCTTGCAAACGACTCGGTCAGTGATTGGCTGTGGCTCATTCCGAACCTGCAAGTTGCCAAGAAAACAATTAGTGGGATTCCGCTCAACACTGTGGGCGATGCCTACACAGTTGACAGAATTACAGTCGGCTGAACGCAGTTGTTTACGCCCTAAAGCGTGCCGCACTTTTTGCGGCCTCGCTCATCATCTCAAGCCTGCTTATTTTCTTTCTGCTACGGCTATTGCCTGGCAACATCGCCCAGTCTCAACTGGGAATGAATGCAAGCCCCGAAGCACTTGCACAACTAGAGCGCGACTACGGCCTAGATAAATCTGCAGTAGTGCAATATGCCGATTGGCTGACAAGCGCCGTGCGCGGCGACTTGGGAACTTCCCTGCTCACGGGCGCCGATATTGCAGACGAAATTGCGGCGAAGGCAACAGTTACATTGCCGCTTATTGCACTTGCATCAGTATTTGCGTTGCTCATAGCGCTTCCAGTTGGAATGTTGTCCGCATTGCGCCACAGGAAACTTGATGGCTTCGCGTTAAACACCACTTCGCAGCTTGGCATTGCAGTGCCCACCTTTTGGATGGGCGTGATGCTGATTTCCGTGTTTGCGCTGCGCACTTCGCTCTTCCCCGCCGGTGGTTTCCCCGACGAGGGTTGGTCGGCTTGGGCCGAATGCTTACGTTCGCTGGCTCTGCCCGCCATCACGCTTGGCCTGGCGCAAGGTGCAGTGCTTGCGCGCTTTGCGCGTTCGGCCACGCTCGACGTGATGCAACAGGACTACTTTCGCACCGCGCGTGCGACAGGGCTAACCCGCGCGAAGGCTTTACACGTACATGGCGTTCGTAACGCACTCATTCCTGTTATCTCGGTGCTTGGTGTGCAGATATCGACGCTGATTGTTGGCGCCATCGTGGTGGAGAATGTATTTGCATTGCCCGGCATCGGACAGATGCTGTTGCAAGATGTTGCCATTCGTGACTACCCGAAGGTGCAAGGCATTGCGGTAAGTGCAACCGCAATGGTTTTTGTTGTTGGACTGTTGATTGATGTTGCAATGGCCGCGGCCGACCCAAGGGCAAGGCGCACTTCATGAAGCAAAACCGAACTCTTGTCGCTGGCTTGACGCTTGTTGCCTTCAGCGTGCTCAGCACGCTGGTTGGTTGGCTTTGGACGCCATACGACCCACTTGAAATGAACCCAGACGTTTCGTTTGCGCGGCCATCGATGAGCCACCTGCTTGGCACCGACGTGTTTGGGCGTGACGTCCTGAGCAACATCATGATTGGATCCAGAAGCACACTTGTAGTTGCTCTTGTTTCTGTGCTCATCGGCGTTGTGCTTGGCTCGGTAGTTGGGGTTGCAACCGCGCTTGCACCCGCCAAAGCAAGGCGGTTGTCCGTCTTCGGCATAGACATCGTTCTTGCGCTTCCGTCGGTGCTCTTCGCCATTGTTCTGGCTGCGGTTTACGGTGCAAGCACACTGACCGCAACGATCGCTATTGGCATTGCGCTTTCCGCAGCAATAGCCCAAGTGACACGTCGCGAGACAAGCCAGGTACTTCGCTCCGATTATGTGGCGGCAGCAAAGGTTTCTGGAAGCGGGACTGGGCAAATCATTCGATTGCACGTGCTGCCAAACATTTTGCCGTCATTACTTGTGCAGGCTTCGGGTGCGGTTGCGATTGCCATACTCGCCGAGTCGACGCTGTCCTACTTAGGCCTTGGCACAACACCACCGACGCCATCGTGGGGACGCATGCTTGCCGAATCTCAGAGGTATTTACTTGTGGACCCAATTGTTGCGCTGTGGCCGGGCCTCGTCATTGTGCTGACCGTGTTGGGTTTCAATTTGATCGGCGACGGTTTACGACTCTCCTTAGACCCAACGATGAAGCGAGACGCCAAATGAGCCTGCTTGAGGTAAACAACCTCTCCGTCTCGTTCGGCGAGCATCATGTTGTTCGAGACGTTTCATTTGCGGTTCAACCCGGCGAGCAACTTGGCATCATCGGCGAGTCGGGTTCGGGCAAGAGCCTCAGCATGCTTGCAATCATGGGCCTCTTGCCAGATGGTGCAGCAGTGAGCGGAAGCGTTCGATTTGATGGCAACGAATTACTGCAACGCACCGATGCCGAGATGTCAAAGTTCCGCGGCAAGCACATTGGCATGGTGTTCCAAGACCCACTCGCGTCACTGAACCCACTGATGACTATTGGCAAGCAAGTTGCCCAACCATTGATTAACCACAAGATTGCTTCTCGGAAAGCGGCGCGACTGCGTGCAACCGAATTGTGCTCGTTGGTTGGGCTTCCCGAACCGCAACGAATGGTCGAGTCGTACCCGCATCAGCTTTCTGGCGGGCAACGTCAGCGCGTTGGCCTTGCCATCGCCCTTGCCTGCTCACCTTCGTTGCTCATTGCCGACGAGCCAACGACTGCGCTCGATGTGACCGTGCAACAAGAAGTGCTTCAGGCCATTCGTGGTCTTGCAGCCGCGCAAGGCACATCGCTCATTTTCGTCTCGCACGATTTGCCCGTAGTTGCCTCGATGGTGAATCACGTATTAGTGCTTCACGAAGGCGCCGTTGTAGAGAACACGAGCAAAGACGAATTGCTCCGTGCGCCACAGCACCCCCACACTCAGCGCATTGTTGCCTCGGCTAAACAATCGAGCACACTCCTCCGCCAAGTAACCCAATCGAGCGCCCAATGAACAACGTCATTCTTTCGGCGCAGCAGGTTACAAAAACATTCCACCGCGGCTGGTTGTCCACGTCTAGAGGCGCAAAGGGCGTTGACGCGTTAGCGGGTGTCTCGCTTGACATCACTCGCGGAGAGCATCTCGGCATTCTTGGCCAATCAGGTTCTGGCAAAACCACGCTGGCTCGAGTGTTACTCAACCTTCAAACGCCTACGTCGGGTTTAGTGATGTTTGAGGGCAAACCACTGAGCAAGGAATCGAACAACCATTTCCGCCGCACCGTGCAGGCTGTGTTTCAAGACCCTGCCAGTTCGTTTAACCCACGCATGCGTGTGGCCGACATTATTCGTGAACCTTTGCGCTCGCTCGAAATCGATGGCGACCACGACAGCCGCATCGACGAATTGCTTGTGCAAGTAGACCTAGAACCCCAACTGCGAGACCGATATGCGCATCAGTTATCTGGCGGACAACGCCAGCGGGTTGCGCTTGCGCGAGCACTGGCGCCAAAGCCACAGTTGCTCATTGCAGACGAGCCCTTCAGCGCGCTGGACGTGCTCACTCGAGACGAAATCGTGTTGCTACTCAAGAGGCTTGCAAGCGAGAACAACCTCACACTGGTGGTTATCTCGCACGACCTTTCGGTGGTGGCTCAGCTGTGCGACCACGTTGCCGTGATGAAAGACGGAGTGATCGTTGAAAACGGAACGGTGCGTGAGGTGTTCTCCAACCCACGCAACCCATTTACCGTTGAACTTTTGCAGGCCGTGCAATACCTGCTCAACGACTAATCATTTACTGACAACAAACTAGATGTGGGCATACCTAACGGATTATCGCAACAACACCGGCATTTATTACTAAGTTGGCTTCCAGTACAGCATCGAGCACTGACAAATCTTCGTTCAAAGAGACTGCAACAACTTGAGCAGGCCCCAAGATCGCAACACACGCGACGCTCAATCCCGCTTCCACATGTTTGCCACCCGATGCAATTTCCATGTGTCGTTCTGCTGCCCCATCGCGCACCATCAGGTTGAGCGCCCTCATTGGCCCATTAATCAAGGTTGCGTGCACCTTGTCGTCGCCACGGAACTTGGTGATTGACCCGGGCTCGCACCGGTGATCGACGCCGTTGATGTTGAGCACCACGCCGTTGCCATCGGCAACACAAAACTCGCGGTTCACTCCAGGGATGATTGAGAACGGAACGTCTTGCGTAATGTCGGCAGTCGAGAGTCGCCATGTCCAGTCGTCGGGAAGCGAACCATCGCAGGTGATTTCATATTGCACGCCGAGGCCGTTTTTCCACGGTTGTGGCGCGCGGTCTGCGGCGCGATTAACCGGCATGTTTTTGCAAGATCGTCCAAAACTCGTTGGAGTTAGGACGCGTGGGAAACATTGTTTGAACCGAGAATGGGATGTGTCTTGTTGCAGACAAGTCGGTGATGATTTGGCGGAATGATTGAGGAGTGAAATACCACGCGTGCACATCGATGTAGGCACCGTTTGCATCATTGATCTCTTGGATAGC
>Ga0208362_1000608_pt1 | contig 11787 bp, 8 predicted proteins | sample LakMenEpi13Oct10_FD_150693 | JGI IMG/M metagenome (GOLD analysis project Ga0208362, IMG submission 150693) | Freshwater microbial communities from Lake Mendota, WI - 13OCT2010 deep hole epilimnion (SPAdes) | ecosystem: Environmental > Aquatic > Freshwater > Lake > Epilimnion/Euphotic zone ... | reverse complement strand
TCTTAAATCCTAGACCATTCAGAGCCAAATGCCAACAGTGCCTTCTTAGGTTTTTCCCTTCCAGTCAACTTTCTCGACTTTATAGAAGTGCCCTTAATAATCAAGCATTAGTTGTTCCCACAGTTAATACACAAGGATTTGTTGTTCCCACGATTGAAGAAGTAAATGGGGAGTTAATATCATCAAGTGGATACGATTTATTTAGTAAAAGTAAACCTGATTTTAAATTTCAAGCTCCTGGTTTATTTGGTTTAGGTAATATAACCATTACACCAATTAATCCAATTACAAATGGTGAATTCAAAATAAAAGAAATAACTTCACCAATAGAATATGGCTTTGCAAATATTCTTGATGGTAAAGGTTTTGATGCTTCCAAAATTAGTACTTTCAACCCATCAAATGTAATTGGTGACTTTGGACGAGCTACTTATGAAGGAGTAGCTAATTCTCCTCAAGGGTCTATTAAAACTGCTCAATATGGTGGGATAGGAAATTTTGGAGCTCCACCAACTAGTAATTCGACTTCTTCAATTGCTGCTATTAGTAATCCATTAGACTCACTTGCGGAAACATTCAGTGCATTGCCAAATTTTGTTCCTAATCTTCTTCAAAAGATAGTTTCAGGTGATATTCAAGGTGCACTCCAAGGTGTAACTGGATACTTGGTGGAGGGGCTGAGAAAAACCCTTACTAATGCTGTTATAAGTGATTTAACAAAAGGTATGCCAGATTTTCTTTCTGAAGCAGTGCGTGCTGGCTTTCAATCACAGTTTGCAAGCGGAAAATTATCTTTTGAAGATTTCTTAAAAGCCTCAGGAAAGTCTGGAACATTAGCAGGTCAATTGTATGGAGCTGTTCAAGGTATGCAAGCTGGTTTGAATCTTGCGGCTCTTCAGAGATTACCAGGAATAGCTAATGGCCTAGCTCGAAATATACCTAACTTAGGACAGGTATTAGCACAAGTCCCACCTTTACTTAATCTAATTGGAGCTGTAAATAACAATCAAAAGGTTTTAACTACTATATTTGGTCAGGCAGTACCTCAACTTGCAAACAATAGAACTGTAAATCTTGCTCAGCCAGTTGCTAATATAAGCATACAGAGTCCATCATCAATAGGTAGTGCATTGAGCATTGTCAGAAGACCTGGTGGTTTAGAGGTTGAAACTAATATTTATCCAGATGGTTCAAAAAGTGAAAAAATTACTAATAAAGATGGTTCCTCAACTACAACAGTGTTTGATGCTAAAGGGAAAATAATAAGGCATTATGGTGTAGGCCCTTCACTTCAAGCCTCATCATCAAATCAGCCAGGTGTTGGGTTAGCTACAATACCTCCAGGCTATAAAATTGCTTATATAAAACATTTGAAAAATGGATACATAGAAACTAAGTATGTTGATCCATCTACTGAAAAATATATAATAAGTCAAATTCCCACTTTACGACCTCCAATATTTTCAATACCAAGACCTCCAAGACCAATACCTCGAGTTCAAGTGTTTACACCTGCTCCCAAGCCAATTCCGTGAATGAGAAATAATTAAGGAAAGAAGATAATATGGGAGGTAGTTGAACTGATGAGGTAACTACCTCCGCTGGAGAAAGATTTCAACATGTTGCTTGAATCAATCATTGATGGAAGAAGAGAACATAGAGTAATTTATCCGCTGCAATTCCTTTTACTAGGCTCAATATTAGAGGTTTTTAGTGGTGCATATAACCCAGCAACAATTCATGAATTCTTTCTTAGAGGCTTTGCAGATCAACCTTCCAAAGCTTCAAATTCAATTATAGCCTTTCTGAAAAACTAAATTGGAAGGAAGTTCCTGATAAATTATTTAGTTGGTTTGGAAATAAACTTCTACAATGAATATACTATTCGCGGCTGGGTTCAAGAGTCCTACTCCCTTTACCAGACAATGAGTTAATAAAGTTAATAAAATCAATGACCTCATTAACTTTATTAACTCATTGAATTGCCCTGCATCTTTAGGGGTGGAAGGGATTCTGTACGTTAACAATACGAGCATCTTGACAGAAGAACTTAAACTAGAAAAACAAAGAATAACAAATTTGAGAATTAGCTAAGATTATTTTTTAAATCTTCAAACTCCCTTTCAAAAGCAGCCTTGTCGCGATCTGATTGTCCCATCAGAAAAATGATTTGGCTGTTTTTATTTAGATCTTTATTGCTATTTTGGCTCCCCATTTCAAGGGGACTGGTGGGTGATAAGCCTGGAGCGAGAGTCGAAGTTTTACTTACTCTAATATCGTTTTTGTTTATATCATCAATGTTTTTTCTAATGGCCCAAATTGTTTTCTTAGAGCCGAAAGCAATAGAAACACCAATAATCAAAATAATCATACCTATTATCATTGGAATATCACCTGGACTATATTTATATTGAATGCCTGTTTTTGAATAAGCACCAATAAACTTAAATTTCATAGGCCCAATTTGAGTTTCTTGATTTGGTGAAAGTTCGGCAATCGGTTTGAGATTTATATCTTCTAGTGATTTGGATATTTTGTTTGTTGAGATCAGTTTTAGTTTGGGTGTATCCGAAAATCCGATTCCATCCTCATTTGTCTCACCCCCCAACCCCCTTGGCAGGGGGAGTTCGGAAATAATTCTTGTGTTGTTTACTGCGATATTATTCTTATCTTTTCCCTTAACTAAAAATAGAAGCCCTAAATCTTTAGATACTTGATTGAGAGCAACTTCACCAGTTTTTTGCTTACCTAATTTTATTTTGTCTAATTTGATTTCAAAATCTTGATTATTAAATTTCAATCTCAATACTCTATTCCAATCAGCTTGATAAAAATCTATACCAGCAAAGCTTACGGGGGCATTGACGGAGGCAATTGTAGCTTTGAGTGAATCACCGTTATTGGAAAAAAACTTTAATTCTGTAAACCATTGTTTTGGATTTCCATCGGCATAATTTTCTCTTTTAGTATTTCCGATCTCAACTTCAAACTCAGGGCTTTTACCAATCCAGATTGGAGAATGAAAAATTTTTGAAGTAGTTACAAGAATATATGAACGCTGACTATCTTCTTTGGACGAAATAATAAATCTATCTTCAGGAATACCTTCAATAATTCCATTAAATCCAAATAGCAAACTAATTAAAGCTCCAAACAAAATAGTCAAAATGCCTATATGTGTAAGGGATGGTGCAAGTCTGTGATATGCACCTTTGCGAGATATTAACGAATTGTCATTCTCATTTACTTTTATTTCCCAATTATTGTTTTTTAGTTTTTGTTTGAGATTATTCCATTCGGTATTTTTATGATTATCACTAATTGAAAAACTTAAGGGAATTTCAAAACAATCAAGATCTTCACCCCCCAAACCCCTGAGAGTGGGCTCTAAAAAAGGATTTGGAGGTATTCTTTCAGGGCATTTAGGGGCTTTTCTAGGAATTTCTTTCAGAAAACTTGGCCAACTAAAGGCTTTCTTGGAGCGCGGAAATACCTTGATGAAACTAGCCACAATCAAATTTAGAGCTAGCAAAATAAATATACCTAGATACCACCAAGAATGGAAAACATCATTTAAACCCAAAGATTTGAGTAATTGATATTGAGACAAACCAAATTGTTCAATCAAAGCTAATCTGCCAACAAGCGGCTCTTGAGGGATACATGAACCTAGAAAAATAATAATTGCCAACAAAATAAACAGGCAAACAGCCAGCTTTACACTTGAAAATAGTTTAGTAAATTCTTTTGAGATATATTTGTTTTTCATACTTTTTAGGCAGTAGTCAAAATATAATCCCTAATATGAATCAAAGAGATAAAAATTCAAAACTCTTTTCATCGATAAAAACAATTGGTGCTCCCAAAAGATATTTAGATGATATTTTTCACTATCTGATGGGCTCTAAATGGCCATATTTGATTTTGTTTATTTTTTCGATTTTCACTTTTCTAAATTTATTATTTGCATCTTTATATTTTGTCGGTGGCGACTGTTTGGCCAATGTCAGAAAAGGAAGTTTTAATGATGCTTTTTTCTTTAGCCTTCAGACACTGACTACAATTGGTTATGGAAATTTTTATCCAAAGAATTTATATGCTCAAGGCATTGTTTATTTAGAGGCATTCACTGGCTTGATGGTAGGAGCAATGATAACCGGAATTATGTTTGCGAAATTCTCAATTCCACAAGCTCGGATTATGTTTAGTAAAAATGCCCTTATTACAATTCATGATGGTCAACCTGTTCTCATTTTCAGAGCTGCAAATGAAAGGAGTAATAATATTGTGGAAGCACAAGTCAAAGTTGTACTTTTGCATCAAGAGACTATGAAAGACGGTTCCAAGTGGAGAAAAATGAGCAGCCTCAGGCTTGTACGAGATTCTACGCCTGTTTTTGCTCTTACTTGGAGCGTAATTCATCCGATTGAACAAGATAGTCCTCTTTTCCAGCTTGAAGAAAAAGATTTTATTGATAAAAAAGCTGAGATTTTAATTACGATTGTTGGCTTGGATAATACATCTGGTCAAACAATTCATAAGCGGCATTCATATCACTACTCAGAAATCGTTTGGGATGTCAAATTTTCAGACATAATTTCATTTACAGCTGAAGGCGAACGTGTGATTGATTACAATAAATTTCATTTAATAGAAAAACTCAGTATTGAAAAACCTAGCATTGAAAGATTCAATCAAAACTAATTAATGAGTTTTTAGTTCACAAAATTACTCAAGTAGAAGGCGATTTGGAACATTAAAGCTTCAAAATCCATTGACTGTAAACACTTCTTTACATCTTGCCTTTAATTGAAGAGATGACTAGGATTATTCAATCAGAGCATAAGTCAAAAATAAACTTCTAAAAAGTTGCTCAACAGCTGGTCAAGTAAACAATCATCAATGAGAGTATTGGTCATCGGCGGCGGCGGACGCGAACACGCTTTAGTTCTTTCACTTTCATTAAGCACTCATGTTCAGGAAGTTTTTTGCTGTCCTGGTAATCCGGGAATTTCCCAAATAGCTCAATGTGCGCCCATTCAAATAAGTGATTTTGCTAAGTTGGCTGAATTCGCATCAAGTAATAAAATTGATTTAACAATAGTTGGCCCAGATGAGCCGCTTGCAGATGGCATTGTTGATTTCTTTGAAGAACGTAATCTTAAAATTTTTGGTCCTCGCAAAGCTGCTGCTAAGCTTGAATGGTCAAAATATTTTGCAAAAGAATTTATGCTTCGCCGTAATATTCCAACTGCTAAATATGCAGCTTTTGACACTAGAGAGCATGCAATTGCCTATGCTTATTCGCGTAAATTACCAATTGTAATTAAAGCAGATGGTTTAGCCAAAGGAAAAGGAGTTGCGGTTGTTCATAGTCATGAAGGCGCAATTGGTGCAATTAATGCCTGTTTTGATGGCAAATTTGGTGAGTCAGGCAAATTAGTTATTATTGAAGATTTTTTACCTGGAAGAGAAGCATCGGTTTTTGCAATATGCGACGGAGAAGACTATGCCTTACTTCCAACTGCTCAGGACTATAAAAGATTATTAGACGGAAATAAAGGTCCTAATACTGGTGGCATGGGCGCCCGTTCCCCTCATCCTTTGATGGATGCCAATATACTGGAAAAAGTTGAGCAAAGAGTTATTAGACCAACTTTGCAAGGGATGAAAGAAGAAGGCAAACCATTCAAGGGATTTTTATACGTTGGTCTTATGATTGACTATGACAAAAATCCTTATGTAGTCGAATTTAACTGCAGATTGGGTGATCCTGAAACTCAAGTAGTTTTGCCGCTTTTGGAATGCGATTTGTTTGAAGTCTTGGTTAAAGCAACTGAAGGCAATCTTGGACAATACAAAGGCCGCTTGCCCAGTGCAGATCTTAACGGTAGAGGAGCTGCTGTTACGGTCATATTGGCAAGTCAAGGTTATCCAGAAAAAGTTGCAACTGGAATGCCAATTAGATTTAGAGTAGGTTGCTCACTTGGAGGACAAAGCCAATTACTCGATCATACTGGGGATATTTTGCCTGAGAAATCAAAAATTATACTTTTTCATGCGGGAACCAAACTTGATAATAATCGTAATTTGATAACTTCCGGTGGAAGGGTTTTGGCTGTAACGGCTTTAGCCGCTAATGAATATGAAGCTCGTAGATCGGCTTATGCTGCAGTAGATAAAATTGACTTTGCAGGTAAACAATACAGAAGCGATATAGCAAAGGATTAATAGAGTTAGGCTTAATCAGATCGGTTAAGAATATTCAATTTCATCATTTGTTTTTAAACTATTTGAGCGAGACACAATAGGGCCTGATGTGAAAGTCCATTACCTTTCAAGATGGTAAATATATAAAATCCTTTTCGGAAATTTTAATTACTGCCATTCATAATTTATTTGATCCAAAAAATGTAAATTACAAAAAAGTATTGAGAGTGAAATCATCAATTGTTTCTTATCTGATCACAAGCTTCTGTAACTTTCTACAATTTATTTCATGGCCGATCTCGAAAAGAAAACCAAAATTTTAGTAATTAGATATCGATTTTTAGGCGATACAATTCTGACAGTACCTTTTCTCAAGAAATTGCGAGAAGCTTACCCTAGTGCACATATTGCAGTACTCATTGGTCCTCAAAGTGGGAATTTATTGTTGAATTGCCCATATATAGATGAATTAATTAATTTTGATACTACTCGCTTTCATAAATATGATTCAGGGCAAGGAAAATCAAAGTCTTTCTGGGAATATGTGTGGCAGCTTCGCAAAGAGAATTTTGATATAGCATATGTTCTCAAGCGTTCTCTTTCTAGTGCCTTTTTGGTTTGGCTTGCGGGTATATCTCAAAGAATTGGTTTTGATACTGAATTCAGAGGCTTTTTCCTTACAAAGAAAATAAAATTTGATTCTAATCAATATGAAGTTCTGAATTTTTTAGCTCATTTAGATTCACCATTGAATACGGCCCCTCCCATTAGCGATCGATTGTTTTGGCCAACAGTTGAGGAAAAACAAAAAGCCAATACTCTTATTGAAAAATATTTATCCTCAAGTAAAAAAAGAATTTTAATCCATGCACCTGCCGCGCATCCGCTAAAAATGTGGACTATTGATGGGTGGGCTGAATTGATTTCTAAATTGAAGAATTTGGGGTATGAAATAGTATTTTCAGGTGCAAATGCAGATCAAGCTTATTATGAGGAAATTGAGAATAAAGCTAATCTAAAAGCCGATTTAAATCTATGCCTTTTGGAGAATACTCTTCGAGAGAATATAGCCGTATATGAGAAATGTGATTTAGCAATTTGTGTTGATTCAGGCCCAATGCATTTAGCGGCTGCTGTGGGCGTACCACTAATAGCTTTGTTCGGACCAAGTGATCCAAAGCGTTGGCATCCATGGGCTGAAAAATACAGGATTATTACTTCATCATCAAATTTGGCTTGTAGGCCATGCTTGATGAAACCAACGTGTGAGAAGCGTGAATGTTTAACTGAGATAAAAGCTGAGCAAATATTAGATTCAATCGAAGAACTAATTGATAATTGAATTGTTCATTTAATTCAACTGAATAATCCCTCTGCAATTTTGCTTGAAAGATAGTGTTATTACTGAATTTGTTAGTCTTGACCGCAATTTTGCGACCAAATACGATATAAAGTAACCAAGAGTGGCACATATAAATTGTCAGGATGATGCTCCTGACGGCAAAATATAAGTTGTAAATAGACAAAGGAAACTTGCCATTTGAAAATGATGGTTTATTGAAAGGGCTCTAATCTGAAGGGGCCCTTTTTTATTAGGTTTAGGATTTACGCAGAAGTAGGAAATATTGACAAAAAGAAGACACCACCCTGATCTTTTTGATTGGTAAACCTATCTAAAATCATTTATAGATATCAATAATGAGCGAATTTAAATGAAAGAATCGAAATTTCTCACAATTCAAATGATGCTCCTAGCCGCAAGCAACAGGGTATCAAGAAGAGAGTTTAAAACAGCTTGAACCATCATTTATGCCATTTCTTGAACTCCACCTTTTAGGTGATGACCATACGGCGATGCAAGTAACGGGGAATTTACTCCAACCAAAAGAGATTAATATGGAGGAAGTCAATATTGCCATTTATCTTGTTTGGTATTTTGTGGAGGGTCAATTTCGTCTGTTCTACCATCACTATATAATTTATATAATCTTTGAGAAGACCTATCGTGTAATATCATATAGTTTGCGTTTTTTGTATTGGGAACATACACTGCATAATTAGCATTACTGTTATTACCTAACCATTCGCCAACGGGAAAACCACCTATTCTAAAGTATTTAGCCATTCCACTTTCTGACGTTTCCCCCCTACCCCCAATTAAAGTAAAGTAAGGAGTATTGTCCTGAGGATCCACAACTTGAGCCCCTGATTGACCAGGGCTTGCAATGTTAGCGCTTACATCTGTTATACGTCTGTTGAAAATTTGCACCAAAAAGATTCATTCTAAAAAATGCTGCTTTTGTTAAATTTGGGAATTCTTTTGGTTGATTAAAGCTTTTAGTAGTTAATGGGGCTAATGAAACTTTAGGATTGTCTTTGAAAAACTTTGGTTTAAGTTTTATAACAACGTCAGCAGCATTTTCATTAACCATGTTATTCACCTGAAAATATTTGCTAACCAACTCAATAGATCCATTTTGAATTAATGGTTTTAAAGAATCCATAAGAGTAGAGGTGTTACTATTATCCCAACCAAGATTCTTTGCTAAAACATGTGCCATTGTAATATAATCGCCATCTTTTAGTTTTCCAGCAGTACCATAACTAGAATTATTAGTAGGACTTATACGAACTTGTGTAATAAGTTGAGTTTCCATTATTATTCCCCCTAAGTATTTATAGCTTGACTGACGAAAATTAGCATAAAGTTAAAGCGTCTAAGAAATTTTCATCTCTAGGCCTAATCAACAAGTAGAAAGAATTAATCTTAACCCCACTCGGTTTGTTTTTTTTTGCCATATAGGAAAAAACGGGTACAATTTGGACCTATTGTAAATACGCATGTAGTTCAATGTAATTCCTTTAATCTTGACTTGTATTGACTTGTTGTGCTTCGAGCTTGAATTGGTTTTTGTTAACTGGTTTAAGTGTTACACAGGGGCAAAATCCTAGAGAACTGTTTAGGAAGGATTTAAGATTGATAATTTTGAATCTTGTGAGATCCTCTGAATTTAAAAACGGAGAGAATTCCTCTCAGCGACTGGCAGCTATACAAAAGTTTATTAATACTAAGTTGCAATCAAAACTCAACATTAGCTAGCTCAAATCTACTAATTAGTTAAACTTCTTTGTGTCGTCCTCCGATCGCATTTTGGTATAAGTTTGCGGATACAATACTTGGCTACAAAGATGACAGCTGGGGAACAAATGCTATGTTCGGGATAAAAAATTGAGATTATGTTTCTGATTTAACATACTTTCTGACTGGAACTAAGAAGTACCAAACTTGCACATCAAGGATTCAGAAAAATCATATTGTTGTTGTTAGCTTGGCAGTTTTTGAAATCCGCAGCCCGAAATGGGAATATTACTGTGTACTCTCTTCACCAGAGTCGATCCAGCAATTTCATTCGTTCTCAATGACTCAAACCCAAACTCAAATTTGCATAAGTTCTAAGGTTATTTCCAAATTTATTTTCTAATCTTTCCCTCTGACTTTTTGATTAACCATTTGAGAGGAGCTCCTGCAAAGCCAAATTCTTTTCTGACTTGCCTTTCTAAATAGCGTAAATAATTCTCATGAAAATTGTCGGGATCATTTACAAAAATTGCAAAAGTTGGCGGATTGATTTCAACCTGAGTGCCATAATAAATTTTTAGTTTTTTAGCTCCTGCTTTTGCGGGTTCATTCAAAGCTACAATTTCGCGCAAAACAGAATTCAAAACACCAGTCGAAATGCGTTTCTGCATATTCTGGTGCACCATAATGCATTGTTTGAGAATATCTTCTACTCGCTGGCCAGAATGAGCGCTTGTAATAACCAGTGGAGCATAATCAACAAAATACAAATCTTTTCTAACTTGTTCTGAATATTCTTTGAAAGTTTTGTCGCTTTTATCGATTAAATCCCATTTATTGAGGATAATCACACAGCCTTTATTTCGTTTTTGAATGAGTGAAGCTAATTTCTGCTCTTGATGGGTTACTCCTTCAGAAGCATCAATTACTAATGCTGCAATATCGGCTCTAACCATTGCTTTTATGCTTCGGTCAATCGAGAAACGTTCGATTCCTCCATAAACTTTTGACTTACGTCTTAGACCGGCTGTATCAATTAGTAAGATTTCTTTGTCTTCGAATAATAACTCTGTATCTAGTGCATCACGAGTTGTGCCTGGTTGATCGTGAACTAATGAGCGTTCATAACCAACCATCTTATTTAATAAGCTTGATTTGCCAACATTTGGCTTTCCCATCAAAGCAATTTTTATTTGCTCTTCAGCGGGCATATGTTTGCTATCGAGATTATCAAGTAAAGCCAACTCATCAAGCTTTTCTAATAATCTTTCAATTGACTGACCAAAGTTGCTCCCAAGAGATGAGAATGGCAAAGGGTCACCAAAGCCTAAAGAATAAAACTCAGTGAGAAGATCTTCTTGATGTTCTGAATCTATTTTGTTAACTAGCAATATAACTGGTTGTTTTTCAACTCCACGTGATTTTGCTGTTCTGTCTTTAGCACGCAATAATTTAACAATTTGCCTATCAGTTGGTGTAATTCCCAATCGGCTATCAGTCACAAATAAAATACAATCAGCTTCATCAATTGCTAGCTGGACTTGACTTTGAACTCCTTGATATAAAGTATCAGCTTCAAAAAATAATCCGCCAGTATCGATTAAAGTTACTTGCAAATTATTATGTTTATAACTCCAGCGAGCTAAATTCACATCAGCATAAATTCGGTCGCGTGTCACGCCAGGAAGATCTTCAACAATAGATCTTCTACCACCCAATAATTTATTGAAAAGAGTAGATTTGCCGACATTAGGCGCACCAACAATCGCAATTTTCAAATTTGGTTTTTGCCTTTCAATTAATTTTTCAATTGATTGTCCAGTTAATTGCTCGGTTGATGTCTCGGTGTGTTCTTCAGAATCAATAGTCATAGAAAATTCAAATCCTTCTGGCATATTTCAAGCGTGCTTTTAGCAGATATTTATTATCTCTTTTCGCTCAAATATATTTTTTTGTCTCAATAAATAATTGACCAATTATAGTCCCGATCTAGGTAAATACAGCTGTTGATTCTTAATAATCATTGTGATTTTCAGAAAGAAGTTAGAGACAAATTACTCTGAGGTGGGTTGTGATTCACCATGACCAAGCCGAAGAAATGAAATTACTCCTCTATTAGTTGTTCTGTAAAATTCAACTATTTTCATTAATCTTGGAAATCTTTTAGCTTCAATTTCAATTTCTTCAAGCGCTAATCTTGTTTCTTTTTTACGAATAAGATTGTAAGCAGCGGTGATTGCTGAAATTTCATCTGTTGAAAATCCTTCTCTAGTTAGACCAATTGTATTAACTCGAATAATGCGAGCAGGTCTGCCCTCAGTCATAATATAGGGAGGAACTGATTTGAGGACTGCACTCATTGCAGCAAGCATAGAATGTTCACCAATAGAAATAAATTGGTGAGCTAAAAACATTGAACTAATGGTGGCTTTGGTGTGAACATGGACGTGCCCTGCCAATTGGGTTGTGTTGGCAATAACAACGGATTCATCAATTTG
>Ga0208362_1000605_pt1 | contig 11848 bp, 10 predicted proteins | sample LakMenEpi13Oct10_FD_150693 | JGI IMG/M metagenome (GOLD analysis project Ga0208362, IMG submission 150693) | Freshwater microbial communities from Lake Mendota, WI - 13OCT2010 deep hole epilimnion (SPAdes) | ecosystem: Environmental > Aquatic > Freshwater > Lake > Epilimnion/Euphotic zone ... | reverse complement strand
CACCACACTCATCGACCGATCAAGTGGGGCACTCACAGACGAAGGCGACCTAGTACTCACTCGTGCCCGACGCATCTTGCATGAAGTGGAAGACATCGACGCTGATATTCATTCATTAGGGGACACAGCAAAAGGTGATTGCAGAGTGGGCACCATCGGCACAACCGCACGCTGGCTGATGCCTCCCCTCCTTTCGTCTATCTCTCGTCACCATCCAGAAGTACGCACCACCATTGTTGAGGGCGCCACATCATCGTTGTTACTGCGACTTGCAAACGGCGAGATTGACGCTGCGATTGTTCACCTTCCCATTGCAGATAACACGCTCGATGTTCGTGAACTATTTGCCGAAGAGCTGTTCCTTGTTGCACCGACTCAACACGTATTGGCCAATCACACTTCCATCACATTGGAAGAACTTGCGCAACATCCCATCATGTTGGCTCCACGTGGAACTGCTCAACGTCGCATTGTTGATCGAGCTGCTGCAAACCATGGAGTTGCACTGCAATCACTGGCCGAGATCGATGGAGTGCGCCTGATGGCGTCACTCGTTTTCGAAGGTTTCGGTGCCGCAATTGTTCCTGCGAGTGCCGTACCTGGCTGGCTACAGGGCAACTTTGTTCGTATCCCCATTGAAGAGATGCCACGCAGGGTTGTGGGATGGGTACAACGACCACGTCCACGACCCAACAGAGCCACATTGGCGGTACGCGAGCGAGCAATAGATACCGTGCAACGCCACGCCCCTCGACAACCAGGAATCACCCTAGAAATAGGCGTGAAACCTGCCAAAGGACCCCGCCCCTCGCTCAGTGTCTAGTCTGTAGTGAGTGAGCACTACTGACATCAATACTTTTGACGTTGTGGTTGAACTTCAGCACAGTGTTCCTGGTGCCGCTTCTGCCGCAGTCGTGCGCTTTTCACATGGCCGAGAAGCAGTCTGGCTGACCGTTGATGGTGAAGTTCATAAAGGCGCACTCTCTGCTGCTGCTTCACATGTGATTGCAACTGCAGCACAAACAGCACGTTCAAAGGGACTCCCCCTCGTCACGCAGATGGAATCGTCTGGCGCTGACATTCTTGAAGGAATCGCCGCACTGCACGGTTGGGGCACGGCAGCCAAAGCGTTAGCCGATTGCTCAGGAGTTGTTCCCACCATCAGCATTGTGACTGGTCCTGCAGTTTCTGGTCCAGCGTTACTCATCGGACTTTCTGATTTTGTTGTGATGACGGATGAGTCGTATGCATTTGTTAGTGGTCCAACAATGGTTGCTGAGTTCACTGGCATTGAAGTTTCAACTGATGAACTTGGTGGCGCAGGAACACATGCTCGCCATAGTGGTGCAAGTTCAGTTGTGGTTCCCGATATTGCGGGTGCCATTGCGTGGGTCGAAGAACTTCTGGAGTTTTTGCCCTCCAATGTTGACCAACTCGCACCCATCACAGAGACAGACGACGCAGACGATCGATTAACTCCTGAAGCTGGTGCACTCATTCCGGAACTTTCAACGGGAAGCTACGACGTTCGTGATGTCATCGCATCCATTGTGGACGATGGTCACTACATGGAGATTCGTGCACGATGGGCTGGCAACGTCATCACTGCTTTTGCAAACATGGCGGGCTATTCCATCGGCATTGTGGCCAACCAACCGATTTCACTTGCTGGCACTCTTGATATTCCTGCATCACAAAAAGCTGCACGCTTTGTTTCATTCTGTGACGCATTCAATATTCCAGTACTCACATTGGTCGACACACCAGGTTTTTATCCGGGGAAAGACTTGGAGTGGCGAGGCATGATTCGACATGGCGCTCAATTGGTATTTGCGTACGCTCGAGCAACAGTTCCGCGTATCTGTGTCATCTTGCGTAAGTCATACGGCGGCGCATACATCGTGATGGACTCGAAAGAGATGGGCAACGACCTATGCCTTGCATGGCCATGGGCTGAATTGGCAGTTATGGGCGCCGGACAAGCTGCCGCAATTCTTCAACGCCGTGCCACAGACGAAGAACGTGCTGCGTTTGAGGCCGACTATTCACAACGACTCTTGAATCCGTACATCGCCGCAGAGCGTGGCTACGTGGACGCCGTGATTGACCCCGCCGATACTCGGCGCGAAATATGTGCCGCTTTGCACATGTTGCGAGACAAACGCGAAAAGCTTGTCTCTCGTAAACATGACAACACGCCCCTGTAAGCAAATATCAAGCCACGTAAGTGGAATAGAGCACTCTGCTTCGCCTAATCTGTCTCCTGGGGGAGAAAGCCCCCACACACAATTCGTCACTGTCGAGGGGATCCCAAATGACTGACACAATCACTATTACTGATGACCGGACGGGAAAATCCGTCACAGTGCCCATCACAGGCGGGGTCTTCAACTCATCAGCACTGCGGGAACTCGATCCAAACCTCTTCATGTACGACCCTGCGTACCTCTCCACCGCAGCGTGCGCATCTTCCATCACATACCTCGACGGCGAAGCCGGCATCTTGCGTTACCGCGGCTACCCCATCGAACAACTCGCTGATAAATCCTCTTTCCTCGAAGTTGCCTACTTGCTTCTCAAAGGTGAACTCCCCACCACTGCCGAATTAGAAGATTGGCAGTTCAACGTGACTCGCCACACGATGATTCACGAAAACATGCGTAAACGATTTGTGGATGGTTTCCATTACGACGCACACCCAATGGGCATGTTCATTTCCGCCACTGCAGCACTCGGCACTTTCTATGTCGACGCGAAAGATATTTTCGATTCAGAATCATTTGACAAGCAAGTACTTCGTCTTGTTGCAAAAGTTCCCACCATTGCAGCCATGTGTTACCGATTCAGTCAAGGACTCCCCTTTGTGTCTCCAAACAATGCGTTGTCGTACGGTGAAAACTTCCTGAACATGATGTTCCGCATTGGCGATGACTACACCGTTAACCCAGTTTTGGCTCGTGCGATGGACATCTTGTTCATCCTGCACGCAGACCACGAACAGAACTGTGGCACCACAGCAATGCGCGTCGTCAGTTCAGCCAACTCAGATCCGTACACAGCTACTGCAGCAGCTGCCGCTGCCCTGTACGGCCCGCTTCATGGTGGGGCCAACGAGGCAGTAATCCGCATGCTCGCTGAAATCGGCGACGTCAAGAACGTCCCTGCATTTATTGAAAGCGTGAAGTCAGGCGAGGGTCGACTCATGGGATTCGGTCACCGCGTCTACAAGAACTTCGATCCACGTGCCACCATCATCAAGAAGACTGCATACGACGTCTTTGAAGTCACTGGCATGAACCCGCTTCTCGAAGTCGCTATCGCGCTTGAGAAGGCTGCACTCAGCGATGAATACTTCATCAAGCGCAAGCTCTACCCGAACGTGGACTTCTACTCTGGTCTCATCTACCAAGCACTCGGTTTCCCTGTCGACATGTTCACCGTGTTGTTCGCAATTCCACGCACAGTGGGCTGGTTGTCACACATGCAAGAACTACTTGCAGACAAAGATCAAAAGATCAGTCGCCCACGCCAGTGGTACACCGGCTCTGACGAGCGCAACTACACAGCAATCACTGCGCGATAAACAACGTGGCGTCTACGCCACTGAGATAACTATTTTGCCAACGTTGCCATTAGACGCCATGTATTCCTGCGCTGCAGCAATGTCTGCAAAGTTGTAACGCGAATCAATAACTGGTCGTAACTGACTAGTAGAGAACAAAGGCAACATCTCTGCAGCGAATCGTTGAGAAATTGCAACTTTTTCTTCTAGTGGACGAGCGCGCAACACAGTGCCCGTGATGGTTGCTCGTTTTGCCAACAAAGCACCAACGTTGAATGGCACTGGCTTACCCGCCATCACTCCCACTTGAATAATGCGGCCCTTGATTGCAAGTGAAGCCACATTGCGTTCTACATAGTCGCCACCGATGACATCGAGAACGACATCAACACCGAGTCCGTTTGTTGCTTTCTGTACTTCCTCTACGAAGTCCTGCGAACCGTAGTCAACAACCACATCTGCACCAAGATTGAGACATGATTGCACTTTGCCAGACGAACAGGTGACAATGATGCGCGCACCAATTGCTTTCACAATCTGGATTGCGGCTGTGCCAACGCCAGACGCACCAGCATGCACCATGGCCCACCGGCCAGACGTGAGTCCACCCTGCACAACAAGAGCATCCCAGGCAGTAATGAATACTTCTGGAATTGCAGCTGCATCGTGAAGTGACATGCCAGCAGGAACTGCCATTGCTTGTCTCTCGTGAGTGACGAGTTGTTCTGCATACGCACCGCCACTGGTGATACCCATGACGTGGTCGCCCACTTTCCATGCGGTGACACGCTCGCCCACTGCCGCCACTGTTCCAGCAAACTCAAGACCTGGAATTTCAGGACCAGAAGGAAATGGGTTCGGATAAAAGCCCAAACGTTGAAGCAAGTCGGCACGGTTCAGCGCTGTTGCTGCAACTGTTACAAGAATTTCTTCGGCACCAAATACGGGCGTAGGAACATCTTCGAATTGCAGAACTTCTGGTCCGCCGTGGTCGCGAAGAACCACCGCTTTCATGTTTAGGCCATCTTTGCTTGTAGACGACGATCGATTGCAGCGAGGAAATCTTCAGTCGTGAGCCATGGTTGTTCTTTGGAGATGAGAAGCGAAAGGTCTTTTGTCATCTCGCCGGCCTCGATGCACTCAACACACACTTGCTCGAGCTTCTCTGCGAATTCACTGAGCTTTGCATTGTTATCGAGCTTGCCTCGGTGCTTGAGCCCACCAGTCCATGCATAAATAGAAGCGACAGGGTTTGTTGATGTCTTGTTGCCCTTTTGATGCTCGCGGTAATGGCGCGTGACTGTGCCGTGAGCTGCTTCTGCTTCAACCGTGCGACCATCTGGTGTCATCAACACCGATGTCATCAGGCCAAGTGAGCCGAAACCTTGAGCAACAGTGTCTGACTGGACGTCGCCGTCATAGTTCTTACATGCCCATACGTAACCGCCCTCCCACTTCATTGCGCTTGCGACCATGTCGTCGATAAGGCGGTGTTCGTAGGTGAGTCCGGCTTTGTCAAAATCAGCTTTGAACTCAGCATTAAAGATTTCCTCGAACAGATCTTTGAACTGACCGTCGTAGGCCTTCAAGATGGTGTTCTTCGTGCTCATATACACGGGATAGTTGCGCGAGAGACCGTAACGGAACGATGCGCGTGCAAAATCACGAATGCTGTCGTTGAAGTTGTACATACCCATGGCCACTCCACCGTCGGCTCCGTACTGTGCAACCTTGAATTCCATTGGCGCACTGCCATCTTCAGGCGTGAACGTCATTGTGACGGAACCGGCGCCAGGAACTTTAAAGTCGGTTGCCTTGTACTGATCGCCGTGAGCATGACGACCAATCACGATGGGTTTGGTCCAACCAGGTACCAGTTTTGGAATATTGCTGCAGATGATTGGTTCACGAAACACAACGCCACCGAGAATGTTACGAATCGTGCCGTTTGGCGACTTCCACATTTTCTTCAAGCCGAACTCTTCAACGCGAGCTTCGTCAGGGGTAATGGTTGCGCATTTCACGCCGACACCGTGCTTCAAAATTGCGTTCGCAGAGTCAATCGTGACCTGGTCGTCTGTGGCATCACGGTGCTCCATACCAAGGTCGTAGTACTCAAGATTGATGTCAAGGTACGGCAAGATGAGGCGGTCTTTGATGAACTGCCAGATGATGCGAGTCATCTCGTCTCCGTCGAGTTCAACTACTGGATTATCAACCTTGATCTTTGCCATGGGAAGCACCTTTTCTCTGAGCACCCCTACAGGGTGGCTACTTGTATCAGACTTGTACACAATAGCGTGATGGCCAAGGCTGCCCCCTACCATCTGTGTTGATGGATTTTGAGTGGAGCCCTGACCAAATAGCCCTTCGTGAAGAAGCTGCAGCCGTTGCTGCTGACGCGGTACAACGCTTTGGTCGCCACAACGTCACTTGGATGAATGGATACTCCAAAGAGTTCTCACAAGAACTCGCCCAACGTGGATGGATCGGCATGATTTGGCCGAAGGAATTTGGCGGCGGTGGCAGGCCACCTATTGACCGTCTCATTGTGGGCGAAGAAATGATCAAGGCTGGCGCCCCGATTGCGGCCAGTTGGTTTGGTGACAGACAAATGGGTCCGGCACTCATTCAGTACGGAACAAAAGAACAACAGGAACAATTCCTCCCTGACATTCTCGCGGGCAAATCCACGTGGTGCATTGGTATGAGCGAACCCAACTCGGGTAGCGACCTTGCATCATTGAAAACATCGGCGCGCGACGACGGCGACGAATGGGTCATCAATGGCCAAAAGATCTGGACAAGTTTTGGCGCCCACGCCGACTATTGCTACCTCATCTGCCGCACCAATAGCGATGGACCTCCACACGCAGGTATTAGCGAAATCATTGTTCCGATGAACACCCCGGGAATTGAGATACGTCCGATCACTGACATGACTACGAATCGCCACTTCTGTGAAGTCTTCTTCACCGATGTTCGCGTACCGAAAGCAAACTTGGTAGGTCGCGAAGGTGGAGCATTCGGACAAACCATGCGTCAACTCGAACATGAACGTGGCGGCATTGATCGCCTTATGTCTAACTATGCACAGTTCAAACACGCAATGTCACTTGCGGATACTTCTCAGTCAATAGTTCGCCAAGAAATTGCCAAGCTTGAGACTGGCTATCGCATCGGCCGCATTCTTGTTATTCGTGAAGTCCTCAAACAAGCACCTGCAGGTTTCTCGGCTGCAACAAAATGTTTCTGCACTGAACATCAACAGAAGGTCGATGAATTTGTGTATCGCATGATGGGTGCTTCTGGTGCTCTTTGGGATGACATGGTGCAAGGCCTTGTGTATGGCCCCGGATATACCATCATGGGTGGCACCTCAAATGTCATGCGCAACATTCTTGGTGAGCGCGTGCTCGGCTTACCAAAACTCTAAATAAGGATAACGACATGGCAGACCTCATTGGTCTTAGTACCAAAATTGTGGATTCGGGAATTGCTGACCAACCGGTAAATAGAACAACCGGCGAACTTTCTGAAATTGCCGACAAGCTGGCCATGGTTGAGTCGTTTAGCCATGTTGTCACCTGGGATTCGGGCGATGGACTTGTGTGCTTCGACACCAGCCATGTGAACAGCGGACAACAAGTTGTTGATTCCATTCGATCATGGTCCAAAGATCCATTCAATGCTTTGGTTTATACCCATGGCCATTCCGATCATGTTGGTGGCAGCGTTGCATTCGGCGCAAACGCTCTTGCGCTCGGACATCGGGCCCCACGCGTCATCGCCCACAAAAATGTGCAGCGTCGCTTTGATCGCTACAGATACACCAATGACTGGAACGTTGCTATCAATGCACGTCAGTTCGGTGGCATTAGAGGCGACCTCAACAATGCACTGAATGATTTACGACCTGCATCTGGTGGGCCGCGCCTCAGCGATTTCATCCCTGAAAACACACTGGAGACAACCGAAACAGTCGACAGGTTTGCTTCAATGACATTTGGTGACACAGTTGTGGAATTTCACCACGGTCGCGGCGAAACAGACGACCACCTTTGGTCGTGGTTCCCCGAGAAAAAGTGGGTTGCAACTGGCGACTTTGTTATCTGGAACTTTCCAAACGCCGGAAACCCTCAGAAGGTGCAGCGGTGGCCGATTGAGTGGGCTGAATCACTACGAGCAATCATCGCTAAAGGCCCTGAGCTGTTGCTCCCTGCTCACGGATTACCTATTGCAGGTAAAGAACGCATTGCACGCGTGCTCGACGAGATTGCCTCAGCTCTCGAATACCTAGTGACATCAACTGTTGAGATGATGAATGCAGGAGAAACACTGAACACCATCATTCACAGTGTGAAGATTCCTGATGCGACACTTGGCAAGCCATACCTTCGCCCCCTGTACGACGAACCAGAGTTTGTTGTGCGCAACATTTGGCGTCAGTTCGGTGGCTGGTGGGACGGAGCCCCTTCTCGCCTCAAGCCATCTACCGATGAATCTGTAGGAACAGAGATTGCTCGACTCTCTGGCGGTGCTGAAGTGCTAATGGCACGCGCAAAAGAATTAGCCGCATCGGGTGATTTACGCCTCGCATGCCACCTTGCTGACTTTGCAGGCTGGGCTGCGCCCGATGACCCAGACATCCATGCATCGCGGTCAGAGATCTATGAAGTTCGACGCAAGAACGAGGCGTCACTGATGGCAAAGGGCATCTTCAAAGGTGCGTCGCGTGAATCAGACTCTGTGGTGAAAAAAGCCACGGGCCAATAGTTCACGCCACAGTTATTAAAACTAAAGCAAGAGCAGCCAACCCAAGCCCCACGGCTTGTGAACGGTGAATCTTTTCTCTATCTAGACGTGTCGCGAGCAGCAATGTACTTGCAGGGTAAAAAGAGTTGATTGTTGCCACGATAGACATCAATCCATGACGTACTGCAAGCAAGTACAACGCATTTGCAACGGTGTCGAGAATTCCTGAACCAATAACGAACTTGCGTTGAGCACCAATGTGGCGAACCCTGTTGCCTGTCATATACATGACAATCAACATGTAGGGAACTGAAGTAACACGCATGGCAAATACTGGCCATAAACCTGAGTCATCACTGGTGTGGCCCAAGATGACGAACAGCGAACCAAATGTGCATCCCGCAAGTAGTGCCATCAACAAAACCTTTGCTGGCGCACGACGATGATTCGGACCCATAACATCACTAATCAAAGCAATGGCAACTAATGCAATTGGGATTCCCAACAAGGCAAGAAACCCTGGACGCTCCCCTGTAGATAAACCAATGATGACAGGAACAGATGTAGCAGTAACCGCAGAGACTGGAGCCACAACAGTCATGTATCCGCTACCCATTGCTTTGTAGAACGCAAGCAGACCGGTTGCACCTGCAAGACCGCCGATGCCACCCCAGACCCAGTCACTCAATGGCGGCACTGGAACACCACTTGCTACAACAAAGACAAGAAGAAGAATTCCTGCGGCGGATTGACCGATTGCCGTGACCGTAATCGCTGAGATTTTCTGTGAGGCGCGTCCACCGCTGTAATCAGCAACTCCGTATACACAAGCAGCACACAACGCTAGAAAAATGTCCATGGGAAACTCTGCTGACTAACTACGGAAGGAAAAGTAGCGGCTGCATTAGTGGGCGCGACGGGGCTCGAACCCGGGACCCCCACCATGTCATGGTGGTGCTCTACCAACTGAGCTACACGCCCTTTTCAGGAAGCCCTACTTTATCAGGGCTTCAGCGTGAGCGTCACTTCGTTGGCCAAAAGGCGGCCTCTTCGCGTGAGCACTACACGTTCTCCTGCTCGCTCAACGAGATCGCCGAGGTATTCCTCATCAAGCGTGCCAATGGGAACGCCATCGGTCGTGCGCAGAGACAACTCCAGTGCTTCTTTCCTGCGCCCGAAATCATCGAGTACTTCATCAGCCGCTTCCACTGTTTCATTGGCATGTACTGCGGCGATGTATCGCTCTGGCGTGCGCAAGTTCCACCAACGTCTGCCATCAAAGTGAGAATGCGCGGCACATCCGAACCCCGTGTAGTTACCTTGCGACCAATACACCTTGTTGTGTCGACATTCGTGTCCAGGCAAAGCCCAGTTACTGATTTCGTAATTATGCATCCCCGCAGCAATTAGCGCATCGTCCACAAGAATGTATTTATCTGCTTGATCATCATCGTCTGGATGACGTGCAGGATCATCTGCAAGTGGCGTGCCTGCTTCCACAGTTAATCCATAAGCAGAAATATGCGTGGGTTGCAGAGCAATTGCCTGACGCACCGTTTCTTTCCAATCATCAAGAGATTCACCATGTACCCCGTAAATCAAATCGAGATTGATAGACGTGATGTTCGCACTACGTACAGCTGCAATTGCTTTTTCTACATTTGCAGGATCATGAGTGCGATTTAACGCTTTCAGCACAGACGTCACCATAGATTGCACGCCCATACTGATGCGATTGACGCCAGCAGCGGCATACACACGCATCATCTCTGGTGTGACATCGTCTGGGTTGCATTCGATGGTGATCTCCGCTTGAGCAGAGACAGGAATCGCCTTCACGATTGAAGCAAGCAGTTGCGGGGCGAGGCGCGTTGGGGTTCCCCCACCAAAAAATACGGTGTCGGCAACTGGCATACCGTCTGCGACTTTGCGCTCAATGTCGGCAATTACCGCTTGTACGTATGACTCCATGATGTCGTCTTTGTCGGTCCAGGTTGCAAATGCGCAATAGTCACAGCGGTGCCGACAAAACGGAATGTGAACGTAGACACCAAATTCAGACATGGACGTACTCAGGTAGCGGGAGGAATGAACAGCAATCCAAGTTCGGAAAGCTTGTCTCCTACCCCATCGACTGGCACATCCAACATGACAGCGATTGCGCGAGTGTCGTGGGCGCGCACTGTAATTACTTTTCCGTTGAAGTCTTGTCGTTGCACCTGAATCATGCGCAGCAGACGTTCCAACATCTCAAACTGTTGACCACTCATCGTTGAGAGTTTCGCTACGTCTATACGTAATTTCTTTGGTGCACCATCTGCACTCGCAGCATCTTCCATGCGCTGACTATCGCGTGGTAACAACTGATCGATACTCACTCCATAGAAGCGCGCAAGCCGTTCGAGTCGTGGCACCGAAATGGCACGCTCACCACGTTCGTATGCGCCGAGCACAGAGGCTTTGAACTCGCTGTCGCTATTGGCCTCAACTTCAGAGAGGGACCATTGCTTTTGTTGACGAATGCGTCGCAGTCGTTCCCCGACTAAGCGGGTAAACGGAGAATCGTGCAGAAGTTCGTCGTCAGAATATGAAGGCATAACACCACACAGTGTGGTTCATTCAACGCCGCGAGTGTGCGACCATCAGCGAAGCGCCCACAATTGCAGCGGTTTCTGCCCGCAAGATGGTGCTTCCGAGGTCAATGGTGGGCAGAGACGACGCAAGTTCGCTGGGGGAAAATCCACCCTCTGGACCAATCACCAACGTGCGAACACCATCCCATGATGCTTGTCCACCGGGTTCGGCCATCGCTACACCGTCAAGCCCTAAAGCATCGAGCGATACCGGTCCCACGATTTCTGGGAGATACACACGACGAGATTGCATTGCTGCTGCGAGTGCGATGCGACGATAACGGTCCATGACCTGACTTGTTTTGTCCGATGCCCAACGCACCACACTGCGCTCTAGAGGCTGCAGTATTGCAATGCGATCAATACCAATCTCCACAAGTTTTTCGATGGTGAGATCTGTCTTGTCGCCTTTCACCGGCGCAATCGCAACAGTGAGCAATATCGAGCGTTCTGGTTCCGTGACTACTTCAGACACAGATTCAACTGCGCCATCTTTCCAGTGCGTCACTCTCCACGCACCATGACCATCTGTACACGACACGATTTCACCGTTCTTTAGGCGCAACACACGTGAAAGATGATGTACATCACCGTCTGTGAGTACCGGGTGAGAAATATCCTCGACAAAAACATGCGCTGATGACCGGCGCAATTCATCCATCATGAAAATGCCGATTTAATACGCGAGAAAATTCCCTTATCTGCACTGGCAACTTCTTCACCTGAAATCTGTGCGAGTTGACGCAACAGCGCCTCTTGTTCTTCAGACAGGTTTTTCGGAACAGTTACTGCAACGCGAACACGGAGGTGGCCACGACCGCGGCCGTTGAGATGCGGGACCCCACGACCACGGGCAACAAATTCATGACCATGTTGTGTGCCTGCAGGCACGACAAGA
>Ga0208362_1000603_pt1 | contig 11880 bp, 11 predicted proteins | sample LakMenEpi13Oct10_FD_150693 | JGI IMG/M metagenome (GOLD analysis project Ga0208362, IMG submission 150693) | Freshwater microbial communities from Lake Mendota, WI - 13OCT2010 deep hole epilimnion (SPAdes) | ecosystem: Environmental > Aquatic > Freshwater > Lake > Epilimnion/Euphotic zone ... | reverse complement strand
CAGCTCCAGTTGTGGAATTGAAAATAAACTTTTGAAAAAACGGTGACAAAACAATTTTGTGAAGAAATTTAGAATTAATCTGTTCTGAGCGGATAATACAAACATGCTGACTAACATTTCCTTCTTGAAAATCAACTGGGACTAAAGCACACCTACCCAAAGAACCACCAGTAATATTTAGCAAAACATCATTCGCATAAACAACTGTTCCATTCATTTGATTATGAACTTCATTAGAAATAAATTTGATATCTTCGTAAACTAAACCAGCATCATGAATGTTTTGAGAGCGAAAAAATGGAAATCCGCCTTTAGAATAATTACTACCTTTAGGAGTACTTCCTGAACCGATCTTAGTACAAATCTCACCCAGCCTACACCAAACCCAATTGGCGGGTATTTCAAAAGGTATTTCTTCGGGTTTGATTGGATGAATAGCCCTGCCCTTTAGGGTTGGGGGTTTTAATTTTTGAGATCCTCCTTCCAAAGATCTCCGCCCTAAAGATGCGGAGCTATTCAATAATCTTTCTTTTTCGGCTTTTATTGTTTGAAGCAATTCGCTGGCTGGTTCATCGTTTGGGTTTTGTTCAACCAATTTGCCTTGCATTGCTTCCCGCAAAAATGCCTGACGGAGTTGTTTGACTGTATCCAGTTGGTGGGTGAGTTCGGTGTTGAGTTTGTCTTTTACACTTCCCGTTCCTTTAAGTTTGACAAGAATTTCTCTTTGTTCATCTATTTGGGGTAAATCAATCTCATAATTAAAAAACTTATCTTTCTGCAATCTAATTCTTTGAGTTGTTCCATCACTGCTTTGTTTACAAATATGATCAAAAAACTCAGTTGAAGTTAAATAAAGTAAAAACTCTTTATCAATAACCTCTTCATCAGGCTCTAAACACCAGAAATCGTTTGTTATTATGGCACCGTCTAATTCTTTTGGAACAATACCAAACGCACCATTTCTGGCATCAATTCCAGATAAAACAAAATCACCTTCTTCGACAGACGACATGGTTGAACCTAACTCAGATCCTTTTGCAATTCTTCGGAGAACTACTCCTTTATGGTAGAGCTTTATTGTAACGAGCTTATAGTCACTGTCTGCCTGAATTCTTTCAACAGATCTCCGACGTTTTAAAATATCTCCTAATTTAACTTTCTTCCAAGAATGGGTTAAAACCACATTCCTATTCATTTCCTTTGATGAATTCATTGAATTGCCTCCAAATTTATTTGGGGGATTTTATATTTTGAGATTAAATAATTCATTGAATTCCCTCCAAAAAAATTCATTTTGGGGCCTTTATAAATTTCAATGAAATGGCTTTTGAATGGGCTTTTTGTGGAATGGGTTAAAACCACATTCCTATTCATTTCATTTGATGAATTCATTGATTTGTCTCCAGATTTATCTGGGGTATTAAAGAAATTATTCATCTTTGCTCCTCAAATCCATATTTAGAAATAAATTCATCATATTCATGTTGAAATGTTTTTTTACTATGATGCTCTTCTTGATTTTTAATATATTCTCTAACCTTGTCCACAATTGATTCAGAAACCGATACCGCAAAATATTCATCTTGCCATTCAAAGATTTCTGGACATAGTCTTTGTTTATTAATCCAAAAAGAAGATTCACCTTTTATCAATTGCACAATCTTTTGAATAGTTTGGTTTCCAGTAAGTGAGACCAAGCAATGACAATGATCTTCGTAACCGTTAATAAAATCAATAAAGATTCCTTTCTCCTTGGCATTTTGTTTAATGTGCTGCCAAAGCATTTCTCTTACTTCCTTTGTTCTCAAAAAAGGGTATCTATTTTTTGTACTCCAAATTATATGAATATAAATTTTAATAAATGGCATTAGCTCACTAATCCAGCTCCTTCATTTCTTTAGCTTCAATTTTGCTTTTTGCATTCTCTATAGCGTTATGGAGCTTTTGTTGAAGTATCTCTTTCGACGGCAATTTCAGCCAGTATTCCGAAATGTGAATATTATCTTTCTCTAAATCCATCAATTCAACAATCTCTTGCTCTTTTCCTGAACACAAAATAATTGCAATTGGTTCTTGTTCATCTACCAGCTTTTCATGCTTCGAAAGCCACTTAAGATAAAGTTCAACCTGCCCTTTATACTCGGGAATAAAATCACCTACTTTCAGTTCAATTACTACTAGCCTTTTTAGTTTGCGGTGATAAAAAAGTAAATCAATATAATAATCATTACCTCCAATTTGTATTCTCTTTTGGCGGCTCAGGAAGGCGAAGTCATTACCAAATTCCAAAAGAAATTTTTCAAGTTCCAGCAAAATAGTATTTTCTAAATCTTTTTCACTAAAACTATCTTTCAGACCCAAAAAGTCAAAAATATAAGGATCTCTCAAAAACAAATCAGTGCTCATTTGCTTTTGCTCATTCAAAGCGGCTAAATCATTCCTAATCGTGGAATCTGGCTTCTTGGAAATAGCGGTTCTTTCGTAAAGCATTGAATTAATGCGTTCTCTCAAAGTCCTTACGCTCCATCGCTCATTTGCACAAATGGAAATGTAAAACTCTCTTTTAATCTCATCTTCAATCTTTATCAAATCTACAAAATGAGACCAGCTTAATTTTTGTGACAGTGTCGCAACAATTTGCAAATCAGATATCAAACTATAAAATTTGATCATCCTTGTTAATGAAGATTTACTGAACCCTTCCCCGTAATCGGCAGTTAGAGTTTCGGCCAGCTTGTTAATTGTTTCATCTCCATAGCTAGCTTTTTTGTTTTCAAGAACATTTAGTTTAATTATTTTGCCAATATTCCAATAAGCCAATATCAACGCCTGATTTACTTGACTTGTTGCGTACTGCCTTGAACTATCAATAACCTCTTTGAGGCTTCTATAAAGCGAGTTAAAGTGGCTATCTTCAATTTTTTGTACGCTCATTTCACCGCCCCTTTTAGCTGGTTAAGCAAATCATGGCTCTTCGCAAAACTGTTTTCTAATATTTCCATCAACTCCGCACTACTGTATTCATGGGCTTCTTCTTGCTTTGTTGGGTTTTTAATATCAAGGTCAAACCCTCTTTCTCTAATGGTGTCAATTGAAACTTTCCAGCAAATCTCGCTCTCTTTGCGATTACTCCACCATTTTTTTATTGGTTTCAATTCTTCCAAGCGAATAGGCTTTGTTTTGCTATATGACTTCACTCCTTCGGGCAAGCGGTGCTCGTAATACCAAACTTCTTTAGTTGCAAGGTTATTCATAAGTACCTCCTAAATGATTTTTATAAATATACTCAAAGAATTCTTCATAACAGTTAAAAAGCCTTGAATAGATTTTATCTCTTTGCTTAAAGTCCTTTGATGATGAATTAATCATCCCATCTTTTTGAGCAGCATGTGTTTGAGGATCTTTACACCTAAGTTCGTGGATATCAGTAAAAGAAGTATGAACAGAACCTAATCCGCCAAGACTTTTCAGTTTGCCAATAAGGTTGTGAAGTTCATCAATTTTCACGGATTCGAAACTATTTTCTTTATTTTTTAAACCTATAAGTAAATTGTGATTAAAGGAATCAAGGACTCTAAAGAAGGTATGAGGATCATTAGAATAAGCACCTCTTGCCTCAATTAGTCTTTGAATTGATTCATTATAAAAATCAGTAGAGAGATACTTATCAAAAGAGATTGATTTAATATGTAAAGGAAAGTTTTTGTTGAGAAGTTTTTCTAAATGATAGATTACTCCATCGACTCCTTGAGCAGGAGAATCTAGAAAATTATTCTTATACCAAGGTGAGGAGAATTGTAGATTATCTTCGGAATACTTCATTTGTTGAAGCTCTTTGCTAAGGCATAAAAGATAAGAGTCACACTGTAATAATTGCGAAGATAAATTTCGTTTTATCGTTTTCAATGCTCTTTCTGCGCTTAACTGAAAGCTTAGCCTCATGATTTTTATTACAAAAGGTAATTCTTTTTGTGAACTATTAACTCTTTTTAGAGAATCGTTAAAGCATTGGAATAGATTTTCTTTTTTATCCTGAGTGTAAAGAATATTCAGTATTCTATGCTTCAGTATCCAATGCACAGAAGAGTCATTAACAGGAGAATATAAAAGTTGGAGAATTGAAGATTGTTCTGGGTTATTTAGCCTTTTAAAACATCTCAATAACTGAGATTTGTAAAAATCATAGATTGTATGTTCTCTAAAGATTTTTGTTAGCTTTGATGAATGGTGGTCCAAAGCTACACGTTCTAGAGAATTACAAACCTCAGTAACTAAATGAGGCGTTACTTCCATTACCTGTAATAACAATTCAAGATCCTCGCTGCTAGAGGGTACAAATCTATTTAATGTGAATTTGAAATCTGACTCTCTTCCTTCTTTTATACTACAAAATCTTTTTCTCTTAAAATTAATTGCATTATGGATTTTCCATCTTGCTTGCTCTGCATCTAAAGGCATAAAAAAGGAAGACTGAGAATAGTTCTCAATTCCTTTTATAATTTTCTTGAGTGAGCTTTTTTCTGCAATAATTTTTGAGGATTGCGGTATTAAACCAACTTCTCTACTCCAGATTTCAATCTTTACTAATAGTTCTTTCACTTTAGGAACAGATTCCATTGTGGCTAGTAATTCAATGTCATCTACATAACGAAAATATTTAATGTTGTGTGTCTCACAAAATCTAATAATCTTTTGATCAATTTCATAGAAATACAGCTGAGCAAATAAACCTGATGCTGGATAACCTTGTGGTACTCCTTGACTCAGCTTAGATCCCGAGAATTCCATGAAACACTCTTTTGCTTTCTTCTTGAAAAGATCATCAAAATTTGAGAAGTATTTTTCCAGAATCACCTCATGGTTCAATAAATCATAATAAGATGCTGAATCATATTTTCCCCTGTATGTGAAGCCTTGATTAAAACAATTTTTTACACCCTTATTAAAATTCTTTACTTCATCTTTCCAATCAACAAGGAAGAAATTTTCTGCTTTCTTGTTCAAGCTAACAACCCCAAATATGTGCTTAGGCTTTATCGAATATCTTTGTAGTGCATCTTCGTTTGCTTTAGCACAAATATTTGCAATTGCCTGATAGACAATAGAATCCTTTACTGCCAAAACGTTAAAAGGTCTGACTAATCCATTTGCTTTCGGTTTATAAAATCTAGAAGGAGTAATTGGTTCATAAGTCGAATTCTGAATTTCTTGTGAAAGTAAGAGAAGATTTTTTTCTAAGTTCCAAGCAAAAGCTGATAATTCATCCTCTTGATATGTTTTTATCAGTTTATCTGTTTGCGTATTAATTCTCTTCCATGCAAGTTGAAGGTTATCTATTTTAGCTAAGTCTTGAAGCGAATATTTTTTCATACTTAATTACGCACATCAACTTCTTTACCTTGCCTATCTTTAAAGCCTCTAGGCGGACGCCAGCCCTCCAAATCAATATCCAGTCCAACTCTAATAACTTTATAAGGGGCTAAAAATCCATCATCAATTCCTTGTTTTAATGAGTAAGTGTATAAAGGCTCTCCAAAATACTCTGCATTGCTAGTTTCATCGGTCTCTTTTGGTGTTGCAGTCAAACCAATTTGCGTTGCACTCTTAAAATATTCCAGAATCTCTCTCCATGCGCTATCGTCCCTAGCACTACCTCTGTGACACTCGTCAACAATAATCAGGTCAAAAAAGTCAGGCGAAAAGTCTTTATAAGCGTCTTCTATCCCTGGATCGCTATTAGTTAATCCTTGATATAGTCCCAAAAATATCTCATAAGCTTTGTCGGATGAGTCAATGCCTCTTTTTCTGTTTGATACAAGCTCATCTTTTCCATCTGTACTTTGAACAACTTTCTTCTTGATGAAGGTCATTTTGTCCTTAAAATGTTTAAAATCCCCTCTTCGAGTTTGGTCGATTAGCGCAGTTCTGTCAGCTAAAAACAAAATGCGCTTCTTTGCTCCACTTTTCCAAAGCCTGTGGATTATTTGAAATGCGGTGTAAGTTTTGCCAGTTCCTGTTGCCATAACAAGCAGAACTCTCTTTTGTCCGTTTGCAATCGCTTCAACTGTTCTGTTTATAGCAATTTGTTGATAATACCTTGGTGTTCGGTCGCTTCCATCAAAATAGTAATCCTGAGAGGCAATTCTTTCAGCTTCGGGTGTAGTTATTCCTTTATATAATTTGTATTTTTCCCATAGCTTTTCAGGGCTTGGAAAATCATTCATTCCTAAAATCGTTTCAATACTTCCATCTTTTGCCGTTCTGTCGTGAAACAAAAAGCCATCGCCATTACTACTAAAAACACAAGGAATGTCAAGGATAGTTGCATAGTCCAGTGCTTGTTGAATCCCCGCTCTTACTGAATGGTTAAAGCTTTTTGCTTCAATAATAGCTATTGGTATATTCGGTTTGTAATAAAGAATGTAATCTGCACGCTTTGCTTTTCCTCTAGTGGTCAAATTGCCACGAACATATATCTTCCCATCAGTAAAAGGGACTTCTTCCAAGAAACGAGTGTGCCTATCCCAGCCAGCCTCTTCAATTGCAGGGGTAATAAATTTAGTACGGATATCTGTTTCCGAGAAAAGCTTTTTGTCAACTCTATCCACGGACTTAATTAATTAGTTGAGGAATATGAGAAGTATTGTAGGTTAAGATTCTCAAGTTTTGGCAAGCTTTGATATTTACCACTCATTGATTGAAAACATTAGGACCTGTAAAACATCATTTGTGTGTAATTTTGGTCTGCGTGTGCAAAGAATTAGTTAGTATTATTGGGAATTAAAACGAATTAGATCGGAAACGCTCATTCCTCACATGCCCGACAAATAGAACTAAATGGAAGCAGATAGAATCAAAATATTCATTTCAATAACTGTCAATTCTAAGTTTCAGAAACAAAGAAATAACTTCACACACCAAGCGCGTCAATGAAAAAACTTACTGTATTAATTACTGGAAGTTCAAATGGCATTGGAGCTGCTATTGCACAAAAATTATGTGAATCCGGAATAACTGTATTTTTAACTGGCCGCGACAAAGAAAGACTTTCTCAACAAGCGCAAAAATGTAATTCTGCCAAAAACTTTCAGATTGAGTTAACAGATCAGGGAGCTTGCGAAGAGTTAATCCAGAAGGCAGAAAAAGAGATAGGATCCATAGACATACTCATTAACAATGCCGGAAGCTACCCTTGGGCTCCAATTGAGAAAACCAATAACGCTTTAATTACTCAAACACTTTTATTAAATCAACAAATCCCGTATGAATTGTGTAGATTAGTCATACCGAAAATGAAGGAGAAAAGATGGGGACGTATAATAAATATTGGCTCTATAAGCGGAATTGTTGGAGAACCAAACGCCTCACTTTATTCCATGAGCAAAGCTGGACTAATTGGCTTAACAAAGTCACTAGCTCTTGAATTGGCTGAACACAATATAACAGTAAATCTCATAAATCCAGGCTGGGTCAAAACTGATTTGATTAAAGAAGCAGATTTAACTGAAAAAGAAATAATTGAAACAATTCCACAAAAGCGTTGGATTGAGCCTAGTGAAGTTGCAGCGCTAGTAAATTATTTAATTTCTCAAGAAGCCTGCGGAATTACTGGGCAATCAATTAATCTTTGCGCTGGACTAAGTCTTGGATAAGAACCCTTATAAACCCTTGAATCAATGAGCTTTAACTGATTAGCATCATTTAATCTTTGGCAACTAATTGAAGCTTCCAGAGCTTTTGATAAACTTCATTATGTCTAAGCAACTGCGAATGTTTACCTTGTCCTACGCAGGATCCTTTGTCCAAGATATAAATTCGATCTGCTTCTTTCAGTGATGAAATTCGATGCGTAATCAAAATCAAAGTCAAATCCTTAAATCTCTCTCTAAGGGAATTGAGGATTGTTAACCCAATTTCATTATCAACACTAGAAATAGAATCATCAAGCAATAAAATTTTTGGATTAGCCACTATTGCACGGGCTAAAGAAACTCTTTGAGCTTGGCCTCCAGACAACATAACTCCCCGTTCACCAGTTATGGTTTCATATCCATTTGGAAAAGACATTATTTCATCATGAATTTGCGCTAGTTTTGCAGACTCTTCAATTTGTGCTTGCGAAAATTTTCCAAAGAAACCAATATTCTCGGCAATTGAAGCATTAAACAAAAAAGCTTCCTGCGGCACAAACCCAACTTGCTCTCTTAAAGATGTGATTTTGCACAAATTAATATCTTGAGAATCAATAAACACAGCTTGATCAGGAATATGAATTAAACGCAAAATAGACTTACACATCGTGCTTTTACCGCTACCAATCATTCCCACCACTCCCACAAATTCTCCCGCTTTAAATTCAAGCGACAAATTACTCAAAATCTTTACACCTTGCTCAAATTCAATATTTAGATTTTTGATTTCAATTGAACCACTTTCTACTTTGAGAGGCTGATTTGACTTATCAACAATTTGCGGTAATTCAGCAAAAATCTCATTTACTCTCTCAACACTTACAGAGCCTCTTTGAAAAATCGTAATTAACCATCCAAGAATTGCAGTGGGAAAAACTAAGCGTTCAAGACAAATCAAAAAAGCCGCGGCTGTTCCAACTGTGAGTGCACCTTTGTTGGCATAAATCAAAAGCGCAAAAAAGCTAATTCCGCCAGCTAGCTGCATTATCGGCCAAATTAAGCCTCTCCATTTTGCCAAATCAATTGAAACATTCAAAAATTGATCATTGATTTTTTTGAAGCGATTGATTTCCCTCTCTTCTTGACTATAAGCCTTAATTACTTGAATTCCATTTAAATCTTCTTCAATAAAAGAACTTAGCGCACCTAAATCTTCTTGAGCTTTTTGTTGCTGAGTTTTTAATTTATTGCTTAAAAATTTAACAAAAAACAAAATCGGCAAATATCCAATTAAAATCCAAAATGTCAAGTCCGCATTCAAGCTAATCATCAATGGAAGCGTAAGCGCATAAAGCCAAACAATATTAATAACATTCAGCAAACCAAAACCCATCATTTGCCTAATAGCCTGAATGTCACTTGTCGCTCTAGAAATTAAATCCCCAATTCTTTGCGTACTAAAATAAGCTAAATCTAGTTTCAAAAGATGTTCATAAAACAATTGCTTTTGATCTGATTCAACTTTCCTGCCAATTCCAAACAAAACAACCCGTGAACCAGTTCTGATAAAGGCCATCAAGACTGCCAAACCAGCAATACCAAGCAGAAACAATAATATTTGAGAATCAACCTGAAAATGTTTAGTAGCTAATAAGTCAACAGCTTTTTTGATCTGAATTGGAATGAGAACACCAATTCCATTAGTTAAAATAAGCAAAAAAGTGCCTAATAATGTCTCTTTCCAATAACGTTTGACTTGATCAATAACAAATCTGAAAGTGAGATTTTTTAGCATTTAGCAGAACAAGGATTATCAGGATTCAAAGATTTCAATTTCTTTATAAAGATTACAAGATAAATCAAAAATCCTGCCTATCTCTTTAATACTATTAATCTTGATTAAAACTTATCATGAGGACTTGGATTTCAAAAGATCACCCAACTTAGAAATAATGTCTGATAATTTTCCTAACAAATCAGTAGCTTGAGTAGAAGATTCATCAGCACTAACCACTTCAGATGGTTTATTCATATTATCAAAACTATTATTTACAACAGTCGATGAATTGCTATCCCGATTTGTTCTTGGTGGTATAGAAGAGGAGATAGTTTGTTGATCTGAAGAAGCTATTGGTATTTGTTCATAGTCTACACCTTCTCTAGCTTCATCTTTGGGTGCTTGAGGCAAGCCAGTTGTCGAATCAGCGGGAACAACTCTTAACTTTCCTTCATTCATGTATTTAATAGCTAATTGGCCACTATTTGGTGGAAAACCTCTATAGCCATTTTTCACCAATAAATTGAAGAGTTCATTCTTGTAGAAATAGCGGCCATCGGTTTTCTCAAAAACAATTCCTTTATTGTATTTTGTAATTTCAATGCCAACTGGTCTACCTTGTTCATCAAGGCACGGATAGGACTCTATTCTTTTGGGCTTAGGTGGTTCAGGTTTTGGTGGTTCAACTATTGGAGGTTCAACTACTGGTGGTCCAAACTTAGGTGGTTTTGGAGGATGAGGAGGTTCTGGAGGCCTTGGTGGTTGAGGAATTGGTCTATCAATATATACGGGATAAGGAACTGGACATGGCGAACCAAAATTAGTGATATTGATTGTTGAAGGACCGGTTGAAGCTGCACCAAATATCATGGCCTGATTTGTTTGGCTATTTGAAATATTAGATTGACTATCACGTCCCTGATCAACATTTGCATTAAATACATTGTCACCAATATTGATAATGCCAACTGCACTAGCAGCTCTCTGAGGATTAAAAGGAGTAGTTAAACCATTATAAGCAATTGGCGTAACATTCCCCTTTGAATCAACTTTCTGATCCAAAGAATTCGAGACAATTTCTATTTCCTCATTTTTTTGAACATTGTTTTGAATATTTTTTTTGGAATCATCTGCTGATTCAGGATTGGTGTTGAAAAATGAATTCCCACCGATACTTATGTTCATTTGCTTAATCCTTATCTTTTGTTTTTCTTCTGATTGATTTGTAGGGCAATTTGATTATTAACTAATCAACATTCAAGGGATAAGTGCTTAGACATAGGCATTGCAATGGGAATACAAGGATTATTTAATTGGGAGTTGTCCGAACCAAGATTAGACAAATTGATAGTCAACACCTTCGACAGCAGGATCAGGTTCTCTACCAAGTATTGGCAATTTAGTATCAGGGTCAGTTGGAATAACTTGCAAACGTCCTTGATTCATATACTGAACAGCCAATTGACCGCTATTAAGCGGAAAACCGTTATATCCATCTTTAACTAAGCAATTGAGCAATTGATCTTTATTGAAGAAGCGTCCATCACCAGGCACAGAAACTGTGTGCTTGTCATAGAGCAATATATTTATACCCACAGACTGACCATATTCATTCACACATGGGAAATCCCCAGGAGGAGGAGGTGGCGGTGGTGGTACTGGGGTCGGAGGGGATACTGGAATTGGTGGTGGTACCGGCACAGGAGGAGGTGGTGGCGGTGGTGGTGATACAAAAGTAATATTTATATTAGGTTTAGGTGGCAAATTAAAAACCATAGCTTGATTTATGCCAGCAATAGCCATATTAGGTTGTCCGTTGTCACCTTGCCTTACAAATCCATCAGCCGTATTTCCCCCAATATCGATACCCGCAGCTTTTGCCGCTCCTTGAGGGTTGAATAATATACCCTGATTTATTCCAGCAGAGGCCTTATTGGACTGTGACTTATCTCCTTGATTAGAAGAGGATGAAAACTTGTGACCACCGATATTTATTGCCATTGATGCTAATTAATTTGGGGTGTAGTTATGTTCTTGCTCTATCTATTCCAAATGCAATCAAATATTCAACTCAATTAATCGGTTTTCACTTAACAGACTAGTATTACCCCCTTTAGGCAATTAACTTTTATGAGGCTTGACTGGAATACCAATTATGTTTTTCGAAAATACTTCCTCTTCTCTGAGAGAATAAAACCATCCATTAATAGTGAAGCGTGAATCCATAAAGTCTTTGGAAGCACAAGTCACTTTACGTACTTCATGGTAATAACGACTATCAAAGAAAACAATCCGATTGTTTAATGGTTCAATATATTTCCCGCTCTTAGTAGGCCTAAAGCGATCACCCTCACAATCTAAATGATCCCAAACATGGTTCATCTGGGAAATGAGTGAATTTAGGGGTAAAGACTTAATTTTCCGAGATGAAATAAAATGGAAATTCTAAAATTGTCAAAATTTCTGTATCCT
>Ga0208362_1000600_pt1 | contig 11919 bp, 11 predicted proteins | sample LakMenEpi13Oct10_FD_150693 | JGI IMG/M metagenome (GOLD analysis project Ga0208362, IMG submission 150693) | Freshwater microbial communities from Lake Mendota, WI - 13OCT2010 deep hole epilimnion (SPAdes) | ecosystem: Environmental > Aquatic > Freshwater > Lake > Epilimnion/Euphotic zone ... | reverse complement strand
GGTTCACCGTGGATTGTGTCAATATTAGAAATTTGAGTCAATGATGCAGGAAAAACTTTAAATTATTTTGAATAAATTATTCCCAATCTTCTATCTAGTTCTTTTTAAATCGATGCACAACTCCATCGAAGATGAAAGCTCTGCTTACACAAGAATTACACAAGAATTACACAATGACCATGATTTACAGGTCTAGAATCATGGGTCTAAATCGTTGAGATTGAGCATTGCGAGGGGAAATAAAGTGGTGCCAAGACCCGGATTCGAACCGGGGACACGAGGATTTTCAGTCCTCGCTTCTAATCAGCTATTTGATTCCATCTGCTTCCATTTAATTCTATTAATGGGAGGTGTGGCGTATGGGTAGTTTCGATCTAAATCTTTTTAATTCCCAGTAAAACTATTTAATTCTCTGCACGATTACAGAGGAATTACATAACGATGATGATGAACACAAAACTATTCAAGGCTGAAAAATTACAAAATTTAAGTTCTCGTGTAAACCTTTCAAATTGCACAACAAAAAGCAAAATACAGTGGAGTTCAGTTGTGAACAAAGATATTCAACCTGCAAATCTTTATTCCCAAATTGCTGAGCTTTTACAAAACGCAAGAAAAAATGTTCATAAAAATTGCTTGATCATTCTAAACTAAGCTGTAAGTACCAAGAAAACTTGTGAAATCTTTATTGCCAATTGATTTTCCAACAACCGAAACAAGATGTTTCTAAATCTTTGTCAACAGTGATAGTTTGTTGTAGTCAAAAAACAGTTACCAATGAATAATTCTTTTAATTTCATTGCACATGTTAAAGAAGATTCGGGCTCTCAGACGGGATGGAAAGAACATCTATTAGAAGAGCATCTTAAAGAAGTAGCAAAGTTATCTTCTGGGTTTGCAGAAAGTTTTCAAGCTTCTGAGTGGGCATACTTAGCTGGCCTATGGCATGACTTGGGTAAATATTCAAATGATTTTCAGAAAAAGATTCATGTTAAATCGGAATATAAACCTGAATTAAAAAACCTACAATGTATAGGTTCTGAAGATTCTCAACATGCAATAACTGGAGCGATTCACTATATCAATAAATTTGAAGAACTTATTGCAAAATGCAGTCCTCAAGGAAAAAAAGACTTTGATTTTCTTAAACATTTGATTTCTCACGCCATTGCTGGACATCACGGAGGTTTACCAAACTGGGGAGAAGGAAACGATAAAAGAAATCTAAATGAAAGAATCTATAAGAAGGAATTTTTAGAAAAAGTTTCAAGAAATCAATCTCTAAATAGAAACTTAGATGAGATTTTAAATACTGAATTACCTCACAAAAAATGTCCAAATCCCGAACGAAAAGATATTTCACTATTGATTCGTATGATTTTCTCTTGTTTGGTAGATGCTGACTTTCTGGATACCGAGAAGTTTTTTGATTCAGAAAAGCCATTACAGAGAAAACATAATTTAGATTTCAAAGTTTTGGCAGAGCGTTTTGACGAACACATTTCACAATTTGATAATCCAAGTACGGAGATTGATAAATTACGTTGCAAGGTACTAGAGATTTGCAAGCAAAACGCAATTGAAAAAGATAATCAAATATTTTCTCTAACCGTACCTACTGGAGGAGGAAAAACTTTATCTTCTATGGCTTTTGCTTTATCTCACGCTATTCAGTTCAATAAAAGAAAAATCATTTATGTAATTCCATACACCAGTATTATTGAACAAAATGCAAAAGTATTTAAAAAGGCTTTTGGAAGCGAAGAAGCAGTTTTAGAGCATCATTCTAATTTTGATTTTGAGAGTAATTCAGAAAAAGAAAATGATAAAGAGCAGTATCAGTACAATGCAAAATTAGCCACCGAAAATTGGGATCATCCAATCATAGTTACAACCACCGTTCAATTCTTTGAGAGCTTATTTGGAAATAAACCCTCTTCATCTCGCAAACTGCACAATATCTCCAATTCAGTAGTAGTAATTGATGAAGTTCAGCTTTTACCGATTGATTATTTAAATCCAATATTTTCTTATATTCAGGAATTACAAAAAAACTACAATGTAACTTTTGTACTTTCAACGGCTACGCAACCTCCGTTTGAAGGTTTTAATAATTATCACGGTCTAAAAAATGTTGAAGAAATTATTCCTCGATACTTTCTAAAAGAGTTATTTAATAAGTTGGAAAAGAGGATTAGTTTATATTTGCCAGAAAACCTTGAGCAAAAGCCTGAAGATTTTAATTTATTATCACAAGAGATTATTAGTCATAATGATTCGGTTTTATGTATTGTGAATACCAAAAAAGCAGCATTTGATTTGTTTCGACGAGTAAAAGAACAACTTCAAAATCTTGACCTAGAAAAAGAATATAAGCTCTTTCATTTATCAACCAATATGTGTGCTGCTCACAGACTAGATAAACTCAATGAAATACGAGAAATTTTGGAAAGCAAAAAACAAAAAATAATTGTTATTAGTACTCAATTAGTAGAAGCTGGTGTTGATCTTGATTTTCCGATTGTATACAGGGCTACGGCTGGCTTAGCTTCAATCGCTCAAGCTGGCGGAAGATGTAATCGTGAAGGCAAATTAGAAGCTGGGAAATTATTTGTTTTTCAAATGCCAAGTAAATATAAAAATCCTGATAAGTCACTTAAAAGAGCAGAAGCCAATGGATTGCAAATATTAAGAAAGTATCAAAAACAATCTTTAGAATTTGAAAGGTTTCCAGAGTTTTTCAAAAATTATTTTCATGATGAAGATAAGGGTTTGGACGCTAATAGTATTTGTGAGCTAAATGGAAACTATAGTTTTAGAACAGTATCAGAGAGGTTTAAGATAATTGATGATAATACTGTCTCAGTGGTAGTTCCATACTTAGAAAAAGGGCATGAATTAATTCAGGAAATTGAAAAGCTTGAGAAGCCAGATTTTAGAATTTTGAGAAGAGCTCAGCCCTTTGTTGTCAGCTTGTACAAAAACAAGTTTGAGGAATTACGATCTCAGAAAATTGTAGAATCAAAATTTGATCAAATACACTATATTCCCTCTGCATCATCAAATTCAAATATTGCTTATGATTTGGAATTTGGTTTGAACCTGTCAGGTGATTATGAAGTTGGAAGTTTTATACGATAAAAAAAGGCACCAAAATTTATCAGTGCCTTCAAACCGTTACATTAATATAAAACTTAGTTTCAATCCACTTAATTGCTTAAGAACAAAAGAATTATACTTGATTTTTACCAGAGTTCTAAGTATTATAATAAACAAAACTCGATTTCAATACTTCCATGAAAATAATATATGCGTTTATTGACAGCCAAAACCTAAACCTTGCCGTTCGAGATCAAGGCTGGAAGATTGATTTTCAGAGATTTAGGGTTTATCTTCAAGACAAATATAAAGTGAAACAGATTTTCTTGTTTATTGGTTATGTTCCTGGAAATGAAGCCCTTTACACCAAACTTCAGAAAGCTGGTTACATAATAATTTTCAAGCCGACTCTAGAAATTGACGGCAAGATTAAAGGGAATGTTGATGCAGAGCTGGTTCTACATGCCATGATTGAATTCGAGAATTACGACAAAGCCATTATTGTCTCTGGTGATGGAGATTTTCACTGCTTAATTGAATATTTGCTAGAAAAAGACAAGCTTGATCGAGTTTTAATTCCTAATCGTAAAAAATATTCAGTTCTACTGAGAAAATTTCGCTCAAACTTTGACTACATGAACAATTTAAAAGAAAAATTGCAAATAAAAAGGCGAAGAGTAACGCAGGACTAACCCTTTTGTATGCTTCGCCATCGTGATACCCAAAATATACCCTTTTTTGAGATTAATATCAAGCAAATCCCTTGGAAATTTCATAAAATAAAGAAATTATTAAAATTATGAATCCTCAAGTTTTCAAAGTAAAAGTTAAAGCTGAAAATGCTTGTTTTACCCGCCCAGAGATGAAGGTGGAACGAGTTTCCTATGATGTGATAACTCCATCAGCTGCTCGTGGAGTATTAGAAGCTATACACTGGAAGCCCGCCATTAGATGGGTTATTAAGCAAATTGATATTCTTAAACCCATTAAATGGGAGTCTGTGAGACGGAATGAAGTTGGTTCTAAAGCTTCTGTGCCTAGTAAAAAGCTGATTGAAACAGGAGAGGGAAGCATTTCAACTATTCTTGTTGATGAGGATAGACAGCAGCGAGCAGGATTGTTTTTAAAAGATGTTTCTTATGTTATTCACGCTTATTTTCTAATGACGGAAAAGGCTACCCCTGAAGATAATCCAATTAAACATACCGACCAGTTTTTGAGGCGATTAAGAAAAGGGCAATGTCATCATCAGCCTTATTTGGGTTGTCGTGAATTTTCAGCTTATTTTGAAGAAGCAACTGAAGAAGATAAACCTTCAGAAGAAGCTTCGGGTGATTATTTCAATCGAGATCTTGGCTGGATGCTTTACGACATCGATTTTAAGAACAATATGGAAGCTCGCTTTTTTAGAGCGAAAATTGAAAACGGTTCGATCCAGATTCCAAGCCCAGAAGAAGTGGGGATTCAGTTATGATTTTGCAGGAATTAGCTAGGTTTTATGATCGTAAGCTTGAAGAAGGTGAGATGCCAAGAGAAGGCTTCCTCAAGCAGGAAATCAAATTCAAAATTGTTGTTGATTTAGAAGGTAATTTACAAAAAGTCATATCACTACAAAAAGAGAGAATTAAAGTAGAAGGCAAAAAAGAAAAGAAAGAAAAATACTATGATCTAGTGGATTCTCCCCTGATCCCATCGAAACAAGGCAAAGCAGCATTTGAAAAAGTCAGTTTCATTGTGGAGAATCCAAAATTTGTATTTGGTAACTTGGATAGAATTAAGGCTCCAGAGTATGCAAATTCATACAGGAAGTTGCTTCAAAGGTGTTTTCAAGAGACTGGGGATCTAGGAATTGAAGCTCTTCTGAAATTTTTAGATAAAGTAGATTCTTTAGAGATTGCTACAGAAAACTTTAATGAGATTTTCAGTCTGGTAAGTGCTCTTATTGCATTTGAATTAGAGGGAGATTATAAATATTTATGGGAAAGACCCAAACTGTTATTTTGGTATATCAAGGATTTTGAAGAAAGAACTTTACATTCTCAATTAATCTATGGACAATGTCTCATAAGTGGACTGTCAAACGTACCAATTGCAAGAATTCATGAAAATGCAAAATTAAATGCAGGTGCTGTTTCTGACAAAAATGCCGCTCTGGTTTCATTCAATGAGAGTGCTTACTGTTCATTGGGGAAAACTCAAAGCTTGAACTCTCCCATTTCAGTCAGCTCAGAGAGAGCGTATGGCAATGCCCTAAAGTTTCTGTATAACAAAGAGAGTAAGCAAAAACTTAAAGTCGGAGACACTGTTCTTTCATTTTGGACTGAAGAAAAAAGTGATTTTGAAAAAGTAATCAAAGATACTTTCGATCCTCAAGAAGAATCATTTGAATTTGAAGATAGTGAGAAGATTGATCCAGAAGAAGAAATCAAGCAGGATAAAATATCTCAAAAGTTGGAAGAATCTGAGGATATCAATAAGTCAAAAAAACCTTTTGAAGCTGTTAAGAAAGGTTTAGAGAATATAAGAAAGTTATTAGGGATTTATAAATCTGATTCTCCAGAAAATAAAAAAAGATTTTTTGTATTAGGTTTATCTCCAAACTCTGCTCGTTTAGCGGTTCGTCTTTGGTATCAAGGAAGCATCTATGAAACTGCAAAAAGGGTTTCTGATTACTTTGATGATTTAGAAATAGTAAAAGATACAAAAGAAGAAAAAGATTTAGCTTTATGGAAATTGTTATCAGCAACTGCTTTTGAAAGTAAATCTTCTAACATCCATCCAAAGCTGGCTGGCGATATGTTTAGAGCTATATTCCAAGGAACTGAGTACCCAAGAATTTTATTACAATCTATTGTCAACCGAATAAAAGCAGAAAGAAAAATTGATTACTATAAAGCCGCACTTTTAAAAGCTTTCCTGACCCGCTGGCGACGGCGAGAGGGAATTGCTAATTATCCTGAAATTAAACCTAATATGGACGAATCAAATACAAACATTGCTTATAGATTGGGACGGCTTTTTGCAACACTTGAAAAATTACAAGAAGAGGCTCATGAAAATAAGCTGAATGCAACAATCAGAGATAGGTTTTATGGAGCGGCATCTTCCAATCCAAGTTCAACTTTTCCAACTCTCATTAAGTTGTCAAATCATCATTTAGAAAAATATTCTAAAATCCAAAAAGATTATAAGAAAAGAAATTTTGATAGTTTAATCGGTGAAATAATTGATGGAATTGATCCAAGTACTGGCTTTCCAAATACTTTCACGTTGGAAGAACAAGGACTTTTTGCAATTGGATATTACCAACAAAAGCAAGCCTTCTATACAAAAAAAGAAGTAAACACTAATCCCGATAATTCCCAAGGAGAAGAATAAAAATGACCGAAGCAATTAAAAATCGTTATGAATTTGTACTTTTATTTGATGTCAAAGATGGTAATCCAAACGGTGATCCAGACGCTGGAAACTTACCCAGATTAGATCCTGAAACTGGCAATGGATTAGTTACCGATGTTTGTTTGAAAAGGAAAGTTCGCAATTATATTCAACAGACAAAACAAAGCGCTGAGGGCTTTAAAATTTTTGTAGAAGACAAAGCTGTCCTAAATGAACGACAGGAAGCTGCTTTTACAAACATTCCTAAAGATGAAATTAAAAAAGGAAAAGAGCATAAAGATGCAAAGTCTTGGATGTGTGCAAACTATTTTGATATTAGAACTTTTGGAGCTGTTATGACGACTGGTGATTATAACTGTGGGCAGGTTCTCGGTGCAACTCAATTAACTTTCTCTAGAAGCATTGACAGAATTTTTTCACAAGAACACGCAATTACTCGTATGGCAGTAACTAATGAGAAAGATCGTGACAAAGAAAGAACTATTGGAAGAAAGTATACAGTTCCTTATGGTTTGTATCGAGGGCATGGGTTTATATCAGCAAACTTTGCCGAAAAGACAGGTTTTTCACAAAACGATCTGAAACTACTTTTTGAGGCACTCACAAATATGTTTGATCTTGATCGTTCTGCTTCTCGTGGTGAAATGGCAACTCGCAAACTAATTATCTTTGAACACAACTCAGCTTTTGGTGAAGCACCAGCCCATAAACTGTTTGGCAAAATAAAAATAGAAAAGAAAAAAGAGAATGAACCACCTCGCTCATTTGATGCTTACGAAATAACCTTTCATAACAACGAAGGAATAACAGAGGCTCTCAACTCGGATCAAACAGTGATTACCATTTCGGTAAAAGAAGGTGGAGAATTAGAGTTGAACACAAGCCCTGACTGGAATAAATAAATATGCATGAAGTATTAATTAAAGAAAACTTCTCATTGCCAGTACAAAAACTATTTGAACTAGGTGAACCTACAGACAGATGGGATAATTGGGACAATTACCTAGATTTAAGCATAGGGAAAGAGCATATCAATGAGCTTTTGAAAATAGTTGAAAATTCCAACGATTTCTTTAATTGCTCTCTGGAGGATGAATTAGCACAAAATCATGTATATGCTCCAATTTATGCGTGGCGTATACTCGCACAACTAAAGCAAAAAGAAATAATTTATTTATTAGTTAAATTATTAATTGCTGATCCAGATGATGATTGGCTCAGAGAGGATTTGGGCACTCTGATTAAGACACTTGGCCCTGATTCAATCCCGCAAGTGGATGAGTTACTAAGCAATTACATTTTTGATCCTGATTTCGATACACAAAATAATATTTGCTCAAATCTTTCAGAAGGACTTCAAAAAATAGGCCTTCTATATCCCAACTTTAAAGCAGAGTGCATAAAAATTCTGGAGAAACATTTATCAAATTATCAAAAGCAAGGTTCATTGATAAATGCTTATATTTGTCATGAATTGATAGAGCTTAATTCTACAGAAAGTATTGATTTAATTAGAAATGTTTTTGCTGAAAGAAATGAATTCGGTTCACCAATTCATGCTGATGAAGAACATGCTGGAGATTTGCATAATCTAGAGCTTTTATTGGGTTTGAGAGAAAAAGACACAGAATACTTAAATTTGGAAAACGAACGTAAAAGAAGATGGGAAGAACGACACAGAAGCCACAGATTAATTTATGAAAACAGATTAAAAAAGATCCGCCACCTTGTAAATTTTGAAAAAAGTCTTGAAAGAAAAAAACAAAAGAAAGTAAATGTTAAAAAGAAACAGAAAGCTGCTCGTAAAAGAAATCGCTAACGAATTTTAATATTCAATGAACAACACTGATTATTTAATGCTTTCGGGCATTCAGCATTTTGTTTTTTGCAAAAGGCAATGCGGACTTATTCATATGGAACAGGTTTGGAGCGAAAACACTTTAACCATTCAAGGAGAGTCTTTGCACGAGCGTGTTGATAAACCAGAATCGGAAAGTCGGCCTGGAATAAAGCTTGAACGCAGCTTGGCTATCAAGTCAGAAAGACTAAAACTTTTTGGCAAAGCCGACATGGTGGAGTTTCATAAGTACCCCCCAGCCCCCTTAACAGTGGGAGTTCAAGAAACTTGGATTCCTTTTCCGGTTGAGTATAAGCGAGGCAAACCTAAGCAAGGGTTGGAAGACAAAATTCAATTATGTGCTCAGGCAATATGTCTGGAAGAAAGCTTTAGTTGCACAATTACAAAAGGAGCTTTGTTTTATGGTAAAGAAAAAAGACGCTTAGAAGTTGAATTCGACGATGAACTCAGGGAAGCCACTATTGAAGCGGCTGAAGGTTTTCACCAAATGATGAAGTCTAATACGCTTCCACCAACGGAACTCGGCCCTAAATGTAAAAACTGTTCCCTCGCAGAGGTTTGTATGCCTGAATCCCAGGGAATAAATATTGAAAAATATCTTGCTGAAGTAACGGAATGACTCAGTTTTACAACACTTTATATGTAATTCAATCAAATAGCTCATTGCACAAGGACCATGAGACTGTGGTTGTGAAGTGTGATGGCAGCGTAACTATTCAGGTGCCGTTACATCACATTATAAGCATTGTTTGTTTGGGCTCTGCAATATGGGTTAGCCCTGAGTTGATGCGAGCTTGCAATGAGGCGCAAATTGCTGTTTCTTTTGTGAGCGAATACGGTAAATTTCAGGGTCGTGTTGAAGGAATTAAGTCGGGTAATGTTTTGCTTAGACGTGAACAATTCAGGAAAGCTGACCAAGAGCTTGTTTGCATCGATTTATCAAAAAGATTCATTCAAGGAAAAATCGCAAATTCACGCACTCAACTTAAACGCTTTGCCCGCGAAACTAACAACGAAGACATCAAACAATCCTTTGAGAAAGCTTCTTTGCGCCTATTAAACTGCCTCAAGCATTTGAACACTTCCGAATCAGTTGATGCAATCAGGGGATACGAAGGTGAAGCCTCTGCCGTTTATTATTCGGTTTTTGGCTTAGCTATTAAAAACCCTGATTTTGTTTTTGAAGGACGTGAAAGAAGACCACCCAAAGACCCCGTTAATGCCTTGCTTTCATTTTTATACACAATCTTGAATCATGACTGCACAAACGCTTTAGGAGCAGTTGGCCTCGATCCTCAGGTTGGTTTTCTGCATGTTGATAGACCAGGAAGACCTTCTTTAGCTTGCGATTTGATGGAAGAGTTTAGGTCTGTGTTTGTTGACAGACTAGTCTTGAAGCTAATTAACCTTAAACAAATTAAAGTGAAAGATTTTGAGACTGACCTTTCAGGAAGCTTACGAATGAAGGATGATTTAAGAAAGCTGGTTTTGACTGAATATCAAAAGAGCAAACATGAAGAAATCATTCATCCACTTTTAGAGCAAAAAGTTAAATATGGTTTGTTACCGCATATGCAAGCACGTCTTTTGGCTAAGGCAATTAGAGGTGAGTTTAAAACTTACCCACCTTATTTGTTGAAATAGGGAATTCCATCATACCAATAATTCTGGATTGAAATGATTCCATTGATGGAATATAATATTACTAGATTACAATATTGGAATTAAGAATTTATGAGTACTCCTCTTATTGAAAATAGAGCAGCCAATAATTTATCAAAGCAATCTGAAGTTGCCTTAAAGACTTTTTTTAGAATTGCAGAACTATGGAACCTTTCTTTGAGTGAACAACTTACTCTTTTAGGATTGAGAGAAACTCAAAAATCCACTTTATATAAATGGAAACAAGATGGGAGTAAAAGCTTGTCTCAAGACACCTTAGAGAGGATTTCTTATATTTTAGGAATTTATAAATCGTTACAAATTCTTTTCCCCTCGGAAGAATCAGCTGATGCTTGGATAAAGAAACCAAACAAGGCTAGTATATTTGGTGGTGGGTCGGCGCTTGAAAGAATGTTAAGCGGGAATATAAGTGATTTATATGTTGTAAGAGCATATTTGGATGCCCAGAGAGGGGGATAAGATTGGAAATATCTCTTTGTGTTAGCGCAATCAAATGGTTACCCTGTTATAGAATTATTCCAAGCCGTTATCCACCAATAAATATTTACGAAAGAGTATCTTCAAATGAAGATTTTGAAATATTGGTAGAGCTAGAAAGTGTAACGAATCCTCGTATAAGACAAGAAAGAGGGGAAATTAACTTAGTTGATAAAGAAGATAGGATCTATGGAGCAGGTGCAGGATATGTTATGGCTGCATTTACACATTTTTGTCCAGAGCATAGAAGCCGTTTTAGCGATGGAACCTATGGAATTTATTATGCCGCGCAAATGCTCAAAACAGCTATTAGTGAAACCAAATACCATAGGGAGAAGTTTATGAAGGATACTAATGAAGCTAAAACAATATTGGAAATGAAGGTAATTGAAGCGGATTTAGAAGGGGAATTGCACGACATAAGACATATGAAAGATAAAATGCCCGAAGTGTATGATTCAGAGAGCTATATTTATTCTCAGATTTTTGGAAGCAACTTAAAGAAAGAAAAAAGTTGGGGAATCATTTACGAAAGCTTAAGAGACGAGAAAGGCGAATGTGTAGCAATTTTGAGGCCACCAGTCTTGCAAAATATTCGATCAAATAAACATTTGTGTTATGAATGGGATGGCGAAAAGATAAATTCCGTATACGAAAAAGTAGTTTATTTTTGAGTGTAATATGTTCATTCTTGTTAGCTACGATATTGGAGAGACTCAGGACAAGGCTGGTGCCAAGCGCTTAAGGAAAGTTGCTCAAGCTTGCGAAAATTATGGACAGCGTGTTCAATACTCAGTCTTTGAATGCAATGTTTCGGATGTTGAATGGACTAAATTAAAACTTGCTCTTTTGAAAACTTATGACTCAAATAAAGATAGTTTAAGGTTTTATCATTTGGGCTCTTCCCAAGCTAGAATAGAGCATTATGGAGCCAAGCCATCAACCGATTTTGAAGGGGCGTTAATAGTTTGATTTTTTCGCGAACCACAAGTGAGCATAAATTTCCTGAGAGATTCGCAGTCGCTCTTTCAGAGTTTCTTGAAATAGTGCAAAATTGTTTTGAAGTTTGTTTTTTGTTAATTCAAAAAGTGAGCTTTGCGGAAACTGACAATTTAAGCTATATGGCTCTAGGTTTTCAGGCTCCGCAGTTCTAGCCTCTATAAACGGGGCTAGTGGATTGAAACAAAAGAAGAGAAAGCGGATGAATCTTCTTTCGAAGTTCTAGCCTCTATAAACGGGGCTAGTGGATTGAAACATGTACTCTCATCATGAGTCTACAAACAACCTTATCGCCTGTTCTAGCCTCTATAAACGGGGCTAGTGGATTGAAACATGTACTCTCCTTTGCTAGTGCGCTTTTTGCGTTCTAGCCTCTATAAACGGGGCTAGTGGATTGAAACGTT
>Ga0208362_1000597_pt1 | contig 11935 bp, 9 predicted proteins | sample LakMenEpi13Oct10_FD_150693 | JGI IMG/M metagenome (GOLD analysis project Ga0208362, IMG submission 150693) | Freshwater microbial communities from Lake Mendota, WI - 13OCT2010 deep hole epilimnion (SPAdes) | ecosystem: Environmental > Aquatic > Freshwater > Lake > Epilimnion/Euphotic zone ... | reverse complement strand
AAACAATTTAGATACCGAGATTCAAACAAGGTATGAATTAGGAAATTCTCTCAAAGAATTAATTAAAACTCCCACAAACAAACCCGCTCAATCATTCAAGACCTCATCAGAAATAGAAAAGCACATAGAGAATCTTGAAAATCAGTTGAAGGGTCTTGTTGAATCATCAACTGTTTACGAAGAACATGTAGTTTTAAAACAAAAAGCCACCATGGAAGTAGTTCCTCAATATTTAGAAAAATTAAAAGATGTTGCTACTCAATTGAAAAATGTTGAATTAATTCAGTCCAAGCTAAATGAGGTCAATAAAAAAACTGTATTAGAGCAAATAACAGAATCTCCAAAAGGCAGCATCGAGGAACTTCAAGCTTGGCAAACCCAATTAGAAGAGGAATTACAATCTCTGAATAAAAATTCTAATGCTTTTTCAGTTGTGCAAAATGTTCTTAAAGAAGTAAAACAAAGATTAAGCAAAATAGAGAACGCATTAGAATTTTTCAAATCTTTGGATCTGCCATTTGGAGACAAAACACTGGCCAAAGAAATTCAGGCAGCCGAGGAAAGTCTTCAGGAAATGAAGATAAATTTCAAGAAACAAGAAACAGGTTCACCTTTTCGTTTGGCATATGTTACTCATAAAGTACTTCCGCCTACTTACAATCAAGAAACTGGTGTAATTGAAATACCTTATCATTATGTTCCTGATCCTGGACAGGGTATTTATTCAGAGTCTCAGACTGCTAAAGTTAATTTGAAGACAGGTGGATTGAGTCTGCAATCTAAAAATCAGTTCACCTCTGGAAGAATAAACTATCTTATTAAGAGCAATGGAAATGGGGCAATGACATTTGACGATTATAAAAACAGCGTTGGAAATCTGCTTACCTACATATCATCCAAACTAATAGACGGAAGAATTGAACTAGTTTCAGTGGATACTTTATCAAATATAAACAAAGCCATTACACGTTTATATTTATTGAAACAAGCTGAGAGACTTTTTTGCTAGAAGAGCTTTTTGTTAGTTTGATTTTTTGTGCCAAACCTTTAGCATCAATTAGTGCTTGTATTAACCCAGCCTAGTTAAAGTGAAGGTATTTGCTGTTATGCCGCTCTAGTATGTTGAACTGACTTGAAATTAAAGCAACTTCTGACTAGATCCTTGTTAGACTGAATCATTCTTAGCTTTCTCACCGTCAACCTTCTCAGGTTTTCAGGACTGGTCGGTCTTTCTTCTTTGAGTATTACTGATTTTAGATGTCTGTTTAAATACTCATCTGGATTGATATTTGGTGAACATGTTGGCAAGTGAGATATTTCACCTGCTCCTGGTGAGCATTAACCCGCTCTCTCACTTCCCTCGACTTATGCACTGATACATTATCCATAATCACAAGGGCACTTCTATTAAGTCTCTTCAAACCCCCAACCCCCTGAGAGGGGGCTTTTGATTCTCTCTTTGAGAGCCCCTTTTCAGGGTCGGCGAAAGCCGGGGGTTGAAAAAGCTTAGTTTTGAGAAGCTACCAAATAAAAAGGACTAAAACTTTCAGAATAACTGATTAGTCTAGTCCTTTTCAATTTATTTCTGAAAACTATCTGGATTTAGTTCTTAATAGCCTTGAGAGCTTGCTCATAACGAAGGCTAACATTTTCCCAATTAACAATATTAAAAATATTTTGAACATATTCAGGTCTTCTATTCTGATATTTCAAATAATATGCATGCTCCCAAACATCGATTACGAGAAGAGGGGTATTGCCTTTTGATAATGGACTATCTTGATTAGCGCTACTTTCAATCAACAATTCACCATTTGGTTGAACTGTTAACCAGCCCCATCCACTGCCAAATGTACCAATTGAAGTTTTTGCAAGCTTATCTTTGAAATCATCATAATTACCAAATTGTTTTTCAATAGCGGCTGCTAAATCTTTAGATGGACTTCCTGATTTGCTTGCAGCTGTGAGATTGGACCAATAAAGTGAGTGATTAGCATGTCCACCACCTTGATTTCTAACGGCGTTTCTTATTGCATCAGGTACTTTGCTTAAATCAATTAGAACTTCTTCAATTGATTGTTTTGCAATCTCAGAATTATCTTTGAGAGCTGCATTTAAATTATTTATGTAGGTTTGATGATGCTTTGCAAAGTGAATTTCTACTGTTTGAGCATCAATATATGGTTCAAGTGCATCATATGCAAATTCAAGCTTTGGAAGAATATATTCGCCTTTTTCATTGGCTATATTTTTAAAACTAATTGTTTTATTTTCGCTCATATTTTTGTTTTGGTCTTTGAGGAATTATGTGAATTGAAAATTACAAAACTGAAGTCAATTAGCTAAAACTATTGAGAATCATGTCCCTCAAGATTTAGTTATTGAGATTCAGTTACTTAGATAAAGTTTAACAAGATAATTTTTAAGAAGAGTGACTTTCGCATTTAGCTTTAATTGAGTGTCGAATAGCTTGCCTTAATGAGCTAGATTTAAGACACTTTTTATTATTGATTTTAAAATTTTAGAAATGATTTATAACTTAGCACTGCTCGGACACCCCGTCAGCCACAGCAAATCCCCAGAGATTCACACGGGCTTTTTCCGTGAAGGCGGCCTCAAAGGCGGATATATTTGCTTGGACACTTTGCCAAAAGATTTAGAGAAAAATATAAAGTCTCTTCAAGAATTAGGTTTTAAAGGTGTAAATCTGACTATTCCTCATAAACAGGCTGGCCTAAAGCTTGTGGATTATGCATCTGAGGAAGCTCAATTGATCGGAGCTGCCAATACTTTGATTTTTGAAGATAATGGAAAAATTAAAGCTGAAAACACCGATTGGATTGGTTTTCAAAAAGCCATAAATGATCTGCAATGTATTGAGCAGTCAAACATTTCTCGAAATGCTCTCATAATTGGAGCTGGTGGGTCAGCCAGAGCTATTTTGCTTACGCTACTCAAAATGCAATTCAAGCAAATTGGTGTATTAATCAGAAATACCGATTCATCAAAACAAAATGCTCAAGGACTAAAACTCCTGTTCGATAAATATTTTGAAAGTCAAGGAATTAGTTCTTCAGACTGCGCCTTTGTTATTGCTTCTTTGGATGAGATTGATCAAAACAAAACAGGACTTTTATTTGAACAAATTGATTTGATCGTGAATTCAACACCAGTCGGCATGAGCGGTTTCGATACAAAACAAGCCAGCTACGACGCAAGTGGAGAAAAACAAAGTCCAATTTCTGAAAGACAAATCAATTTAATTACAAATACCAATTGTATTTTTTATGACTTAATTTACAATCCAATTGAAACTGAATTTTTGAGATTGGCGAAGGCAAAGGGGTTTCAAACAAGAAATGGTTATTCCATGCTTTATGATCAAGCTGCTGAGGCCTTTAAGCTCTGGACTGGATTCCAACCAAAATATTTTCAATTATGACTTTTTGCTTCGTTTAAGAGAATTCAATTTTCAGATCAATAAATCATAGAAGCTTAAAGACTCATTCAAATTCAGATATTAAATCTCACGTGTTAAATTAGTAACTCGTTTTTATGTGAATATTTCATTCACAGCAAAATATCGTGAAGCTATTTGTTGTGAATACTGAAAACTGACAAATCGATATCAACTTACTGATTCAGTCAAATCAAAAATTTTTTGACCTCGATATTTGATCTTGATAAAAAAAAACTATTTCCCAAATAACCCTGATGAGTAAAGGTAATCAAAATTGAATTCTAGAACCGCAGCAAGAGAATTAGCATTTTTGGCTTTGGGGCAAATTTCTGCTTCAAGCAGTTTAGACTCCGAAAAACTCATATTAGCTGCCACTAGAACGCTTAGAGATATTGCCAAACAACAAGTCAGAAAAGTTCAAAAAGATTTGGAAATTCTTGGGCAATTCTTTTTTAATGAAGCTCTGGATCAAACTGAATCACAAGATGGATCTAAGAATACCCCTAAAAATGAGCCACTTGATATTAGTAAAATTCACGATAATGTTGCAAAGCTTGAACTAGCAGCTTTTGCACTCAAAGAATCTCTTGATTTGCCTGAATTGTTAAATCAACCCAAAGACTGTTTTGACTATGCTGGCGAATTGATTAATCTTTACCGAGAAAATAAAGAACGAATCAATGAAATTATTTCGGAAGCACTAGAAACAAGGAAAAGTTCGGATAAATCTCTAAGTAAAAAAGGGTGGAGTTTAGACAGAGTTTTATCAATAGATCGCACTATTTTGAAAATTGCTACGGTTGAATTGATGTTTCAAAAAGATTGTCCAGCGGTTGTTGCGATTGATGAAGCAATTGAAATAGCTAAAAAATATGGTAGTGAAGAATCTCCCAAATTTGTTAATGGTGTTTTAGCTGACATTAGCCATATAGTTTCATCTTCTAATAGATCTCAAGCTGTCCAGGGTGCAAATGGTGAGACAAAAACTTTTTAAAAAGCCAGTGTTAAAAAACAGAATTTAATAATGCAAATGATGAAATATCAAATGAGCTGAGCTGAAAAATCAGTAATCATGAACTAGAGTGAGCAAATACTTCTGAGCTTATATTTCTAGATAATTATTTTTAAGCATATTGGGGAATAAAGAGAATATAAATTTTCCTTACAAGCTTTCGAAGATTATAAAGTGAGACCCATTACTGTTTTTAATTGGATTAGAGTCTTATCCGGCGCTGCAGGGATGATTGCTGGAGCCTATTTCATACTGTTTTTCAATCCAGGCAAACCAACTCCGTATAAACTCATTAATGAGAATAATATTTTGCTTGGTTGCGGATTACTTGTACTTGGCTTTGTATTTATTCTTGGTGCGTCTGGATTTGCCAGAGTGCTTTCAGGTTTTTTCTTCTTTGTACTCGGGGGTTATGGATTCATAGCATTTTTACCCAAGCGTGATGGTTGGATCGGTCAGCTCATGACAAATTTCTTTATGCCGTTTTTATGCTTGCTTGGTATTTGGCTGATGATCAAGTTTGATAATGATTTGGGGCCTTATCGAAGGCGTAAACTCAAATCTGATTAAGAATATTAATTGAAAAAGATTTTGCTGCCTTTGCATCATTCTTTCGGTTTTTCGATGTCAGCTCTCATGATAGTTCTATGGAATTAAAGCAATTCGGCTGAGGAAAAAATAATACATTAGGCTTGCCACGACAATATGACTATCAAATCTATCGAGTACGCCTCCGTGGCCTTCAATTAATTCACTAGTATCTTTGACTCCCATTGAACGCTTCATCAAAGACTCTGCTAAATCACCTATTTGAGCAAGCACTGCTATAAGAATAGAAATACCAAACATAATCCAAAGATTGAGTTTTAAATGGAATAAAGGCGCAATAAAATAACAAATAAGCATACTCATTGTAATTCCAGCTAAGATACCACCAATGGAGCCTTTGATTGTTTTATTAGGGCTAATAGCTTCAGCTAATTTTGTTTTCCCAAAAGTTTTTCCTGCATAATAGCTACCTACATCATTGAGAATGACTGAAGCAACCGAAAAGAAAGTATAAAACAGCCCAGGCTGGCTGAAAGGATTCAAAGAAAAAGCGGAGGAATCAAGAAATCTAAGCAGCACTATATGAGCAGGAAGCCAACCAACATAAATCAAACAAAAAAAACTTACGGCAATATCTGATAAATTACCTTTGATTTTTGGTCCATAAAAAGATCGTGCAACAAAAACACAAAAGATGGCAACACAGGAAAAAGCTAGCCATCCATCTAAAACATCTTTTGACCAAATCGCCGCTAGCGCACAACCCGGACACAAAATTCGCAAAATGATTTCCAAAGGCTGTAATTCAGAATTTTTGGCAAGTGATAATAATTCTTTGACCCAGAACCAAGAGAGAATGGCGCAAATGCAAGCAAAGGGGATACCGCCTGAAATCAGTGAACTAAACCCTACTACTGCTATCAAAAAACCAGCTCTTAGTCTCTTAATATGAGTGTTTTCCATTAATAGTTAATTGCGTGAGTAATTGTTATCAAGCGAATTATATTCATTGCTTTCATCAGCGTTAAATTCATTCTCTTGATCAGTCTGAGGAACAACGGTAAAAGTTGCCGTAATATCAATATTTCTTACTATCTCGCCAGTATTGTCCAAGATATAAACTAAATTTGGATCAGCAGTTTCTAATGTCTCATAAAATGCAGGCACCGTGAAGATATCCTTTTTGGAATCACCTTCAACTTCATTCAAAGCCACTTTAGCAACATTGTCACTTGCTTCTGCAAATTCAATCAATTCATATTCAATAATTTCATCATTAGCTTGGACGATAGTGCCATAGTTTTGGACGCGGTCAATTATTCCTCCAATACCATCCAGATAAATAATACTGGTGCAAATTCTTTTGCCAATTACATTCTCTTTATTCCAAACCATATTTTGTGAATTGTTTTAGTGGACTATTACCGAGGAAGCTTAAATGACAGCAAAAAAAATTATATTGTTTGTAATTCCTTTTCTTTCTTTTGGGCTAATTCATCCACTTGAGCAATATATTTAGTGGTAACTTTTTCTAAATCATCGTGAAATCTTTTTAATTCATCTTCAGAAACAGTTCCTTTGAGCTTTTTAATCTGATCGTTTGCATCTCTTCTTAAATTGCGAACTGGTAAACGACCTTTATCTTCAGCAATTTTATTTACTTGTTTAACCAAATCTTTTCTTCTGTCTTCTGATAAAGCAGGAATTATTATTCTAATTACTTGTCCATCATTGCTCGGATTAAAACCCAAATCAGAATTGACAATAGCCTGTTCAACTGCTTTGAGATTGGTTTTGTCAAAAGGTTGAATCATGAAACTACGTCCATCGGGAGCTGTGATGCCCGCAACTTCGGAGAGAGACAAATTTGATCCATAACATTCAACTCTAACTCTTTTAAAAACCTCTGGATTAGCTCTTCCTGTCCTGATAGTTTTAATTTCATCATTGAAAACCTCAATCGCTTTTTTCATTTTCTCTTCAAAAGATTGAAGAACTTCTTTACCAGTAGTCATAATTTGTTGATTTTGCTCGGTTACTTAGTTATCTTGTTTAGTCTTAGTGAATTAGAAATGCTACCTAGACTTTTCTTTTTAATTTTCAAAATTATTTCATGAAACTTCGCTTGAAGGTATCTCTGCTTTTTAAGAGACCCTCAACTGAAATTTTTAAGCTAATTGAACAAACGCTGAACAATCAAAATGCAAGTTTTTAGATAATTCTTTAGAAAATCAAATTTTTCAGATTTGTCAAAATTTTGAAATAATGATGTGATTCCATATTCGACAATTAATTAAGAAATCCTCATGACATTCGATCTCGATTTAATCAAAAAAACTTATTCTCAATTTCCAGCTAAAACTGAAAAAGCTAGAAAGCTGCTGGGTCGCCCTCTCACACTGGCAGAAAAGATTTTGTATGTTCACGCAACAGACATACCATCCAGTGCATTTGTAAGGGGAAAAGATTATGTGGATTTTCATCCTGACCGTGTAGCTATGCAAGATGCCACCGCTCAAATGGCTTTGCTTCAATTTATGTCCGCTGGCATTCCTAAAGTCGCTGTTCCTTCAACTGCTCACTGTGATCACCTCATCCAAGCTGAGATTGGCGCTGATAAAGATTTGGCAACCGCAAATGAAAAGAATAAAGAAGTTTATGAATTTTTAGCCTCCGTTTCCAATAAATATGGAATTGGTTTCTGGAAGCCTGGAGCGGGGATTATTCACCAAGTAGTTCTAGAAAATTATGCTTTCCCTGGTGGAATGATGATCGGAACCGATTCACATACTCCAAATGCTGGTGGTTTGGGTATGGTCGCAATTGGAGTTGGTGGAGCTGATGCGGTTGATGTGATGGCAGGAATGTCATGGGAGCTCAAATTCCCTAAACTGATTGGCGTTCACCTAAAGGGTAAGCTGGGTGGTTGGACTTCAGCCAAAGATGTGATTTTAGCTTTAGCTGGGATCTTGACCGTAAAAGGTGGAACGGGTGCAATAGTTGAATATTTTGGAGAAGGCACCAAGTCAATTAGCTGTACAGGAAAAGGCACCATTTGTAATATGGGAGCAGAAATTGGGGCAACTACTTCAATTTTTCCTTATGATGAAAAAATGGCAGGATATCTCAGAGCTACTGATAGAGCTGATATTGCTGAATTGGCCAATGGAATTGCTGATTGTTTGCAGGCTGATTCAGAGATAGTTTTAGATCCATCAAAATATTATGATGAAGTAATTGAAATTGATTTAGACACGCTTGAGCCGCATATCAATGGGCCTTTCACTCCTGACAAAGCTTGGAAATTGTCTGAATTTGCAAAAGCCGTCAAAGAAAATAATTATCCTGAAGAATTAAAAGTTGCGTTGATTGGAAGCTGCACAAACTCAAGCTATGAAGATATTGATCGCTCGGCTGGTTTGGCTTCGCAAGCTTTATTGAAGAATTTAAAAGCTAAGTCACAATTTACAATAACTCCAGGTTCCGAAGTCGTCAGAGCAACTATTGAGCGTGATGGGCAACTTGACAAGCTCGAAAAAATTGGAGGAGTTGTTCTAGCAAATGCCTGTGGTCCTTGTATTGGTCAGTGGAAGCGAAATGATATTAAAAAAGGTGACCGCAATTCCATCATCACAAGCTTTAATCGCAATTTTGCAGCTCGTAATGATTCCAACCCTGAAACTTATGCCTTTGTTGCCAGCCCTGAAATAGTAACGGCGCTTGCATTGGCTGGGTCATTGACTTTCAATCCCAAAACTGATTATCTTGAAAACGAAAAAGGTGAAAAAGTCAAATTGGATGAGCCAAAAGGTGATGAATTGCCAAGAGCTGGCTTCTTGAAAGATGAGCATGGTTATACTTCTCCAGCTTCTGATGGCTCAAAGATTCAAGTTAATATTAGCGAAGCAAGTGATCGCCTTCAGGCTTTGGCACCGTTTGCAAAGTGGGATGGAAAAGACATTATTGATGCGCCACTTCTATTGAAAGCCAAAGGTAAATGTACAACTGATCATATCTCAATGGCTGGTCCATGGCTGAAATTCAGAGGACATTTGGATAATATTTCAAACAATATGTTCATTGGAGCTATTAATGCATTCAATGAAAAAGCAAATAGTATTAAGAATCAATTGACTGGCGGATATGATGAAGTGCCAAATGTTGCCCGCAATTACAAAGCGCAAGGTTTGGGATGGATAGTAGTTGGAGACGAAAATTATGGAGAGGGTTCATCCAGAGAGCACGCTGCAATGGAGCCTCGTTGGTTAGGTGGTAGAGCTATTATTGTGAAATCATTCGCCCGCATCCATGAGACCAATCTCAAAAAGCAAGGCATGTTACCTCTCACTTTTACTAATTCAGCTGATTATGACAAAATCCAAGAAGATGACAAACTTTCAATTATTGGCTTAATTGATTTGGCTCCTGGCAAGCAAGTTAAATTGGTAATCAAGCATAAAGATAGTTCGCAAGATGAAATTCAACTGAATCATACTTTCAATGAAAGCCAAATTGCTTGGTTTAAAGCTGGCAGTGCTCTCAATTTAATTGCTAGCAAGAGCAAAGTTGGTGTATGAGTGTAAGATGAAAAGACCCAAGAGATTTATAAATCGTCACTTTGGGTATAAGGAATAAATAGAATGAACGACGAAGAGCCAACAATGAGAGTAAAGATCGAGGGGTTTCGTGCAATTGGAAGTGCGGACTTAATTATTGATGGAATTACTCTCGTTGCAGGCGAAAATGGTTGTGGCAAAAGTACATTATCGAAATTATTGTATTTTTTATACAAAACCGTTTCTAATTACGATTTATTGGTTTCTCAAGCAGCTTGGTGGGAATTAAAAAACATTTGTTACCATTTAGAGAGATTATTTGATTTCACTTTACCTCGTGGTCTATCTGGAAAAAGAGATGGCATAGAAGATGATACAACAAGAGAATTCAATGAAATTCTCAGAAGTTTTAAATCTAAGGATCAAAAAGTACTCTCTGAAGAAGAGCTAAACAAAATAATGCTTCTTTTGGAGAAGCTAGAAATTAGTAGGCTAAAGAGAATAGGTAGAGAGTTTCCAGAAATAGGAGGCAACATAGATGAAGAGCCAGACAAACTATTTCAAAAGTTCAGAGAACAAATAGTGTCTACATTCAAAGAAGCTTTTGGCAAAATGCAATCAAGACCAGCCAGTTTATTTTGGAATGGATTGAAGAAAATATTTAACGAAAATAAACCAACAAACTTTGAAGTTTATGAACATAAAGATCAAATAATTTCTCTAAATAGCATAGAGCTTTCTTCTTCTTTGTCTGTTGATAATACCGTTTATATTGATACTCCAATGGCAATTGGTATAGAAAGAGAAAATGAATACTGGGACGATTTGAATGAGTTATTAAAAACAAAAGACAAAACCCCTCTCTTTCAAGAAAATAAATATAGTAATCTGTCTGATTTAATCAGTAAGGAAATAATTCAAGGTGAGGTATCTTTGAAGAATGATGTTTTATCTCACAAATTCAGCTTTCAAAGAGCAGATGGCAAAACATTTGATTTATTAGAATGTGCCACTGGAATAAAATCTTTTTCAATATTGCAAATATTACTAAACAATGGCTCACTTACAAACAGAACTTTATTAATTATTGACGAGCCTGAATCCAACTTACATCCTCAATGGATTATTGAATATGCTCGAGTATTAGTACTTCTTCACAAGCATATAGGCGTCAAAATTTTCCTTGCAAGCCATAATCCAGATATGGTGAGTGCCATCAAATATATTTCAGAAGAACAAGGAATACAAAATAATGTCAATTTTTATTTGGCAGAAAAAACGAATAAAGAATATTCATACAATTACAAACACCTTAAACAAGATATAGAACCTATTTTTGCTTCGTTTAACATTGCAATTGATCGAATCAATGAATACGGTGTTTAAAAATGAAATACTGCGAACAAACGACAAGGGGACATGAAATAAATCAACGAACTAATGGTGCTTGTTTATCTTCTATTAATGAGGTTATAGAAAAAGATGATTCCACGAAGACCAACTTAATATTTGAAAGAGACGTGATCGTAATTAATCTTGATGAAGCAGAAAAAGTAATATCAAGAGGCCAACAGTGTAAGCCAAGCAAGTCAATGGATATTTGCTTTGGACTAACTAACAAAGAATTTAATCTATCCATTCTTTTAGTTGAGTTTCGTTTTAACTATCGAAATATGAAAAATTTAGACAAGAGCGAACTAGATGGCAAACTCCAAGGATCCAAGAAACTTCTTGGTGAATCTATCTCAATTAAAGATGAATACATTTTTATTTTCCAAGAAGGTTTACAACAGCAAGCAAAATCAAGACTACAAAGAATGAATCCAAGAGTCCCCAGCAATTATGTGGTTATGAACATTTATGAGTTAAAGAATAAGTACTTTGATTGAGAATAAAATGAACACTTAATAAGTGTGGTCGAGTTTTCCTACTAAGAGTGCTGTTCCACACAATCAAGACGAATATTGCTTTCTCGCATGTCTTAATTGATGAGGTTGGTGAAAATGAAAACCATGCACTTGCCTCACTTATGGAGCTGATTAGCTTATCAGTTGAAACTTATGAAAATCAAAATGTTCCTGAGCTGAAAGAATGTTAAAGATTGATTGAATCAGCCCTTCTAAAGGAAACATCTAGACAAATGAAAATCAAAGTTGATAATGAAAGCAATGCTTTGTAATTTAGATTTGATGATTCTCCAATAGTGTGGTCAGAGGAGGTTCAAGAGGGCATTATTTTTGGTTTTGACGAAAATAATAAAATTATTGGGATTGAAATTTTAAATATGAGTACAATCATTTCATTGCAAAGCCTCAAAACATTATTATTTGAAACTGCTTAGGAAGGGAGGAAGATGAA
>Ga0208362_1000596_pt1 | contig 11938 bp, 18 predicted proteins | sample LakMenEpi13Oct10_FD_150693 | JGI IMG/M metagenome (GOLD analysis project Ga0208362, IMG submission 150693) | Freshwater microbial communities from Lake Mendota, WI - 13OCT2010 deep hole epilimnion (SPAdes) | ecosystem: Environmental > Aquatic > Freshwater > Lake > Epilimnion/Euphotic zone ... | reverse complement strand
ATTGAACCACCATTTGGCGGCGAAATTAATGTAAGACCAACGAAAACTTGGAAGGAACAGGTTGACAGAATTTTTGAGATTCTTGATTTTTATAAATCGCACGGTAACAATCCTACTAGTAATTGTATTTCTCATAATCATGTTCATGTATATGTTCCAGGTCTAAAAGAAGATGTTGATGCGCTCAAACGATTGGTTGCATACATCAAAGAAAATCAACATGTAGTAGTTGATCGTATCCATGCATTTAGATTGCACCCGGATATGGCTTCTACAAAGACTGCAAAAACTTATTTGAAGTTAGATTGTGGTAGGTTGATGCCTGATTATATGTGTAATAATATTATCAATCTTACGACTAGTTTTGAACATTTTATTAAGTTACATTGCGCAGGTAAAGATGGCGTTTCTATGGGTCGTCCTTTCCGTTATGCAATTAATACATATTGTATGAAACACACAGGAACTATTGAGTTCCGTTGTTTCCGTAATTCTTTTGACCGTAGAGAGTTAGAAGATTCTTTTAGATTTGTTGAAGCGTTTATAGACGCTGCGCTCAATAATGGCCCAGATGTTCTACAAATTCTTCTTGAAGGCGATTATAAATTTCCTGAACTAAAATATGATCACGAGATTTATACGTCATGGGAGAAAACAAAATATGATAAAGAGCGAGGAAAGAAATCCCGAGAGTTCATTGCAGTTTAAAACAGTTACAAAAGAACAATTTATAGCAAACATTAGCGATCATAAAGAAGATAAGTTTGCCAAAACATTTGTTGCTAAATGTGATATGTTAGATAAATGGAATGAAGTTGTTGGGCTCTGGGAAGGCGACGACCTTGCCGGAGCCATTCTTACAACTATTTCGAAACGTAAACCTTATACCGCTAACCTTCAATTGCTTCATACTTTTTATGCGCATAGAAACAAAGGTGTTGCCAGAAAGCTATGCAATCATTCTTTGTATTACGCTTTCTATTCGAGCGCACATTATTTCAGAGTTTCTTCGGAAATTCCAGCTATACCGTTCTACAAAAAACTAGGCATACAATTCGTAGGTAAACAGAAAAGTGGATGTCTATTGGCTATGTTTAAGATTAATTCTTCGGAATTCGAGAAGATTGATTACTCTCTCGACGATATAATCTATAAGGCTGCAACGAAAAAAGGAAAGGGAGGCTGCGTAGAGCTCTTCGTCGAATATAAAGGACTTGACATTTTCGCAGAATAGTGGTAGTATATGTTTATTGGGTGATGTAAAGGAAGCCCAATATTTTGAAACGGTCCAAAAAGGAGTGACCTATGAAAACTGCAAAACAGGCTATTTGTTATCTTTGGTATAATCGTGAAACTACTAAGATTGTCTATGTAGGTTATCATAAACTTTCTGATAAGAATGTTTCAGACTATTACACTTCGAGCTCTACTGATCCAGCGTTTAATGATGCCTGGAACAAAGGGTTTCTTCGTCGAGTAGAATTTTTTGAAGGCACATTAGAACAGTGTATCTCGCTCGAGCATTATATGCTTGATGTATTAGATGCTCGTAATAACCCAGATATGTATAATAAGACAAATGGTGGTGGTGCTGGATGTAGTCTTTCGCACGTCACAGATAAAATGCGAGAGATCGTTAGCCGATGTATTTCTACAGATTTCATTATCGAAAAAGCTAGATCTACGTATAAGGAGCATATTCGTCTTGCTCGATCGATTGCAAATAAGGTAAAAGAAAACAAAATCAAGAAACATTATGAAGTCCATAATGTTTACGTTGGAGAGTTGGCGAATTTCGAACGAATTCAAATTCGTTTTAAGCTACGTCATAATCATCATGTAAATAAACTTGTAGATCGTATGAACGATCCAGAGCGTGCCAATCAGCATATCAATCCTATTGTGGTTGTTGTTTTCCGTGACGGCAAGAAAAAGATTCTTGATGGTAATCATACGCTCAGTGCAGCAATTGAAGCTAAATGGGCAACTGTGCCCGTAATTTATATTAATTCTGACGAATTCCTTGATGATCCTTCTATTATGGATCATTTCGGGGTTCTTATGAATCACGAGCCAGTTGTCAAGGAAGGTAATTCTAAGGAAGATGTGAAGCGCAAGATTGAAGCTCTTTATGTCGATGGAATTCCTTTTGATTCGGATGAAATGGAAGAAATTGTATTTGATCTTTATCTTGGAGAATTCTCTGAGAAGTCTCTAAAGAGTTTGATCAGCGCTGCTAAAGATCGTTATTTCACTAACGAAATTAACAGCAAGTATAATTTCTATAACTGGGTAGATAAGGATCTGAAGAAGAAGGTAAATTCTTACCTTGCAGAAAATCCTTATGCTGGTTGTATCAGTCAGTCTATAAGCACTGTCATTCACTCGGGTATTGGTGGTGTGGTAAATAGTTTGCGCCAAAAGACAAAGAATCGTCCCTCGGCAAGAAATAATCCGAAAGGCAAAATATTCATTCACTTTAAGAATGTTGAAGAATATCTTGAGAGAGATGTTCTTGAGCAAGAAGTCCGTGAATGTTTGGCCATTGCTAAACTTGAATGGATCGAGTTGGAATTTCTTCCTTGCTTCTGGGACACCAGGACAAATAAGGTAATAAGTGAACCAGCAAATCGTAAAGCAGCGTAAGCAAGATTTTATAAACTGGTATCGGTGGTCGCTTTCCATTAAGGATTGCGACCCCGCTATCTTTATGACCAATTACTTGTTCCGTAGGTTCGAACATAACAGAGAACAGAAACTCTGGATTGCTTGGATCTACGGTACAACGTATCATTTTCCGACAACGTGGGTTATCTGGAACGAGTTTCCTGATATGGAACTTGTTGGTCTTGATCGTTTGAAAGATTGGAACAGTAAGAATTATAAACGTCTACGGTATCAAACAGATACTAAATGGAACAAAGGCCATCTACCTGCTCAGTTTGAATCTTATAAAAACTGGGTTGGTGATAGATCGCAAGCAGAAGCGTTTAAAGATTTCCTTGCTCCGGGTAGCCCTAAACTAAGTTTCAGTTTACTATGGGACGAGGTCAAGGGAAACTTTCATAAGTTTGGTAGATATTCAACTTGGTTCTACATGCAAACATTAAAGCAATGTTGCGGTTTACCAATTGAACCGAGCAGTCTAATGCTTGAAGATTATTCTGGCTCAAGATCTCACCGCAATGGTTTATGCTTCGCTCTTGGTAAGCCTGAATGGATTGATAAAAAATTAGATGTCAGTCAACTTGCTTATCTGGAAGCACAGGCGTATCTAATTCTAGAAGAAGTTAAGAAAGACTTTCCTGACACTGATTATTTTGATATGGAAACATGTCTCTGTTCTTTTAAAAAGTTATTCAGAGTAAAACATGGTCGATATCTTGGGTATTATCTTGATCGTCAAGCTGAAGAAATTACTCAGTGTGAAAAAGATGGATGGGATGGTATTGATTGGCAACCAATGTGGGACGCTCGTAATGAAACTCTAAATAATAAACTATTGACTAATCAGATAAACAATAGTAAAATGGCTTTGTATAGTGAGAATGGTATTCTAGACTGTACAGGTTTATTTGTTAAACCTGAGAGTATAGGAATTGAAAGGTTTATGTAATGAAAATAATTGCGATTGGTGGGGAGCCAGGTGCTGGTAAGTCTACGTTAGTTAAACAGATTCTAGAAATTCTAGATAAGTATATTCCTGTAAAATGTTATGATAATTTTAAACTAGTTCCATATATCCAATGCGGTTCTCTTTATATACTAGGTAAGTATGACGAAGGCGAAACTTTCTCTGGAACCGATCGCATGTCTATGGCAGTTCAGCCAGAAGCAGTTAAATTCCTAGCAAGTTTGCATAAAGATTCGGTTGTTCTTTTTGAGGGCGACCGTCTTTTCACATCAACGTTCTTAGAACATTGCGTTGAGAATTACGATACTGAAATCATTTATCTAGAAACCGATAAGAGTATTCGTCAAGAGCGTTACAAAGAGCGTGGTAGCAATCAGAATGAAACTTGGCTACAAGGTCGGGAAACAAAGATTGCAAACATTCTTTCTAATATGACATTGATGTTCAATGTTACAAAGTTCAAGAACAACAATAAGGAAGAACAGAAGATTATTGTGGATTACATTATGAAATATTTGGAGGCATGATGAGCAGGTTATATAGTGAAATACCATCAGGTGTTAGTTATAAATTGGATGTTGCTGGAAAGGTTGCGCCTAAATACAAATATATGGAAGATCAGATTATTGCTGATTTCCACGCCTATATAGATAAGACATATGGGCAGCATTATATGACTGAAGAAGAGAATATAGAATGTTTCGATGTGTGGCTTGCTCTTGGTGATTCTATGCCTACCTTCCGAAACACTGCTATCAAATATCTTTGGCGCTATGGTAAAAAGCATGGCAGCAATAAAGATGACTTGCTAAAAGTTCTTCATTATGTTATAATGATGCTTTATGCAGATCATTATAAGGATAGGAAATGAAGACTATTGAGGAATACGAAGAAGAGAAAAGATTATTGAGAGAAAGGCATGGCACTGGCATTCAGTGTCCAGCTTGTGGTGATGAATTAGTTTTGTCTGAACCTGGCATCGTCTTACTATCAAACCCTCCTAGAAAAAAAGTTCATTGTAACACTTGTAAGTATCATAATACTATTACAGCATAAGAAAGGTATATTATGGAAATTAAGATCCCAATTGAAAAACTAAGAGAGCGCAAGTTATTTGTCGCCACACCAATGTATGGCGGACAGTGCGCTGGTATGTTTGCTCGTTCGTGTGCAGATCTTTCTGCTCTATGTACGCAGTATGGTATTCCTCTTCAGTTTTATTATTTGTTTAACGAATCACTAATTACTCGAGCTCGTAACTATTGTTGCGATGAGTTTATGCGTTCTGAATCGCAGCATCTAATGTTTATTGATTCTGACATCGGATTCAATCCACAAGATGTTATTGCTCTAATGTCTCTACAGGCTCTTGAAGAAGATAAGTATGACATTATTGGTGGTCCATATCCTAAGAAGTGTATATCTTGGGAAAAGATTAAGCACGCTGTAGATAAGGGTGTTGCTGACGATGATCCAAATGTTCTAGAGCGGTTCGTTGGCGATTATGTTTTCAATCCCAAGGGCCATCAGACCTCTATTCCAATCGCAGAGCCAGTTGAAGTTCTAGAGATCGGAACTGGATTCATGATGGTTTCTAAGAAGGCCATGACTAAGTTTTATGATGCCTATAAGGATCAGTATTCTTACAAGCCTGATCATGTTCGCACTGAGCATTTTGATGGTAGCCGTGAGATTCTTCAGTTCTTCCAGGCAGAAATTGATCCGGTATCTAAGCGTTATCTTTCGGAAGATTATTGGTTCTGTCAGAAGGCACAGGCAATTGATCTTAAGACATGGTTCTGTCCATGGATGAAGATGCAGCATGTTGGAACTTACATCTTTGGTGGTTCGCTTGCTGACCTTGCTTCGATTGGCGCTTCAGCTACTGCTGATCCAGGAGCATTAAAGTCAAAGAAAATGATGAAATCAAAGAACAAGTGATAGGAGAAAATACATTATGAAGATTGATACAGATACAGTTAATGTTCTTAAGAATTTTGCTAAGATTAATCCTTCCATTGTTGTCCAGGAAGGTAATGTTCTTAAGACTATTTCGCCAACCAAGACAATCATGGCAAAGGCAAAGGTAAAGACAGATTTTGATAAGCGATTTGCAATCTATAATCTCGATCGTTTCATCTCGATCGTTAGCACTTTTACTGATCCAGATTTTAAGTTTGGAGATAAGTCTGTTGATATTTCTGACAACAATCGTAAGACTCATTATGTTTATGCTGACGAAACCACGGTAACAAAGGCTCCGGAGAGAGAAATCAATCTTCCTTCGGTTGACGTTACTTTCCGTTTGACTAATGATAATCTTCGAGATGTTGAGAAGGCTGCTGGCATTCTTGCTCTGCCAGAGATTGTTGTCATGGGCGACGGTAAGAATCTATATCTTCAGGCTGCTGATTCGAAGAATCCTTCTGGCGACGTATATTCTATTCAGATTGGCGAGACTGATAAGGCGTTCAAGGCAATCTTTAAGGCTGAGAATATTAAGATTATTCCTGGCGATTATGATGTTAATATCTCATCAAAGGGCATTTCGCATTTTGTGCGTGATGATGTAGAATATTATATTGCAGTTGAATCAAGCTCAACTTTCTAATCTATAAAACTCGGAATACTTTGGATTGTCTAATCTTTTGCGAATAGAAATACCAGGATATGCTTCTTGAGCTTCGTTGATAGAAGCATATCTTTTTCCTTCGCACATAACTGGGCGACTATTGGATTTTCTGATAGCTTCAAAAAACTTATCAGATTGTTTCTTTCCGAGCATACCATAAGTGGGAGGTGGTGGCGGTCTTTTCTTTATGCCTTCGATAAAATTTGGAGAGCTAGAAGTATCACCGCCATCTCCTCCTTTTGTCATATTGTAATGTGGCGCCAGTTCTGAAATCCAGAACTTTTCTCTTTCGTCGATATATGTGGTTTCTTCTATTGTTTCAATAACAAAATTATCGAAGCCATGTTTTCTCATCGACTTATAGAGATAGGTGTTACCAGATTTGTGATTGTAATAATGACGCTTAAATCTTTCTTCGGTAGTTTTTGTGGACTTACCTACGTAAAATTTACCATTGATAAGGTTGGTGATTTTATATATAATCATATGCTGGCGCTCCTGTTTAGCGTTAGAGTAGGTAGGGATTGGCGTCCCGTGACCTACGCTTATTTATATAATGGAGAGTTTTGACATGGATGAACACTTTATCTGGACTGAAAAGTATCGCCCAAAAACTATTGAAGAAACTATTCTTCCTTGCGATCTTAAACAAACATTTCAACAGTTTGTTGAACAAAAGAATATCCCTAATCTAATTCTAGCAGGAACAGCAGGTGTCGGAAAGACGACCGTAGCACGTGCTATGCTTGAACAACTTGGTTGTGATTATATCGTCATTAATGGATCTATGAATGGAAATATCGACACGCTTAGAAATGAAATTCTCAACTTTGCCTCATCAGTGTCACTTTCGGGTGGAAGGAAATATGTCATCCTTGATGAAGCGGACTATCTTAATGCCAATTCTACTCAACCCGCACTTCGAAATTTTATGGAGGAATTCTCGAGGAATTGCGGCTTCATTCTTACCTGTAATTTCAAAAACCGCATCATTGAGCCGTTACATTCAAGATGTTCAGTAATTGATTTTAAAATTAGCAAAAAGGCCATGGCCAAACTTGCTACGCAGTTCTTCAAACGTGTTACTTTTATTCTGGAAAACGAAAAGATTGAATACGATAAGGCTGTTGTTGCTGAAGTAATCAATAAACATTTTCCAGATTGGCGCCGTGTTCTTAATGAGCTTCAGCGTTATTCAGCAACGGGTAAGATTGATTCTGGTATTCTAGCGAATATGACAGAGGCTTCAATCAAGGATCTTATTGCTCTACTGAAGCAGCAAAATTATACAGAGATCCGTAAATGGGTTAAGAATAATTTAGACACTGATGTTAACTATCTTTACAATCAGTTCTATGAATTGTCATCTGACATTTGCACTAAGAACTCGGCTCCTGTTCTAGTATTGCTCATTGCTAGATACCAATATCAAAATGCTTTTGCAGCCAATGCAGAAATTAATTTCATGGCATTCCTGGTTCAGGTAATGATTGATTGTGAGTTTGTGTAATGGCTACTAAGTTTCTTAATGTGTTATTGGAAGAGAGAACTCCTGAAAAAGAAGCTGTTGGATTCTTTGGCAATTGGGCAAAACATTCTATAGAAACTAAGAAAGAAAGATATGATTGGAGGTATGAAAATTCAATTACCTCTGGTAAAAACCCAGTTGACATTGATATGGATTATAGTCAATGGAGAACTAATAACATCCTATCGAATTATCGAGAAACAATCCTCTACGCCAACGAAATGAATTGTCATTATAACGTGACAGATCAGATGCATTACGATTATCTTTATTATTCAATTCGTAAGAAAAAGATGAAAGGCGTCAAAGAAACCGAAGAGGAAAAGAAATCCAGAAAGAGGAAAGAAGAACTCCAAACCTTAGTTTCTAATTATTATAAATATAATATTGTGCGCACTAAAGAAGCGTTGAAGATTCTTACAGCGGAACAATTAGAAATTATAAGGAATAAAAATAATAAAGGTGGAGTCAAATGAATGAATTTTTAGATTCTTTAATTGAGGTGAAGATTGCCGAGGAAGAAGATTTTCTTAAGATCAAAGAAACGTTAACACGCATAGGTGTTGCTTCGCGCAGAGAAAAGAAAATTTATCAATCTTGTCATATTTTCCATAAGCAAGGAAAATATTATATTGTTCATTTCAAAGAAATGTTTATCATTGATGGCAAACCTTCTAATTTCTCAGAAGAGGATAAAGGTCGTCGAAACAAAATAATTCACTTACTCCAAGAATGGGGTTTGTTGAAAGTAGTAGAACCCGATAGAATTAATGAACCATTGGCATCTATGAGTCAAATAAAAATTATTAATCATAAAGAAAAAAATGAATGGACTTTAGAGACTAAGTATAATATGGGTCGTAAGAAAAAGTAATTGAAGGAATTATATTATGTGGCCATTTAAAATTGAAAAGAAAATTAATACACCAGCCGAAGAACGATTAGAACAGATTAAAGAAATACTATTTCCACCCAGTAAATTGAACGAGGAAATGGATAAGGATGGTAGTTTTTTCAAATGGCAAGTTGATTATTCAGTAGATATGAATCTAGATGCTGCTCTAACCGATCTTGAAGAAGGCGTCAACGATCAAGCAGTCCATAATACAATAAGAGACATTTCAAAAAGACTATATAGCGTAAGGAAATTACTTGACGCTTATATGGAATTACATCCTGAAGCCAGGTATATTATGGTAGAGAGCAGCAAGGATAACACGGATGTCGAAGATATACAGTGACGGACAAATATTCACACCCACTTCGAAACTATTACCAATAGTATTAGAGGCAGTTATCGATTCTAGATTTAAGTATTTAAAAGAACTAGAGTACGAAAATCATAGCTACGCTAGACAAATACTTGAAAATGAATATAATCCAGCAGTAGAAAAACTTAAAAAGCTATTAGAAAATACCGCTTGACTTTTTTCAGGGGATAGGGTATGATAGACAAGATAGGAGATTATCTATGTCTATGCATATCCTTCCCGCTTACTATACGACGACTGTTAGTAAACGTAAGCAGAGCCGTAAGAATACAGCTAAGTCCAAGCTCGTATCCGACCATGATAGATGGTTGTTATCAAAGGGTCTTCACCCAGATCAAATTCGTTCCAAAAAAGACAAAAAATCGCTTGACTTATCCTTCAGAAAAGAGTATAATGAGTCTATGGTGGTTGATCGTTCTACTCGCGAATACGACAATAAGAAGCTAGTCGCTGGTGATTGTTCGAAGCGCGATATTATGACAAACCTTCATAAAGAACCAGAGCACGTTCAACAGGAGATACTGAAGAAAGCGAGTCTGGTGATGCCCCTTTATAATAAGGGCGGTCTACAATATGCTGGTCCGAATGTAGATTTAACTACGGTTGGAACAAAATCTCGAAGAGGATGACTAAATAGATGGCTACGGATATTGAACTTGCAGAAGTATTCATGAATGTTTCTGAAACGATTACCGTCAACCGTTATGAAAACGGTTGGATGGTCGAGGTCTCTGGCAACGATCATAACGACGATTGGCAGAATAAGAAGTTTATCTTCTCTGATCTAAAAAATGTCTTGACTTTTATCGAAGACTATAGTAAGATTAAGTTAAGCTAAAGACAGGAGATACGGATATGGACATGATCGAAATCCAGCTTCAAGATCAGACGGGTAACTGGCGTACGTATTCGTATACTCAAAATGTTCCTCTCTTGTATCGAGATGGGATGCGTCAGCTGCAGTGGCAGTTTCCGAATGCTCGGATTCGTGCAGTTGATTCGAATGGCCGAGTTGTTGATATATTTTAATATGGAGAAAGTATATAATGGTTGCTAATGTTACAAAGGTTGAGAAGGTTTTTGAGGCTCTTGTAGGTCGTGGCGAGGAACTAACTGCTCAGCAGATTAAGACTCGTTATGGTGTTGCTAATCCGCATGACGCTGTTTATCAGATTCGTCAGATGGGTTATGCGATTTATCTAAATGAGCGCAAGAACTCAAAGGGCGAAACTGTCGCTAAGTATCGTGCTGGTAAACCAAGCCGCAAGTTGATTGCTGCTGGATATCGAGCGCTGGCCGCTGGTCTCTAATCGAGAGGGCGGTCCTAGTGGCCGCCTTTTTTATGTGGATGTGCACCGAATTGGTTAGGTAGAGGTCTGCAAAACCTTAATATGTGGGTTCGAGTCCCATCATCCACTCCATGCTTCCTTAGCTCAAAGGTAGAGCAATCGCTTGATAAGCGATAGACGTTGGATCGATACCATCAGGAAGCACCATGGCCCCATCGTCTAATGGTTAGGACAGCGGCCTTTCAAGCCGTCAATACGAGTTCGAATCTCGTTGGGGTCACCAGTTTATGGACCGATAGCTCAGTTGGTAGAGCAGGGGACTCTTAATCCCTTTGTCGTGGGTTCGAATCCCTCTCGGTCTACCATTTATGGATCCGTAGCACAATAGGTGGTGCAAGGGACTTTTAATCCCAAGGCTGTCGGTTCGAGTCCGACCGGATCCTCCATCATATGGTCGTGACGCTGGGTAGCGGGGAGGCTCTTATAAAGCCTTTAGCATCAGATGGGTGTTCTTCAGTGGGTTCGAGTCCCACCACGACTACCAAATAAATAGGTTGTAATAACGGGGAATGGGCTAGGTACCCGCACGTCCCTTGCACGGATGTTGGCAGTTCGATCCTGTCATCTCGCACCAGAAAACAGAGTTGTCACGCTTCCACTATGTCTTATTAGAATAGAATAGCGCACTAGACAACTTATTATAATGCGCTTGTAGTCCAATTGGTAGAGGCGCTGGTCTTAGAAACCAGATGTTGTAAGTTCGAATCTTACCAGGCGCACCAATATAAATATGCTTCTCTGGTGTAGCTGATGCGCACGTCTGTCTGAAGAACAGAAGGACTTTGTTTGATTCAAAGGGGAAGCACCATTTGATTGTGTAGTTTAATGGGAAAGCACTCTATGTAAGAGCCTATTGGAGACATTCAATATGGACAGAAAAGGCAGAGATACAGGTTCGATTCCTGTCGCAATCATTTATGCCCTCGTAGCCCAATTGGCAGAGGCCGTTGACTCAAAATCATCGCTAGTGTCGGTTCGAATCCGACCGAGGGCACCATGTCTCGATAGCTCAACTGAATAGAGCATCGGTCTACGAAACCGAAGGCTGTAGGTTTGACTCCTACTCGAGACACCATTCGGGGATAGTTAAATTGGCATAACGTCGGATTTTGGTTCCGACTTTCTAGGTTCGAGTCCTAGTCCCCGATCCAGTTTTGCTGGCATAGTGTAAAGGTAGCACACGAGATTGTGGATCTTGTAGACTAGGATCGATACCTGGTGCCAGTGCCATTAAATGCTGTCGTAGCTCAGTTGGTAGAGCAGCGCATTAGTAATGCGCATGTCGGGAGTTCGATTCTCTCCGACAGCACCACTTGACTTTTTGCAGTTCTAGGGTATAATATAAATATGAATGATATGAACTTCCCTAACTATTATGTCTGTAGAGAGTGTTCTCGAGTAACTCGAACGTATCCAATCGGTTGCGATCGAGTGATGTGTCAAGTAAAGAAAGATATGATCAACGATATCTGTTGGAACATTATCTTTTTGGTTATGTTGTTTGGTGGCGGTTATTGGTTCTTT
>Ga0208362_1000591_pt1 | contig 11959 bp, 26 predicted proteins | sample LakMenEpi13Oct10_FD_150693 | JGI IMG/M metagenome (GOLD analysis project Ga0208362, IMG submission 150693) | Freshwater microbial communities from Lake Mendota, WI - 13OCT2010 deep hole epilimnion (SPAdes) | ecosystem: Environmental > Aquatic > Freshwater > Lake > Epilimnion/Euphotic zone ... | reverse complement strand
ACTACTCTCTGCCTATAGGCCCAGACCTAGATAACCAGACCAGCCTGACCCAGCCCCACAGTATACCCAGAGCCAATTACTAGGGCCTAGCCCATGACCCAGTGCCTGGGTCTACGGAGTCCCAGCCACCAGCCCATTGGGGTACCCCTGGGCGGATTTAAACGGGACTACGGAGTGGGGCTCGCGGGGGGCCCGGAAACGGACAGGCCGCCGGGTCGTGGAGCCCGATGGTACAACTGGACACTAGCTGTCTGGTCTGTGAATCTTGTGCGAGAACGTTCACAGCAGGCAGGATAAATAACCTCATGAAGATAAACAGTTTTGAAGACCTAGGCAGGCCAGGTACCGAGGGGCCAACTGGCAATCTGGTGTCGGCGAAAGAAGCCTGCCGCCGGTTAGGGGTTACGAAGCGGACCCTACTTAAGTATGTTGAAAGGGGGCTGCTGATTCCCCACCGCAACGTGGTTAACCGCAGGACCTACTACGACGTCGACGATCTCTTGAAGCTGTATGGTGGCAAGATCTCGAAGGGCAGGCGGGTTGTTGCCTACTGTCGGGCTGCTAGACTACAGGATCAGGGCGCGGCTGGTGTCTCAGCTGAAGAGAGGCTCTCGGCCCAGATAGACAGGGTGCAGGCCTACTGCGCGCAGGCTGGGATTCAAGTAGATGAGATTATTGCTGATGTATCGGGCGCGACACAGGTGGACGAGAGGTCTGCTGGTTTTAATAGACTAATGGAAGTTGTTCTTACCAAACAATGCGGCGTACTGGTCATAGAGAACTTCGACAGGATAGGTCGCTGGGCTGCTGCTAAGATTATGAAGCGCTTCCTTATCTGGCACGGGGTCGAAATCGTCGAGATCATGCCCACCTGGCAACTCGAGGAATACCGAATCGAAGCCAAGCAGGATCTAGCCGACGTGCTAGTCGAAGCCAAACGCTTGATGGCTGGCGGGCTGTAGAAACTGACGGGCCCAGGCTAACTCACACCAAGTCTAATATACCCAATCCCGGGCCACGCTGGCCAGGGCGGCCTTACTACGGAGTCCGGGGCCCGCTCGCCCGCTCCAAGTAGCCAGCCCGCCTGCTCGGGACTAGGGAGTAACCCCACCGCCCGCTCTATGGGCTCTCGCCCGGCCCAGGGCTGGGACTAGGGAGTGCCCGGGGGGCCGGCCCAAAGCCCTAAACCCTGGCTCTCGAGACCAGACTCACAGCCCAGATTCGAGGCATTTCCCCAGGGGCGGAGGGGCTCCCCGGCCTGGAGGTGAAGGGGCCAGCCTCACCCGGGCCGGCACCGCGAGGGGTCCCATCTCGTTCACCAGAATGTGACAACTACCGGACGATAAATAGCAATAAAATCCAATAGTAGATGGCAGCAGCAAAGTCACCCGCTAAATCTTCAAAGAAGACCCAAACTGTCTCAGTTCGTGTTGAAAAGAAGGTTAGCCGCCCAGGCGTACATGCGAAAACCAAGACTTCCAAGAATAAGACTTCTAAGAACTACAAGAAGCCTTATGTAGGTCAAGGCAGATCGCATTAAAAAAGGGAACCCCTTGGCGAGGGGTTCCCGGTCGTAGACGGCATCGAAAGTTATAGGCTGTACTATTCGATACTTAAACTGTTATACTAGGACTAGGGAGTAAGTTTCACCGTGCTCCTAAAACAACAAAAGGGACTCTCATGAGTCCCTTTGCTGGTTATTGGGCTTTTAATTACACGGCTTCGACTGTAGCAACTGTTGCCTCTGTCTCGGCCTCATGCTCGTCTAGGAGTCTATCGGACCAGATTACTGACCCGTTCTCCAACTTATAGTAGAGCCGTTGATCGACAGAGGAGCCGCCGCGTCGGTTCTTCGAGAAGGAGACATAGCGACGGCTCATATCATCCTTGCGGATTTCCATCATGGCAGTTGTGGCGTGTTTCAGATAGGTACCGCCGACATAGGTACCCGACTTGGTCATGTGCTGAATCGCAAAGATCGTCTTGCCGAGTTTATCCGCAGATTCAATCAAGAGATTAGTTAACCAAGTTGCAGCTCTATTAGCCTTCCATCCGAGGACGTCTGTCATCTTAACGACTACGTCTTGATAGGAATCTATTAGGATAATATCATGTTCTCCCTTGAGCACGTTCTCTAACATCTGGTCAAAACGTAGATGTAGATAATCAGTCAACAAGAGAGTCGGCACCTGAGAGATCGCAGGATTCTTCTGGTAATAGAAGAACAGGTCGTTGCGTGTCATTTCACTTGAGACATATAAGACCTTAGCGAGCGGGTCAGCCCAACAGATTTTAGCTAGAATATCTAGCATTACTGTCGACTTACCAACACCGGACTCGCCAACGACAATGTTAGCCGTGCCGGACAGGATACCTCCCTCGAGATCATGGTCCGAAAACATCTGGTCAAGAAGAGAGTTTGTCTTCCAACGGCGGAATTCCGGAAAACTCATGCTGCCGATATTCAAGATTTGCGGCTGCACTGGCTCGGTTTGAATCATTACATTAATCTGGCCCGGCAATTCATGTCGCATCTTCTTAACGACACCATTAAAGAGACCATATGATACATTGTATTCAAGACCAGATTCCTGCTCAGAATCCTTGAAGCCTTGATATAAGTCTTGCACAGAAAGGGTAGCCGGAACCCTGGACTCGTGGTGCTGTGCAAACCACTGTCTAACTAGGATTTCTTTACGGCCGATTTTTACGTCTTGCATTTTGCTGTTTTTTTATTTGGTTGTAATGGTTTATAGTACCCAATCTGGGCTGAGCCTGGTGGGATTACCACCAGGAATCATAGAATACTTTATCGCCTTCTTCAATCGCTCGTCTGGCGTCCTCGATAAACTTAAGGTCTTCTTCCAGTTCTGACCCATCTGACGCGCCAAAGAAGAAGCCTTCCGTGTTTGGCAGCTTACTGTACTTGATGTCAGCCTCGAGAATAAAGAGGTCGTCTAAGGTCAGCTCAACTGGCGTGCAGTTAAACGACTCGGCCTGCCCGCCCTTTTGATAATAGAGCCTCTCCATCCAACCGTGCAGGTTCGGGTGCTTGCGCCAATAGGCCAAATCGGATTTCTCGGCAGATTCATTATAGACTTCATCTTGAAAGTCTACTGGCTTGCTAATCTGTACCGACGTACGGTACGCATACATGTCTAGTCCCATATTTCTTGAATTTAAAAAGGTATTTCGTTAATTACTTCGATTGGTTCTGCTTTGCGAACATAGGCAAGGTCTGCCCAAGTCTTTGCGCCTACTGCATCGTATTGAGCCTGCGAGTAGAGTTCAGTATTGTACCATAACTGGTTAATCGTACCGATATCCAAAGTTCTAAGAATATCTTCGTCGATCACGTGAATCTTCTTGCCAACTCGTGCGAAGACAGTCAGCCAATTATCGGAGCCGTCTGCTTGGAATTCCACGGTCTGTAGAGCTCCTTTCTTCCAGCCGCTTAGTACTGAAGCTGGATGAATAGAATAGTTCTCATTCTCGGCGTAGTTAAGATCGCGAGTTACTAGGAATCCAGCTCGGCACTTAACGATTACTCGGAATTTTCCTTGGCGACCTTGCATAAAATCGCAAGTATGTAAGCCATTTGTGATTGTGATTGTCTGTCTCATAGTCCTAAGAATTCAATTCCCAATTTAGTTAATGTTTTGAAATCAGATTGTTTAACCTTTGTCATCTTGGCCTGGCCAGCGACGGTTAGGATTACAGTTGGACCTTGTAAAGACCAAATATATTCTTGGCCTTCATTGAGTCCGACAGCGGCGAGCAAGCGGCTGGCCATTGTCATTTGTTCTTGTTTAGTTGTCATATTGCTTTTATTTGGTTGATATAGTAAATATACCAAAAAACTTTTGAAACTGAAAAAACTTTTGAAACTTTTTTTACAAAAAAAAGGGCCAGATTTCTCTGACCCTTTCTTACTAACCATTATTATGCAAACAGAAAAACAAACCAAACTTTGTACTCCGGGCCGGAATCGAACCGGCATGGACCTTTCGGCCCGAGGGATTTTAAGTCCCTTGCGTCTACCGGTTTCGCCACCGGAGCAGAGGTCTTATTGACCTATGCCCAATACTGCACGCTGTTCAGGCGTGAGGGCGTCTATTCCCTGATCGGCGATTATATCCAAAACTTCGTCGACCGTCCATTCACGGCGGGCAGGTTTTGGAGCTTCGCCTCCCATTACTTCATCGATCTTCGCAATGAACTCGTCCGGTAGGTTGAACTTAGCGTCTTCACGTTTAAAGATAAAGAAGTTAGGTCCGAGTTCTTTAAGCTCTTGAGCGATTTGGGCTACCTCAGATTCTGTATTAAATACAGACATAATAGCACCTGGTACTGGGGTTGCAATCGCCTTGCCAATCATGTGAGGGGCTAGGATAGCGGTGATTGCTGGGTTGGGAACTTCGCCGAAACGAATCAAAATAACTTGTGTCATAACATTGTTTTTATTTGGTTGATACAGTAAATATACCAAATAATTATGACATCTGAAAATATTTGCAAATATTTTTTATCTTGATTCCGGGCCTCTACGTCCGCGAGGCTTTACTTCCGGTTGGGGAGCAGGAGTCTCAGACTTCTTGGCTTTCGGCTTGTAATAACGTTTCTTCTTTGGCTTTGGAGCATCCGCGGCTGGTTCAACGTGTGGAGCTTCGGATTGAGCAATTGCTTCTTTCTCGAATACTTCGTTCGTTACCTCAACGCTTATTTTTCCAGCGACCTGGGCAGGCTTGCCAAAGAATAAGTTTTTTAACCAATTAAACATGTCTTCTATGGTTTTTTTATTTTATACTCTTATCTATCCCAGGGTTTTAAACCTAAAAAAGGGAGAGCCGCCAAGCCCTCCCTCCTGAGCACTAGACCTTTACGCCTAGTCGTAGACAACTCTTGCTACTTTGGTGGTAATGTGGTTATTATCCACAATGATCTTGCCTTTATCTGTTGAGTCCTCGCCTTCCCAATAGACTATACCATTGAGTTGCACGCCCCATTTAGAAAAGAAATTATTAATTAGATATTTCAACCACGGCACATACTCATAGAACTTTTCGCCGCCATCCCATTCGAGTCGAGTTCCAGCCTCGTCGACGGTCCACTGGCACCAGAGTCCGGGTTGAGCTTTACCGTTTGCAACCATATCGTCGCGTAGCATCATCCACTTGGCGAAGCTCTCGCTTCCTGCCATGACTGGCTGGCCAGGAGGCGTGTTAAAATCTATAATGCTTGAATCTCGGCCCTGGCCAAAATCGCCTGGTCCGCCAACAAAGAACTCGCCTTCATGACCATAGATATCGTAATGGGTCTCTGCGGCTGGATTGCCGTGTTTACCATTATATAGTTTGTGGAGTTCCTCTACATTCCTCTTCATACGACGAGTACGATTGAATAATTGAATGTATGTCTTTTCTTCTTGGGTGAGAGGCCTACTCAATTCAAAGTAGCCGTCAAATTCTGTGGTGTATCCCATGTCTGTTTTTATTTGGTTAAGGCTAATATACCAAATAAATCTTAATTGGACTAACTAAACTGAAAAAACTTTAAAGACTTTCTGTACCTTTGCGGATTATTGGAATCTCTGCGATCCACCATAGCTCGGCATCGGGTCTCCACATTGCGGCTTCAAAGCTATCGAACTTGGCAGAATTCCAGACTCTCGAGGAGCCAGCCTTGCGTAGCTCGGCCAAGGCCTTGCGTTCGGCTATGTTCGGTATTGCAATACTTGCTCTAAATAGAATCCATTGATAGGCTGCTCTAAAAGAAGTCAAGGCGCCCATATGCTGAACGCCTTGCGAGTCTTGCCTAGAAACTATAAAGATTGTTTTACTCTTTACTGTCCTCGGCATCGGCCAACCAAATTTTAATGCACCAGATAAAGATGATACCCAGTGCTAGTGAACACCAAGTAATCATATTAGTTTAATAAGGAATCTTTAAGTCTTTTGAGTTCGGCACATTTCTCGTACTCTTCCTTGGTTTGGAAGTAGTCAATCATTGTGTCCAATGCCTGTTGCTTGCCCTCAACTGGGGTTAGATCATGAATCGCATCTTTGAAGTCTCCGCGCAGGGCTTCATATAACCTTTCCATGAAAGCGTCATAATCAGTATAGCGTAGCTTTACTAAGCTAACGAGTGCTGATTGATATTTAGGTACTTCTTGCATTGGAGAGGCGGTGCTTTTATTTATACTTGACATTGTTCTAGTGTTTTGCTTTTTCCTTATAGCTATTATACTTAATACTCTAGAGTTTGGTTTAATTCTTTTCATAATCTGTTTAATCTTTCTCCAAATAAGTTAAACAAAGTCAAGCAAATATAATAAAAAACGGGCCATTGCGGCCCGTTTAAATGATTCCTTACTAGGGAGTCCCTGCTTAGTTGTCAAGCTTGGCAGCAAGCTGCTTCATCTTTGCTCTCGACATCTTCAAGCTGCGTCCGACTTCCGGTACAGTCTTGCCAGTCTGTTCAGCAATTTCCTTGACAGAAAGGCCGTCTCCGACCAAGCCATAGAAGAGTTCGACAATCGAGCGGTCTTCGTCTTTTAACTTGCCGAGTAGCGCATTAACGGTCTTGGTCTTTTCAGCTTTTTCGAATTCAGCATAGACCTCCGGTCCAACTGCGCAGAGTACGTCGCCAAGCGTTGCACTATCGCTGTCGCTTGAATCAAGCGGGCGGTCTAGCTCAACGTTGCGTAAGTTAATTTCTTCGCCCTTCATCTTGCGCTTGTAGATGTCGTATTCCTGATTTACCGGCAGTCGAACTGTACGACCATACTCGCAAAGGGCAAGGTTAAGTCGTTTACGAATCCAGAACTGGGCATAGGAAATAAACTTTACATCCTTTTCGCCTGAGAATTTAAGAGCAGCTTCAATAAGACCGATATTACCTTCTTGTATAAGGTCGTCTATTGATAAGCCCATCCCTATGAACTTGTTTGCTAGTGTCACAACGAACTTAAGGTTCGCGTTTACAAGCTTGTCTAGGGCGCGCTGGTCTCCCGCTTGTATTCTAAGAGCCAGCTCCTTTTCCTCTGCTTTGCTGAGAGGAGAGCTCTCCGCTTGTATTTCCCTGAAATACGTTGGGAGATTTTCCGTGGTTTCAAATCTGCGTTGCATAATCTTTATTTGGTTTACGATTGTATATCAAATATAACAAATTATTTTGACATATAAAAATTTTTATGAAGAAAGTTATTAACATTTTGAACCTTTATTCTTCTTCAAAATAAAGGAGCGCTACACATTCAGCATGTTCAAACATGCCCATGTCTTCGAATTGAGTATAAGCTCCGTCCGGGTCGGCGAGCTCGACTACCATTCTAACTTCTTGAACGACGCTGAGTCCGAATGTCTCAACTGCTTCGTGGATTTTTTCTTTAGTTAGCATTGCGTTTTCTATTTGGTTGTTTATGGATTAGTGATTACTTACTAGGGAGTAAGTTGTGAAGACCTCTGACCTCTGCCTCGGTCAGGAACTTGAAGTTTGAAAAGCCCTGTGCTGCTTCATTGACCGCTTCGTCGAGGATGTAATCAACATACTCTTCGAAAGATTCAAACTCCCCGTTGAGAAAGTCTTCATCTTGGTCCGTGAGAGTTAAGACTTCAAAGCGCGGCTCTGTAACGTAGCCGCCCTTTGTCAAGCAGTAAAAGATTTCTGTTTTCATTGTGCTTGTGGAATAAAGATTTGAGAGTTTATGGATACTGAGCGCCACTCTCCAGTTAGGAGGTCCCAAAAGGTAACCACTTTCGGGGAAGCTTCCCGCACGCCCTGTGGGTGGTGGTTTGCGGGGATGTGGTTCAAATTAGTCGTACCCATTGCGGTGCGTAGGGTACCATCTTTCTTGACGAAAGCAAATTGGACTAGGCCTGTGCGGAGCATTTCTTTGAGCTGCGCTGGCGGAACTGGGGCTTGATGTTTGTGTAGCATATGGTTATTTTTATAAAGTAAATATAAACAAATATTTGAAACTAGTACAATGTTTTTGAATTTTTTTGAAAAAAAGTTATTAACATTGAAGTTCCGGTGCAAGACCTAAATTTATTAAACCTTGATGGTATGAAATGGTCTCTTTAAAAGAGTCAACATCATCAATTACCATAATGATTCGCGAACGGTCAATCGGCTTCAACGTTGCCCATGCCGCAGCGCATGCATCGGTTTGTGCATAGCCAGTCCCCATCCAGGCCAGGATTTTTCTCGAGCCATCTTCGGATACTGCGTTCGGCAACCGCAAGTCAGGTACACAACCCATACTGAAGCGGTCAAACTCGCCACGGCCTTTAGCTCTAATTACAGGTTTGCCCAGTAAGCTCGCTACCTTGCCAATGTGTTTACCTGTGGTTCGACTATACTTAGCGTACTCGTGAACACCGGATTCCTTGATTAGGGCGACCTCAGTCTCATAACTGATTACCTTATTACCCACAATATGTAGATGTGGATTGATTCGGAGGATTATCTCTTGCTTCATAATGGTTGTTTATTATAAATATCTTGAAGTTTAGGAAAAGACCTCTTCGGTTGAAAATAATTTTGCAAAAGTATCCGCAACCTTGATTGGACCTGCAAACCCATTCGCTTGACCCCATATCTCGGCCTTCTCAGAATGCGTGCATCTTGGGATTACAGTAAATACTACATCGCCCGTTTCGATTTCACAGATACGAAAGTCATCGTACGTTGGGCCGACCATCGGACAGTTGTTCTTGAAAAAGACATAGTGCTTGTCCAGGTCTAATTGCGGATTTACTTTGATAAACTTAATTACCTTTGGCATTAACCTCTCTGCGCGAATACGAAGTGAATCGTCTTTGCAGAACCAGTCGTAGAAGCCCCAAAAGCAGTTACCATTTTCTGCGCCTTCAAATAGAATAGTACGGTTGTTTTTCCAGGCGGCAATCTGTTGTTTAAGTGTTGACTTATTTGTTTCCATGATTTTAGTTATTATAGATTATTGATTAAGGTTACTAGGGAGTACTCGGCCCGCTATGAAGCGAGCTCGAATACTTAGTTTACTTGTGCTCCGCAAATACTGCATTTAATAAGCGAGATTCCGGATACGTGTCGAACTGCGACATAGGTTTTAGGATGGGTGCATGTTGGTTTTTGCATGGTTGGTGTTTTGATTAGGTAAATATATTACAAATTTTTGAAATAAACAAATATTTGTTGAAGAAGTTACTAGGGAGTACTCGGCCCGCTATGAAGCGAGCTCGAATACTTCGGTTGGATTGAATCCTCGTTGGTTGGCAATCATGTGGTTCAAGCAGTGTGGACCGATTGCGGTGCGGATTGACTCGGGATGGGTTAGCGGTTGGCCGCATTTGCAGCATCGACCCTCGTGGTAGAGATTGATTTTACCGCGGAGCAGGTTGGGGTCAGAGGTTACGGCCTTGAGCCAGCGGAAGACGCGAGCGAGCTGCTCGTCCGGATTAACCTTGCGGCTGAGGCTCCAATTGCCAGAGTCAGTAAACACGGTGCCAGCGTAGGCATAGCTTTGGACGCGATCGCCGAGCAGCTTGACTCCGACGTGGAACATTGGCAGGAGAACTTTACGGTCCCGCTTGTCTCGGGCTTGAGAGACCTTAATGGTTAGGTGGGTACCGGCTTCAATATTTTCGAAGGTGAGTACAGCACGGCCGGCAAAGAAGAGCGTGGGAAGAGCTCCGATGGCTACGTTTGAGCGGTTGATTCTGCGTTGCATAGTTATTTGGTTTTAATGTTAAGTAAATATACCAATAAACCTTGAAATAAAAAAATATTTTTTGACTTTTTTTGAAAAAATTTTTGGCTAAAAAAGGGCCAAGTTACCTTGACCCTTGACTTAAGTTAATCCTCAGCTCTCCATTCCAATATGGTGTCCGCGCCAAAGACATCTCCACGAGAACCAAACCCAAAGGAGAGGCTTCCGATAGCGGACATTTCAGGTTTGAGCAAGTAAACCGCATGGTAATAATCGCTTTCCATTGATTCATTAAACTCGATTACTGCAACGTCGACATCGGTAAAGAGTTGATAAGTATCTCCATCGTAGGAGCAATTGATAAGTAGGTACATAAACTTGGATTTTAAGGGTTAATTAAAATTCGCGACAAGCGGTTCCGCTGTAGTTGCCCAAGCAGAGTTGAACAATTGCATAGCCCAAGGCAAGGAGCGTGGTTGAGAAAAGTGCTACGCTCAAGAGTTGCAGTGAGCGGTAAGTAATGATTTCTAAATTTTTCATGTTTACGTTTTTAATTGGTTATAGTAAATATAATACTAAACTCTGAAATAAAAAAATATTTTCATAAAATAATTGAAATTTTTTTCAGCTAAAAAAAGGCCGAGCTCCTGCTCGACCCGTTGTTATGCAACCAAACATTAACAACTCTAACCCATCCACTAATATACTTGAACTGGGCCGGACACGATTCGGCCAGTTGGTTCGCAAACGTATTGATACTTGCGGTCCAGCACGTATGAGAAGTATCTGCCGTCCCAACGAACTTCGGACCAGCTCGAGTTGATTACCATATCGCCACGTTGGTTACCGAATCCGTCGTAGATAACAGCTCGACTGCCAAAGGTAACTGCGTAGGTTTCGCGGTCCCAGCCCAAGAGGTCGCCATGGAAAGAAGAGATTCCGCGGGTTTCGCCTGACTCCAACACGACTTGCAGCAGGCCTGGGGTTTTAGTAACTCGTTGTATCATAGAGTTAATATACTCTATTTCGAACCGTAAAGGATTTCATTTAGCATTGAATCAATCTCACTCTGACTCGGGCTGGAGACAAGGTCTAGAGCCCGCTCCAGCCGAGCCCGAGCTTCTGAATCTTTGACCGCGCCAAAGAATGTCTTTAGGGTCTTGGCCAACAGAGCAGTTTCTGCATCCGCCTCTCGAGCGGCGGTCCAGTCCAATGTCTCTGCTAAGTCCAGCAGATGCTTAAAAACTTCTTCTTTGCGGTGTACGTTAGACATACTGATTCTAGATTGAGTGGTTTTTCAGCTAAGCTTTTTCCGCATTAGGCTTGCGGAGCTTGAATAGATTATAGGCAACATTGACAATGCGATCGTTGTCGTGGCGGCCAAGTAGAACTAGGCTTGTATAGCCGTGAGAGAAGCCGGTTGCTTTGCTAACCTTTGCAACATCGCCTCGACGTTTACGTGCTTGAATGATTGCTAGTTTTTGGGCCTGACTAAGTCGGGGATTTTTCATTGTGATTTGATTGGCTTATTATAGGTAAATATACTCAGAAATTTCGAGAGCGGGCCACGGCTGCGCTGTTGCTCGTCACGGTGTTGCAGCCACTGGTCGGCCAGTTCCGCATAGCGTTGCGCACAGGCTCGTTGGGCTGGAGTGGTGGCAGAGCGCAGCACCTTTTCGCGTTTATGCACAACTTTAAAGTAGAGTGCATCGTAACCCGGCCACATTAGCTTTTATCTGATTTAGAGTTGCCACGATTGAGTAGAAAGTTTATCAGCACGATTAGGCCGACAGTTTGTAGGAAGCCAATTTTCGGTAGGCCAAAGAGTTCGGGACAGAGCCAGTTCCAGAGCAGTTGGACTGGGATTGTAACGAGTAGAGTCCAGACCGCGAGGACTCCAATAAAAGCGCCTAGCGCAGTTAAGACCTTGGAAAAATTGTTCATATATTGTTTTTAATTGTTTTTAGTTGCATTATCTCTTTGCAATTGCCCGCTTCTCGAGCCCACGGAATTCGGCAGTATCCACAACTTGCACCAGGGCCGGGCCGTAGAGGCCGTCACGCCAAGCTTTGGCAACGCAGGCACTACGTTCGCAGCGTAGGAACCAGACCTGGGTTTCGGACTGGTTGGTAATACAGATTTCAGATTGCTTGACCAGTTGCTTGTCAACGCCGCAGCTTGCGAGAGCAAGGCTGGCTAGGAGGATAAAGTTATTTTTCATGTTTTTGTTGGATAAGTAAATGTAATCTTTTCTTAACTCGGTTA
>Ga0208362_1000581_pt1 | contig 12080 bp, 10 predicted proteins | sample LakMenEpi13Oct10_FD_150693 | JGI IMG/M metagenome (GOLD analysis project Ga0208362, IMG submission 150693) | Freshwater microbial communities from Lake Mendota, WI - 13OCT2010 deep hole epilimnion (SPAdes) | ecosystem: Environmental > Aquatic > Freshwater > Lake > Epilimnion/Euphotic zone ... | reverse complement strand
GCTATTCGAGTGATTTCGAAATGGCGCGGTTGGTCTGCTCCGCGCCCCGCGTAGAGCGCAGTTACTACGCGGCTTCGGCGAGGGCTTTGAGTGTGCGTAAGTTGCGACGCCAAATTGCTTTCATCACAATCTGACCGCCCACAAATGCGCCAATAGGTCCGCCGAGCCACCATGGAAACACGAGTTCTTCAGTCCATGTGAACTTGGTATGTCCGTTTTCAATCGGTGACAACGTGAATTCGCCAGTACCTGTGACAACACCAGTGTGAGTAACACCCATTGCTTTACCAGGCACCCACGAGGTGATGGTCATTTCATCAACAAGACTAATGAAGGCCACTTTGGTGTCGCAGAAAAACTCTGTGCCAGTACCACGTGTTTGATCTGTTTTGAATCGGATGGCAACCGCGTCGGTCATCCAGTCGATGTGTCGCTCGATTGGCTCCACCACATTCCACACGTGGTCGGGAGACGCAGCGATGTCTACAGAAACTTGGATGCGAGACATGCTTAGGCCTTTACTGCTGCAGCACGCAATGCAGTTGCTGCTTGTTCTGGCGCGACCACGTTGATCATGACGCCGGTGCCGCGCTCAAAGCCGGCAGTAGTGGTGAGCTTTGGCCACAAGTGTGCGTGCCAGTGGTACATACCCGAGTGATGAGATGGTGCGGTATGGAAGACCAAGTTGAATGCAATGTCGCCAAGAGTGGCAACAAGGTGTGCAAGCGCATCGCGAATTGCAATGCCGACACCATTGAGTTCTTCATCAGACGCATCGGTGATGTGCTGGTGATGTGAGCGCGGCATGATGAGCAATTCGTACGGGCTTGAGCTCCAGAACGGACACACAACAGTTGCATGACCATTGTTCAGTACGAGTCGTTCGCTGTTTTCTTCAGCTTCTGCAGTGGTGCACACGATGCAGCCACCTTTGAAACGCTCGAACGCGCGCTCTTCTTCCAAGATTTCGCCCGGCACAAATGGCAAACCAAGTAGCTGACCGTGTGGGTGAGCAAGTGATGCACCTGCTTCACGACCGTGATTCACGATTGCTTGGGTGTAACGAATGTTTGGTGTGTTTGCGTGCGCTACGAAGCGGCTCTTCAGTGCAGTCATGAGTTCTGCGATGACTTCATCTGAAAACATGTCGAGGCGAACGTTGTGGTCTGGTGAGAACACGAACACTTCGTGCGTGCCACTTGCTTCGGCCATGACATGCACTGGACCAAGGTTGCGCACTGCTAGCGAATCGTCACCTTCGAATGCGGGGTAACGGTTTGGTACCACACGCATTTTCCAATTGCCGTCGGCATCGAGATTTTCAAGAAGTGGAGGATCGCTGTGTGTGCTGCCAGGACAGAAGGGGCATTCGCGATCGGGATCGTTTTCTACCTGTGTGGCGCGTGGTGCAAAATCGCTATTGCGTTGGGCCCTGCTGGGCACCACCGTGACCCATCGGCCGGTGAGAAGGTTGAGGCGTAGTTGACTCATTTGTATTTCAGGATAGGTGGCAAATGGCCTGAAAGTGTGGCACTTCGCTACTCACCCGTATTAGACAATGATTACTACCCGTTTCGGCTGTATCGACTGACGTGTCGAGGTGAACTACTCGTGAACTGCGCACCACTTCCGTTGCCATGACGACTGTGCAGAGCCAATCCATTCGCTGCTGCGTGAGTATCTAGTTGCTGGGGTGTCCAATATCGCACGGCCCATGGTCGAAGCCGTGTCTGACCACCGTGAACAAACTGCACGAACTGGCCAGTGATGCGTTGCTCCTCTGCATGATGCGAACTGATGGATAACACCACTTCATTGGTGGTCATAGTGCGAACGGTCACATTGTCGCCCACTTCATCTGGCAAGGGCATCACAGCATCAACATGAAAGAGCCCATTGGGGGAGAGTCTTTCTGACACAAGTGCGAGACATGACAACAACGCCGGAGTATCTGGCAAGTTGAAGAGCGTGTTGTAGCCCACAAAGATCGCGTCGAACGGGCCGTCGGGAAGTGTGCGAGAAAAATCGCCGCAGACAAGTTCCACATTCGACGGAAATGATCGATTGCGAGCAACGGCCAACATCGCTTCAGATGAGTCAATGCCGATGATGGTGTCGGTGAACTGTGAACGCTGCTCGAGTAACTGCGAAATGAGGCGACCCGTGCCGACGCCTAGTTCCAAGATGCGTGCGTTATGTGCGGGCAGAGTCGCGACTACGCCAACCATGAAGTCGGCATCGTTGAGGTCTGCGTACCAGTCGTCGTACACATCAGCGAATGAGTCGCCATAGGTGGTCTCGGTGTAGCCAGCAATGCCGAATGGGGCGTCGGCTGCGTTGCTCCCAAGAAAATCACTCATACAGATAGTCCACCACGACGGTGCCGTTCACGGCACATCGGTAGCCTGAAGCCAATGGCATCGGCATCTATCCCTTCTCGCGAGTACGTGTATCTCGACCATGCCGCCACGTCTCCGTTGCGCCCTGAAGCACACGCCGCCATGGAGCCATACGGCGATGTGATGTATGCCAATCCGTCTGGTTCGCACCGTTTTGCCCGCGAAGCCCGACAAGTGATTGATGAAGCCCGTGATGCAGTGGCTGAAGCTATTGGTTGTGCGCCTGGCGAAATCATTTTCACAAGTGGCGGCACTGAAGGCGCTAACTCTGCAGTACTTGGTGCAGTGCGCCGCACGGGTGGCACAGCTGTGTGTTCAGCAACCGAGCATCATGCGGTGTTGCATTGTGTGGAACATGTGCACGGTGTTGTGGTGCCAGTGACTGAACAAGGTCCAGTTGATCCCGATGTCATGCGTGAGGCTCTTCGCACTACAGACAATGTTGCAGTGGTGTCGGTGATGGCTGTGAACAATGAAACAGGTGCGATCAATAATCTCGAATTGATTTCGCACGCAGTTCGCCGGCAAGCACCAAATGCAATCTTTCATACCGATGCTGTGCAGGCTGCATGTTGGTTAGATCTTCGTACTATTTGGTCGCATGTAGATGCATTGACCTTGTCTGCACACAAATTCGGCGGGCCAAAGGGCATGGGCATCATGGTGTTGCGCAATGGTTTCAATGTTGAGCCACTTCTTCTTGGTGGTGGCCAAGAACGCGACAGGCGAAGTGGCACTCACAACGTTGCTGGCATTGTGGGCACATCGGTAGCACTCACGCTTACAGACCAGAACCGTGCAAGTGAAGTGGCGCGTCTTGGTGCATTGCGCGATGAACTCATTCACGGAATCACAAGTCGTGTGGAGTGTGCAACCGCCACGCTTGCGCCAGGTGTTGGTATTGCGGGTACAGCGCATGTGTGTCTTGAAGGTTTAGAGAGCGAATCATTGTTGTATCTATTAGATGAAGCAGATGTGTGTGTTTCGGCAGCATCGGCGTGCGCGAGTGGGGCAATGGAGCCGTCGCATGTGTTGGCAGCCATGGGCGTGCCTCGTGAACGAATCAAGGGTTCTCTTCGTTTCAGCCTTGGTCATACCACCACACGCCAGCATGTGCAGGCCGCAGTGGAAGCCACAGTTGCAGCAGCATCACGACTTGGTGCAAAAGTGAGTGTGTCATGAAAGTTCTTCTTGCAATGTCTGGTGGAGTCGACTCTTCTGCTGCAGCGCTAGTTCTACGCGAGCAAGGTCACGATGTAGTGGGCGTCACTATGCGCTTGTGGGGTGGCGAAAGCGATACAGGTTGTTGTTCAGTGTCCGACGTTGACGATGCACGTCGAGTAGCGCAACAAGTAGGCGTTGATCATTTGGTATTTAACTTTTCGGAAGAGTTCAACCAACACGTGGTGGACCCATATGTGAAGTCACACGTGGAAGGGACAACGCCGAACCCATGTATTGAGTGCAATCGCCATTTGAAGTTCGACAAGTTGATTGAGCGCGGTCGCGCCTTAGGTTTTGATGCTGTTGCCACTGGTCACCACGCGCGCATTGTGGAACAAGATGGTGTGAAGCGATTAGCTCGCGGAGCAGATGCCCTGAAAGATCAGAGCTACGTGGTTCATATGTTGTCTGGTGAAGACCTCAGTTATGTGATGTTTCCAGTAGGTCACATGCAGAAATCTGAAGTTCGCGAACTTGCAACAACAGGTGGTCTTCGCACCGCAGCAAAACCCGACAGTCAAGATGTGTGTTTCATTGGTTCCACCATTGGTCGTGCCGGCTTCTTGGAACCACGCCTCACGTTTAACCCTGCTCAAGTCGTAGATGCATCGGGTGACACTGTGGGTGAAGTGCCAGCCGTTGAACTAGTTACGTTGGGTCAACGTCGCGGGCTTGGCTTAGGTGGTGGCGACAAGCGCTATGTAGTGGCCGTAGATGTTCCTGCGCGACGCGTCACGGTGGGCGATGAATCAGAGCTGTACGTCAGCGAAACACGCATTGGCACGTTGTCGTGGCCATACAACAGCGACACCTCACTAGTGAATGGCACAGAAGTATTGGTCCAGGGCAGTGCACATGGTGATCGTGGCGCAGGGGTTGTAGCAATTGATGGCGATGAACTCACTATTCGCTGGTCACGACCACATCGTCGTATTGCGCCAGGACAAACAGTTGTTTTCTATGACGCCTCAGACACCATGGTGCTCGGCGGAGGCATTGTTCTTTCTTAAGAAAGCGCAGCCATTGCCACGTGTATGCGACGTGGTGCAATAACAAAAGTCTTCACATGCAGTGCTTCGGTAGTGCCCAAAGTTTTGGCAGTGATTTTTGACAGCACCACTTTGTCGGCTTCCTTCATCTCCACGCTGAGCCGTGGCCCAAGAACACCACCAGTGAAATCGGCCGCTTCACCATTTTCTGTAACAACTTGTAGTGATGCGATGCCGTTCTTCGAAGTCATATGAGTTTCGGCGAGCACCATGTGATCATGCACAACGAGGCCGGCAGGAACAAGGACAAGCCAACGTCGAGCGAGTCGGTGTAAACGCTTTGGAACAATACGTACAAGAACTATCCCCACTACAAGTAGTGGCACGCCGACGATGTAGTTCTGTGTAGCGATGAATAGAGAGCCGCCAATCAGCGAACCACACAACAACGCCCACACCAAGGCAGCAGGCGCCATGTGTGGAACTGGAGTGCGAAGTGAGAATCGTTTTTCGTCGCCGTACGCGCCACCTTGTACGAATGCATCAACAAAAAGTGCAGATGAACAAATGATGAATACAACGATGGAAGCAAAGATGGCAAGTGGAGCAGTGGCGACGAGAGAAACAACGATGGCTAACGGCGTGATGCATCGCGTGATGGTGAGAGTTATGGGAGAAGGAACAAGAAAACCAATGAAAACAGATGTCCAGCACAGCCAACCCCACACTGCAAGAACTACTGCAAATGCTGTGGAATGAGAGTCACCGTAAGACTGCCACGGAGCAACAATGGCTAGTACGACCCAGGCGAATGCAGCGAGTCCGACAGCAATGCGTTGCGGAGTGAATGGGAGTGATTTCGCCATATCTCTAGCCTGCCTTGTCGAAGGGTCATAACGGTAATTCCTTCGGTTCGTTAGTTGCGAACTCATACTGTGACAATGGTGTGAGACAGTTCTACGCCTGAAAGGAGACGCCATGACAACGGATGCCAAAGTGCCGCTTCGTGCTGGTGCCTCTTTCGGGGTGGGCAGCTTGCCGCATCGCAGTGTGTCTCAGGCTCTCGATTTTGTGTGGAGGTCTACCGACATTCCCACCATTCCTTCATTGCCACGACGCTCGCCGGCCGAGGGCATGATCGCTCAGGCACTTGTTGGTATTGAAGGCGTTTCTGTAGGCCAGTACGGCGGCATCAGTGTCGATGTGAGTGCGCTTGACGTTGACCATTTCATCACCACAGATCTTTCCTCTGACGCATACGGAGCCTTTGCGGCATTCCTCGAAACGTTCCCTGTGCGCAACAAAGGCGCAAAAGCGGTGAAGTGGCAGTTTGTTGGGCCAGTCACTCTCGGTATGGCATTGGTTCGTATTGGAATTGAAGCGTCCATTGCTTTCCCACTTGCTTTGCAAGCCGTACGCGAACACGTGAGTGCATTAGAAGAGGAAGTGCGCCGTGCAACTGGCGGCCTTACTCAAATCATTGTCCTCGACGAGCCGTTGCTTGATGAAGCATTGGAACTTGGTTTTCATATTGGGTCTGAAGAAGTCATCGACTTGATCTCTGGCGCGTTGGCAGCAGTGTCGCGAGACAACATCAACGGATTGCATTGCTGTGCTCACACAAACTGGCGTGCCATGTTGTCCACCGGGGCAAGTGTGTTGTCTGTTCCAGTTCCTTCGGTGGCAAACAACGAAGATTCATCTGAACTGTTGGCGGCAGCGAGCCGTATCTCAGACCACATGGCTCATGGTGGTCGTATTGCATGGGGTGCTGTTCGCACCGATGGTCCTATTTCTGTGAACTCGGAACGCTCATGGAAAGCTCTCATGGATGTCATGTGTTCGCTCGTGAATGCGGGAGTCGACCCAGTGCTGTTGCGTCGCATGAGTTACGTGACTCCTGCATGCGGTTTAGCCACCCATTCCGATGCTGTGGCCGAACAAGTTTTTGCACAGGTGCGAAACATTGCCACCAAAGTGGGCGAGCAGGCCACGGCCTCACGTCTCACTCTTGGCTCGTAGTTTTCAGACCATCTCTTGCGCTCTACCCCTTGAGTAGTTTGTAGGTCATGGCGCGCACACCTTCACCTAAGAAACGCATTGAGGAACTGCGCGCGCAGATCGCTCATCACAATCAGCAGTATTACGGCACCGACGCCCCCGAGATCAGTGATGCCGAGTACGACCTGCTCATGCGTGAACTGCGTGACTTAGAGACGCAGCACCCCGAGTTAGCCGACGAGCAGTCACCAACCGAGTCCGTTGGTGCGGCTGCAATCACCACGTTCGACCCTGTTGTGCACAGAGTTCCCATGACAAGCCTCGATAACGCCATGGATGAAAGTGAACTTCGCGCATGGGGTGAGCGCGTGGCAAAAGGACTCGATGGTCAGCCTGTGCGCTTTGTGTGCGAACTGAAGATCGACGGCTTGGCAATCAGTATTCGCTACGAGAACGGCCGCATGGTGCAAGCAGCAACACGTGGCGACGGCAAAGTGGGTGAAGACGTCACTGCAAACGTGGCCACCATTCGTGGATTGCCGTCTGTAATAAAAGATGCACCTGAAGTTCTTGAAGTGCGTGGCGAGATCTATATGTCCACTGCTGCGTTTCAGAAAATGAAAGCAGAGCGCGAAGCAGAGAATCTTGAACGTGTAGCCAATGGTCGTGCGCCATTGAGTGTTCCTGTAAATCCCCGAAACGCTGGCGCCGGCAGTTTGCGACAGAAAGATTCTGCAATTACTGCTCAACGCGATCTCTCGCTGTGGAGCTACCAATTAGGTGAAGTAGTAGGCGGCCCCGAATTCACGAGCCATCACTCCACTCTTGAGTACTTGCAGAAGTATGGATTTCCCGTGAATCCAGAAATCACCATGCTCGATTCCATCGACGCTGTTTTGCAGTTTTGTCAAACATGGCAAGAGCGCCGGCATGAATTGCCTTATGAAATAGATGGAGCAGTGGTGAAGGTGGACGATCTTGCCCAGCGTGAATTGCTTGGCTTCACCTCACGTGCGCCTCGATGGGCAATTGCATTCAAGTTTCCACCCGAAGAACGCCACACCATCTTGCAAGACATTCAGATTTCCGTAGGTCGCACAGGGCGTGTCACGCCGTTTGCTGTACTAGAGCCCGTATTTGTTGGCGGTTCTACGGTGGGCATGGCCACATTGCACAACCGTGATCAGGTAGCCGCCAAAGATGTTCGCCCTGGCGACACAGTGGTGGTGCGGAAAGCTGGTGACGTTATTCCTGAAGTTGTTGGCCCTGTTCTCGCAAAACGTCCGAAGAATTCGAAGCAATGGGAGTTTCCGTCGCAGTGCCCATGCCCAGTGAAATCAACATTGGTGAAACTCGACGACGTTGCAGACACTCGCTGTGTAGAACCTGCATGCCCATTCCAACGTGACCAACGCATTATCTATTTTGCATCGCGCGGAGGAATGGATATTGAAGGTCTCGGCGAGCGAACCGTATTTGCATTGTCAGATGCTGGTCTAGTTACAGATGTGGGTGATCTGTTTTCTCTCACAGTGGAACAACTGCTCACGCTTGAAGGTTTTGCTGAACTGAGTGCCCAAAACTTAGTTGCGTCCATTCAATCGTCACGCACGAAGCCTCTTCCTAAATTGCTCACTGCATTAGGAATCAAACATCTCGGGCCAGCCGCAGCAGATTCGTTGTCATCACATTTCGGAACGCTCGACGCAATTGCTTCTGCATCAACTGAAGAACTGTCTTCCGTTGACGGTGTTGGAACGGTTATCGCTGCATCGATTGCATCGTGGTTCTCAATTTCTGAAAACCAAAACATTATTCAAAAACTCAGAGATGCGTCCGTGGAGTTTGGTCGGGTAGAAGTCAGCACGCTTCCACACACGCTTTCAGGTAAGGCCGTGGTTGTCACAGGAACTCTTGCCAATTATTCGCGTGAAGGTGCAGAGAACGCCATTAAGGCTCGCGGAGGAAAAAGTCCGGGAAGTGTGAGCGCAAAAACATTTGCAGTCGTCTTGGGCGACTCTCCAGGCGCAAGCAAAGTCACCAAAGCAGAACAACTCAATATTCCCGTGCTCGATGAAGCCGGATTTGAAGTGTTGCTGGAAACAGGCGAGCTACCGAAGTAGCGCTTGTCGACTAGTCGGCCTGAAATTCCCAACTGAATGAACGGGCTTTGTTCTTCCCGTCTTCAACTTTCCAATAACGCACTACTGCAGTGTGGATGCCTTGCGTCAACGTTGTAATTGGCGCGCCTTCTTGGGGAAGGAAACTAATTGTGTAGTTGCCGGGGTCGTAGATAGCCGTAGATGGAATTTCCACTTGCGCACCTGGTTTTGGCATGGCGCCGTCTCCGGTGAGTTCGTCGAGTCGCGTGGTGGGGATGTCAATACCGTCCACCGTGAGCTCTGCTTCGTAGCCATCGATGAAGTCCACGAGGATTTGACTCTGCTGCAACACCTGGTCACCAGGCCCTGGAGACATGCGCTCGATGACGGCGGGGAGGCGCTGAGCATCGCGGCCGGTAGACCCCGACTGGAGTCCGGCGATGATCAGAAAAAGACCGAGTCCGACCCCTGCACTGACGATGAGCGTTTGCTTGTCAATTCGGCGTTTCATAGGCCCATTCTCGCTTATATTGGGCGCGAAACCCCTGTTCATCGGTCACAGGGTAGGTTCTATGGGTCATGAGAGAGCCAGAGAACATGCCAGGCACAGTGCTTGCCGGGCGGTACCAACTCGATGCAATTCGTGTGGACGCCACCGGGTCATCCACCAGCGCAATGCAATTCGACGCCACAGATGTGTCGTCACAAGAAGCCGTCTCTGTGCGCATCGTGGCTCTCGCCAACCTCATCGACCCAGCGTTAGGTTCAACTACCCCCGACGACGCTCTGGCGGCTTATGAGTCTCAGGCAGACATCGCTGCCAGTCTGCGCCACCCCTGCATTGAGTCAGTTCTCGATCATGGCGAGGTGACCCTCGATGGTGACCGCTACGTCTTCACCGTGGGCGAACGCCTCGCCGGTGGGTCATTGCGTGAATTCCTCGACCGTGGTCGTCGCCTCACCCCTTCGCAAGCCCTCATCGTGGGTATCGACGCCTGCCGTGGTCTCGATGCCGCCGCCAAGCAGGGAATCACTCACGGAGATCTTCGTCCGTCACGTTTGGTGTTTGGCCTCGACCGTCGCGTTCGCCTTGTTGGTTTCGGAGCGCCGTTGCGTGCGCTCGACACACTTGGCTTAGACCAAGCCACATATGCCGCACCTGAACTTGCCGATGGCGGAACACGCAGCGCATCGTCTGATGTGTATTCGCTGGCATTGATTTTGATTGAAGCGATGACTGGTGAAGTTCCGTTCGCAGCAGAAACTGTTGCAGCTGCGTTTGCATTACGTACAGACAAGTTGTTGCCAGTGAGTGCAGATTTTGGTGCACTTGCTCAAGTACTCGAGCGTGCTGGTCGACCAACTGCTCCTGAAAGATTTAGTCCGCGCGAGTTTGGTCAAGCTTTGGTGCAAGCTGCAGAGAACATGCCACGACCAACTCCGATTGATGTTGTGGGAACCGGTTTGTTTGATGACGAAGTGATTGCATCAGATCCTTCGGCACCAGCACGTCGACCAGACATTGAATCGCAGCCTCCAGTACAAAATGTTGCACCACTCGAACCACTTGTGATTCGTACTACGCCGAAGTTTGGCGGCAGCGATGCAACGGGGCCAACTAGCCCCATCGTTGATTCAGTTGTCAATACAGATGCAACAAATCCATCTGGTATTCCACTCACTATCGGTGGCGACGAAACAGGCCCTATAGCAATAGATGCTGAAACACTTCGCACGTTGTCTTCGGAAGATGTGACAGAACAAGTAGTGCGGCCGAAGAAGCGTTGGGGTCGCCGTATTGCAATTGCAGTCGTTGTTGTTGCACTTATTGCTGGCGTAGGTGTTGGTTCGTACTTCACAGTGTTAAACCCAAAGAATCCTGTACCTGGCCTCATTGGTCTCACAGAAGCCGAAGCACGCAACCAGGTCTCACCATTTGGTTGGGGAGTAGTGGTTGAAAAAGAGCGCAGTGATCAGGTGCAGGCGGGTCAAATCATCCGTACGAATCCAGTGCTTGGTGCAAACCTTGCGAAGCGCAGTTCAATTACTTTTGTTGTGTCCGAAGGACCCACGTTGTCGGTACTTGTTGAACTTGCTGCACTAACCGCCGACGATGCGAAAGCAAAACTTGCCGAACTTGGTTTACAAGCAGCACCTGTAGATGTTGCAGACGAAGCTGTTCCTGTAGGAACTGTTATTTCGTGGAGCATTCCAGACCAGCCCACATTGAAAGTTGGCGACTCTGTTGTAAAGGGCACCACGGTTTCACTCAATGTCTCCACCGGGCCTGCACTGCGCGAAGTGCCAAACCTTGTTGGTCTCACATTGGCTGAAGCAACTGCAAAGTTGACAGAAATGGGACTTGTGATTGCGGAAGGTCCACAACAAGGACATCCAGAAATTGCAGCCGGCAAAGTTATGGCTCAGCTTCCAGCTGCTGCAGAGAAATTGGCGAAGGGTGGCACTGTCACCATCACAATCTCCAAGGGGCAGACCACAACACTTATCCCCACCATTTACGGCAGAGACTTTGCCACTGTGAAAGCACGTTTGCTGAAGGATGGAATGGTGATTGGAAAAGTCACTGGTAACACCAAGCGTGGCCTGAAGAGAGCGTTGATTGACGGCAAAGTAGTCAAGAACTACGAACGAGTGATCGTCGGTAAGACCGTCGACCTCGTCTTCCCCTAATCTCAATACAGCGAGCCATTAGTGGCTCTGCGTACTTGAGGAGGAACTCATGGGAGCATTAGACGGACGCGTAGCAATCATCACTGGCGCAGGTCGAGGTATTGGGCGCGAACACGCTTTGTTGTTTGCTGCTGAAGGCGCAAAAGTTGTGGTGAACGACTTGGGCGGAGCAAATGATGGCTCAGGCGAAGATGCAACTCCTGCACAACAAGTGGTGAATGAAATCAAAGCCATGGGTGGCGAAGCAGTTGCGAACTACGACAACGTTGCCGACTGGGAAGGCGCGCAACGCATGATCAACGCAGCAGTTGAAACCTTCGGTGACCTTGACATTTTGGTGAACAACGCCGGCATCTTGCGCGACCGCGTGTTGGTGAACATGACCGAAGCAGAGTGGGACGCAGTAATTGCAGTTCACCTCAAGGGTCACTTTGCTCCTTCACGGTGGGCTGCTACGTACTGGCGCGAACAACACAAGGCTGGCGTTACAAAGCCACGTCACATTGTTCACACGTCATCAACGTCTGGATTGTTCTCGAACCCAGGTCAAGCAAACTACGGTGCCGCAAAAACTGGCATTGCAACCTTCTCGCAAATTTTGGCGAAGGAATTGGTGCGTTACAACGTCACCAGCAACTCCATTGCGCCGGCTGCGCGTACAAGACTCACTGAAG